>Ga0307513_10006070_pt1 | contig 15859 bp, 14 predicted proteins | sample 15_EM_MG_FD_202174 | JGI IMG/M metagenome (GOLD analysis project Ga0307513, IMG submission 202174) | Populus trichocarpa ectomycorrhiza microbial communities from riparian zone in the Pacific Northwest, United States - 15_EM | ecosystem: Host-associated > Plants > Roots > Unclassified | place... | reverse complement strand
TCCGCTTGAAGAAGAGATTTACCTAACACCTCCGCCAATGGTTAACGTTACTCCAGGAAAGGTTCTTCGCTTACGAAAAAGCCTTTATGGTCTCAAGCAAGCCGCTCGATGCTGGGCAGATACCTTAAGCAAGGTCTTAGCCACTCGGGGATTTCGTCGCTCGCAAGCGGATCCAGCACTGTTTGTCAACTTGAAAGATTCCGAGTTTCTGGGAGTGCACGTTGATGATCTACTCTATATCGCAGAGAAAGAGCATGGTTTCGGAGCCTGGCTGAACTCCCACTTCAAAGTTAAGGTAATGGGACTACCACGCTATCTCCTCTCTATTGAACTCAAATGGAACACTGCTCGCACAGCTGTACGTTTAAGCCAGAAACAATATATCGGCCAGCTTATTCGCAGTTGGCTGCCATCTGGATCTCGGAATATTCAAACACCACTTTCGCCATCAGAGCAGCTCCTCCCCCGCCAGGAAGGGGAAGCAGAAGCCCCTAAGACAGCCTACCAGTCGCTTATCGGATGTTTGCTGTACGCAGCAATAATCACACAACCTGACATTCTGTATACAGTATGTCACCTTAGTCAATTCCTAACTAACCCATCAGAAACACATTTACGTATCGTCAAATCGGTTGTACGATATCTCTCCCACTCGATCGACCTCTGCCTGAATTACCAAAAGGGGGGCAACTTGAAATTCACTCACCCACTCCGCATCTACAGTGATGCCTCTTTTGCAAATTCCCTGGCAGACCGGCGCAGTTTTTCTGGATCGATTGCCTACTACTACAACTGCCCAATTGCATGGACTAGTACCAAGCAACCTATAGTAGCCCTCTCAACAACCGAAGCTGAGTATATCGCATTGACAAACGCCTGTCAAAACCTTCTCTGGCTACGACAGCTTCTCCACGACATCGGCATCAGCACTCAAAACTCGAACAGCAAACCAGTACTCCTCGGTGATAACCTCAGCTCTCACTTTCTCACTCGAACCCCTACCATGCACCGTCGTTCGAAGCATATCGACGTGCGTTATCACTACATCCGGGAGAGGCACTCCAGCGGCGACTTCGACCTCCATTTCGTTAACGGCAAAGACAACCCTGCCGACCTCCTCACGAAAGCCCTTGGTCCTCAGAACCTTCGACATCTGATTTCCCTCGTCTTCCACTAACCCTCAAGAATTCCATAGTTCGATTGGGGAGTGTGTTGAAACTGACTACGGCTGGTCCTAGTGTTTCTCGCTCTCACTGGATCCTTCTAGTGTTTTGAAAAATTCCTTTGCGTGTTTGACTAGTTTACCAGAAACATAGGATGTCGGATATAAAACAGACTAGTACTAGCTATCAACTATGACACTCAATTAGTATCGGGATTGTTTGACATGCGAGACAGTGGAGGATTTCCTACATTCCCTTTACGTCTCTCCTTTTCTGTCTCCTTGATTCTAGCTCGTTCTGTCTCTATAAGAGACCCTATCGTTCCTGTTTCTTTTCCGTTATCATTCTCTTATCATTGTCTTTCTTTCACTCGTTAGATACGAATCTATTCTTTTTGCGCACTCTATTGCTTTCACACCGCAGTGACTAAACCAATAGTCCACTATACGCCACCAATAAATTGACACCCCTGATGCCATTGGTTGATCGCATGCTTTGGAGACATTGAAGTGCTTGGGGAGGATTGACACGAAGGGAATGCCGTCAGACACTAATTATTCCGTTGATACCAGAGAATATTCTCTCTGATTTTTGCGCACATATAGCCGGTATGTTATTGATCCTGAGGGCCTACTTTGATAAGAAACGGAGGAGAGTTCGCTTACATCATCTGCATGATCCTGCATGATTGAGAGGATATCGACTCTTGAGAATCGCTGCTGTTGATATTTCAAAATCTCTGACTAGGAAAAGACTATCACTATACTGTGATTCACTGCGAAAGAAAAGTTTGAAATTATTTTCATCGTCGCTCTCCCGTTCTGGTATGTCTAAACTGCAGTGAATCTCTTCAACTGTGGCAAATTGGCGTTCTTCAATTCTATTAGGGCCTGTTTGGCAAAAATGGGCCCCTACTGTTGGCCGACCGGTTCTCCTGGGGATAATGCCTACTCTCCATTTTGAAACGCAAGGAAAATGGCCATTTGTGTGAGGAAACAGAAAGGAACTGGTGTATCGAAGCAGGCCCTTAATTTCACATTGGTTTGCTTAAGCTTTAATTAGAATTTTGCCAGATTATAATGGTAACCCATAAGCGAAATGATCCTCCTATCCTTCTACCGATTAGTACGCATATCTATGCTCTTCCTCTGCCTGGTACATTTTCGTTTAAGCTTCCTCGCCCACTCATGCTAACAAAGGAATGACGGGCGCCGCAGAGGGTCGCCCTTTATCCGCCCACACGCAACGGTCTCTTTTGTTTTCCTTCGGGCTCTTCCGTTTCCCCTCTTGCGGGTATATTAATCCTAAGCCTAAGCGCATGCCCGCAGCATATCTGAGCAGTGAAACAACCACTCAAGCACACGAGACAGCACCCAACGACCTCCAACAAACAATATTTCCCAGACTATCAAACCAATCGCTAGAAAAACGTGCGCGCGATGAGTGACATGAAAGGCAGGTCTGGTAGGCCAGATTCCTCTGCCTCTCTCTGAAGCCTATCTGGGCGGCTGGTCGGGACCCCCTAAGAATGTTGTCTTACTATTTGTTAAGGAATATCGTTTGCAGTAACTAGCCTCCATCCTGGGTGTAGTCTATATGCACTCCCTCATAATGGCTCCAAGAATCCTTGTCCTATGGCACATCGCTTTTCTCCCATCTAGGAATTACTAAGTGCAGTCTGTGTATCATTTATGGAAGAGGGTTGGTATAGTAAAGGAAGAAGAAAAAGAGGGTACAAAAAAAGTCATAGATTTATACACAGCGGAAAATTAGGAAGGTTAAGATGAAAGGCGCAAGCTATAAACCAAAAATTCTCACAACAATAAAACTGTTTCATGCCACCGACCAGACTCTAGTGTGCTTTGCAATCGCAACCCTATAAACCCCCATTCGACTGCAAGTAGATGGGGAGTTTCAGGCGAGTGTATTAACATATATTGCCCTTGCCCCCTTATGGGATTACCTTCGCTTCCAAATGACGGTGTCCAGCGACAACTTCCGTAAGTAACAGTGGAAGCCGGAAGGAATAGCGATTTCCACGAGGTCATATCTCCTTGGTTTCAAATCGCGCTGCGGGTTACCTCTCCCCTAGGCTATAGCAGCGCCATCCATGTTATGTGGTGCCATATGGCTAAAAAAAACATTCTCGGTGCTCTACTGTTATGATCGGGCCCGCCTGGGTTTGCCTCTTCGCGCCCCACGAGTATAATTGCGACTATTTCATGTCCCTCTTCGCCGGCGTACGAGAGTGGGGTTCGGCCGCCGTTACCTTGCTTATCAAGGCTGACCTCTTTCCGTCTCAGCAGCATTTTGTCCACTTTCACATGTCCGGCCCCAGCAGAATAGGCGAGCGGTGTTTGTCCAATGTCATCTGATGTATTGGGGTTAACCTCTTCCTGACAGAGCAGTGCTTTCACCATACCTTCAAATCCGCTTCCAGTGGCATGCGAGAGCGGTGTTTAACTTAGCCGTCCTCATCTGGCTTTTCACGGCTAACCTCTTCCCGATCGAGTAGAATTTCAACCACACTCTCAAACCCTCTTTCAGCGGCATAGGCGAGCGGTGTTCGGCCGCTGTTATCTGGTGCATCAGGGTTGACCTCTTCCCGCCCGAGTAGAATTTCAACCACACCCTCAAACCCTCTCTCAGCGGCGTACACGAGCGGTGTTCGCCCGCTATTATCTCGCATATCGGGTTTAACCCCTTCCCGACAGAGTAGCATTTTCACCACACCCTCGGATCCTCCTCCAGCAGCATGCGAGAGCGGTGTTCGGCCATTATTATCTGGCGCATCGGGGTTCACCTCTTCTCGGCCAAGTAGCGTTTTCACCACACGCGCTAGTCCTCTCAGCGGCATGCGAGAGCGGTGTTCGGCCGTCGCAATCTAGCTTGTCAGGGTTAACATCTTCCCGACAGAGTAGAATTTTCGCCACACCCTCATGTCCTCCTTTAACGGCATACCAGAGCGGTGTTCGGCCACTATTATCTAGATCATCGGGGTTGACATCTTCCCGACCGAGTAGCGTTTTCACCACACCCTCGGATCCTCCTTCAGCGGCATGCGAGAGGGGTGTTCGGCCACTATTATCTGGTGCATCGGGGTTCACCTCTTCTCGACCGAGTAATGTTTGCACCAGACGCTCGGATCCCCCTTCAGCGGCATACGAAAGCGGTGTTCGCCCGCTATTATCCGGCTTATCGGGGTTTACCTCTTGGCGCCTGAGTAGCATTTTCACAATTCCCCTCAACTCACGCATACCGCAATACCAATGTCTGCGCGCAGCGACATACGAAAGCGGCGTTCGCCCGCTATTATCTCGCATCTCCGGGTTAACCCCTTCCCGACCGAGTAGCGTTTTCACCACATCCTCAAACCCTGCTTCTGTGGCATACGAGAGCGGTGTTCTCCCGCTATTGTCTCTTATATCGGGGTTGACCTCCTTCCGTCCCAGGACCATTTTAACTACTTCCACATGTCCAGACCAAGCAGCATGTAAGAGCGGTGTTCGACCGTCATTATCTAGGGCATCAGGGTTGACCTCTTCCCAATCGAGTAGCGTTTCCACCAGACCCTCAAGTCCTCCCTGAGCGGCATACGAGAGCAGTGTTCGACCTCTATTGTCTAGCTTATCGGGGCTAACCTCTTCCCGCCCGAGTAGAATTTCAACCACACTCTCAAACCCCCTTTCAGCGGCATAGGCGAGCGGTGTTCGGCCGCTGTTATCTGGTGCATCAGGGTTGACCTCTTCCCGCCCGAGTAGAATTTCAACCACACCCTCAAACCCTCTCTCAGCGGCGTACACGAGCGGTGTTCGCCCACTATTATCTGGCGTATCGCGGTTGACCTCTTCCCGACCGAGCAGCGTTTCCACTAGCCCCTCCGATCCTCTTCCAGCGGCATGCGAGAGCGGTGTTTGGCCGCTATAATCTGGCGCATTAGGGTTCACCTCTTCTCGACCGAGTAACTTTTTCACTATACCTTCATGCCCACTCCTAGCTGCATGACAGAGCGGTGTATGGCCGAAAATATCTGGCATGTCAGGATTCACCTCGTCCTGCAGGAGCAGTATATTTACCACCTCCTCATTTCCCTTCTGCGCGGCATAAGAAAGCGGTGTTTGACCGTACTCATTCGCCTCATTAGGGTCGACATCTTGCTGCGCTAGTAATATTTTAACTACTTCCTCATGGTCATTGCGCGCAGCCCATGCGAGCGGAGGGTCTTTCAAAAAATACCCCTTGCCGGTACAATAACCCTGCATCTCTATTAAGGCAGCTAAAACCTCGACAATTCCGAAGAACGATGCGCAGTGCTGCCCATTGAACCGGGTGGGGGTATCGCGCTCATAATACTGATCGTCATTATGCTCTATAAGGAGTCTGCCAGATATGTGGTCATCGTATTCTTGGAGGAGCTCGAGCACAAGTGATCTGGCGCAGTCCGAGAGCTCCCTTTTCGCGTGGACTCCCCAGTACACAGAACTATATTTTAGAAAGGGCTCGAGTTCATCGGAGTCGACAAAAGATTCGGCCGACAGGACTTTGACCTGTTGGGAATTCAAGTATGTCAAGCATATCTCTGCAATTGTCGAATGAGGCCTACAAAAAATATCGGGACGGGCTGAAAGATATTCTTTGAGGGTAAAGTGGATTAGCCGCACAGTCGTTCCCTCCCCATCCACAGAAATAAGGCCTTGACAGCAGCTCACTAAAGTGGCTATCGAAGGAATGTTGTCAGGATTGAAATCCGTAGAGCCCAGCGCGATTGCGAGGGCGTGGCAGAGCTCGTCTGCCGCCAATGGACGTTCCGCATAACTAATCCACATCAAAGCTCCGAGTCCAAGTCTCGATTTATCACCGCCCTGGGCCTTTATCCGTTCAATCGTCGCACCGTAGACACCCTGCAGCCCCGGTCCATCTGTCATTTACCGAGTCTCTCTCGTCTCCGATGTATTGTAGACTCTTGCAAAATAGCTGATAAGGTAGGGTGGGGGCCCCAGCATCGTGGTGGCTACTCACATATCGGATATGCTTCCAGGCATCTTGTGAAGAATTTCTGCCTCTAAGCCTTCATCCATAGCATCCGGTGTTTCGTCCTCTCTCAGTCTGACACGAAGGAAGATGATGATATCGTCTCTGGCGGGACCCACTGATACACATGTCACTCGTCCAGCATGGTGCCCTTCAATGTCGGCGCGAACATGGGGCCTTCCTGTCACTAATATTCGGGCACCCGAGGACTTTGCAAGGATTTCTTTCAGAGAATCAAGAAGCCTGAACCGCTGGACAGCCGTACATTCGTCGAGGGCGTCAATGACCATAAATGTGGGCAGTGAAGATGTGATGAGTTGCAGCATCTTGACAATATCAATTAGTTGTGGTTTGCGTCAACTGACCACCCTTTTCTGCTCTTGCAAGGCCCGCGATATTTCCTCCGGAACCCTTTCCATTGCACAGATCACCTGCTTCAGCAAGGAACCCAGCATACTCGTAGCTGTCTGCACCTTTCGCGCCGCGAAGTCGAAGTAAAAGCACGTAACCGCCGTCTTTTGTCCTCGGGTACGATTGCATAGCCTGTCTACCACCAGCGAACTGTCGGCGCCCATTGTTAGCACGGATTCACTTTCGTTCCTTGGATAATATTCCATGTTACCTGATAAACGTCTTGCCGACCCCAGGATTTCCATAGCAGAAGAGAACAGCCTTATCGCCTTCATCTGTCCCACCAACTTCGCACCATCTTTTGAATTCTTCAGTCTCCATGAGCCATTCCCCAACACCCCCGACACGGCGCTCTTATGTCGTAATGCCGTAAGCCTGGATCCAGGGGCGATAACCAGGTTAGGAGCTGTGACAGATCATCGGCGACGGTACAGTTGTTCCACATATTATTAAACGAGTTTGTCGCATTGAAGCAGTTTTTGCTACTGCTGCTAATGGTATATTGCGGCATCATTGACTCTTTATTGCTTGCTTTGTTGAAGAGGAGGAGTTGTGTAGTATAGTCAGTCAAGGTTCCGTGGAGAGGAACAAAAGCGGGGGTTGGCGAGAGAACAGCGGGGCCAGTTAAAATAGAGTCTCAGGGTCAGCTACACGAAACCTAAGTGCCAAGAACATTCCTATTCGGCCACCAGAAACTTGAGAAACTATAATTCTCGCGGCTGGTACTGCCATTTGGGGGTAGAGCGTCATATCTCTAGGTTTCTCAATCCTGGCTTATTCCACATGCTTCGTTTATTGCAAGTACATTCTAGTTCTATCTTACTAAATACCCGCAAAACCTCGTATAAACTACCGGTGTTGGGCTGATTTCGCAGGACCCATTTAGTTTGGATGGTGTGTCGCGTGTGCCGAAATTCATAAAAATAGGCTATGATGGGTAGAGAGTCTTGCGGTCCTTATTCCTTCTGTGCTGCCAGCAGCGTCCTATATATACACAAAACTCTCATACAGGAAACTTCTTCTCCACCATTCAAGTCCGCTCTTCCATCACCGTCTCTTGTCTTCCAAACCGCGCCCTCAAGTTTCCAACAGACTTTCTCCTTCAATCCCTTCACCCGTTTCAACTACTTACAGACCTTTCCTGAATGCTCCTTCCCAAACTTTCCTCATACCTTTGCCTGTTTCACTATCATGAAAGTGTGACACTCGTTCATTGCATCCTCTAGCTAACACTAGTTCCAAACCTTTAGTACCGCTAGTCTGATTCATGAAGCCTCTCAAAACATCTCCGCTGCACCTAACCATTCGTCCTTACATGCCATCGCTTCAACGTCCATACTTCCAAACACTTTCCAAACAAAACCTATCCTGATCCAAACCTTCCGTGTAGTACAACTGTCGTAGATATGGAACCTTCGTGAATATTCTAACAGAAATCACCCTCCTGTGCGTATCTGTGACCTGTGGATAAACCGAACAGTAGAGAGAATTGAATTGACCTCGGAGAGGTGTTGTGTAATGTCGTCGATATGGAAAGAGTAAATCCCCGATGAAAGTAAGCACGAGAGAGATGAAGTGTGGAGCCTAAAAGTGAAGTCTAACCAAAGGAGAAAAGCGCAGGGAGGAAGAAAGAACCAAGTCGTCAAGCTTTTAGACACACTTCACTCTCCTCACGCAAGATAATTTTCTTTGGTCAACCACTGGGCTAGAAGCTGAGAGCGGGATATGTGAGAAGACTGAAATGCGCCCGCCGGCTTGGGTATAGTCAATCCCTCTGTGATCCGCGATTTGCTGAGCAAATACAACTCGGCAGAAAAACCTACTAACCTGACTGATAGGCTAAAGACAAAAGAAGTAAAGAGTGACCCTGGAACGAAGGCAAGGAAAGGTTGTTGATTGGCTGTTTTCCTCGGTGTTGTTGTTCGTTGTTAAGCTAGTCTACATGAGAGGCAGCGTATGTGCTAAAGGGTGTGCGCCAAGCTAACTAGTAAGGGCCTATAGACAGCCGTCTAAAAGCTTGAAACGAGGCCGACCGTTAAGAGGGGCTTGACAAAGGAGGACTGTGCGGCAAAGTACATGCCGTTTAGCTAGAGTAGGCAATGTAACTTTTTGACGGTCAAGCTACAAGAATCTAGGACAGTGGAAAATTTGTCAAACACTTTTGCACCACTTACCAGATAACGCTGCAGACGCCACCGTCTAGTACAACCACGATTAGAAATTTAATTATTAGAAAGAGACAGACAGTTGAAGCTATGTAAAGTAAACAAAATTATTACACGCCCAGCTAATATACTGTCTAGTATATAACTGAAAGCCCTTTTACATAACTGACTTTCTTTGACGGTCGGCACTGCCTCTGGTTGCTAGACGGCCGTCTATAGGTAAACGGGCCCTAAACAGAGTTTTTCCATGGCCCCGATCGAGCGACATGACTGCTCTCACTACCCTATCAAACACCTGAGGGCACACTGGTAGAATAACCCAGACTGCATCAATAAATCACACATCCTCGGTGGCCAATTATAAGAAACCACTTTCCTACGGAAACCAAACTCCATCAGCTGTGATTCAATCATGGGTTTCAAGCCCGCGCATACCGAGCCTTTGTGCTTAGATGACAGAATCTCTCCTACAACAAATAGTGCCCCAAAATACAGAAACCTGCTACATAAATGCGAATCTCTCATTCACTAAATCTTTAGCTTATTGTAGATGCAGCTTTCATGTTAATCAGCTAAAGGGTTTGGGATGCAAATTTTCATTTTAGAGGCTTACAATTTCGCTCCTCTCGATATGTTTTCAGTGGGGCTTGGGCCTGGTGGCGGTGACTTTTGTCCAAGAACTGCAAGGTACAATATTTTCCTGCATTGAGAGCACCCGGCAAGAGGAGAAGTGGTTATTCCAGATACTCCATTTTGGTTAGGCCCCTCCGGCTTTGTGCCCCGCTGGAAAAACCCTGGCTTTTTCTGAGAAGACTGGGCCGGACCGTATGAAAACGGCTTTCTAAAATCAGATCGTCTGACCTTGGGGTCCCTCGCATGATTCATGCATGTTATGCCTGAGGACATGACTCAGCCCTGACCCTTATACGTGAAAATAGCTTGCTGCCTATTAGGGTCAGGGTTGAGACTCGCTAGACGAGTAGCTGGCCAACCAACAGAACAAAACCATTGCTTAATCATCGGTTACTAGGTCGCTATTGTCTGTGGACAAAATTAACCGCCGGCCAACCCCCGATGGCAACGCACTCTTACTCATCACGCTACCCGTTCAACACCACTTAAAGAACTTTCTCTAGCTCGAATATGAATTTCTACTATGTATTCCACCTTGTGCTTATATCCTTGATTTTTTTTCTTTGCTTTTAGTGATGGTGAGGTTGGTGGGGCGTGTTGTTGTCACGACTTAAGTTTTTCCTGCTTGGTTGATCCGCGGTTAATTTTGTCTACGGACAATACTCGCGCCGCTCTCGCTCAGCCCTCCTATTTATCGACCTCCCCGTTATCTCTCAAATTAATATTGGGCTATGATGAGGTGAGAGTACCTTGAGATTCTTGTTCTTCCTACGTCTCCAGACTTGTCCTATATATACACAATCTTGACAATACAGAAAAGAATCCATCTTCCGCAACACTCTCCACTCGTCTCTCACCATCTGAGTCCAAACAGGTTTCCCAAAACTTCTACTCCCTTCTTCCATCCCTTTCGTTTCATCCTCCTATACCATTTCACCCATCCACTGCGATCCTGCGCAGTCCTGACACCACCGTCTGTTTCCTAACTATCATAGTGTGACACTTAAACGTTCCAACTCCTGGTAAACCTTAATCCCTCACCTCTAGTCCTCTCTAGTGCCAATCCCTAAAACATTCCAAGCCTTTCCCCTTTAACTAACGTCTCAACCAAGCATACCGTAAGCCATCTGATACCATACTAGTCAATCGTGCAACAACAATCAAACCCAATTCTTCTCAGCCATGTTCCATCAGTGTTCCGACGATGGTGCAGGTATGGAATCTTCGTGAATTTCAACAATCTCAACTTAAGCCCTCCCACAACGGGCGCAACCATTACCCCCGCAAAATTCCATCATCATGAGAACCACAACTGAGATTACGATCGCAACTATCATAATTATCATACAAATAATGACTATTAATACCAAGGCCTACGAGTAAGTGTTAGAGCCCCCAACCCCACCCTCTGGGAGCATGGGATATGGTAATAGTGCCATTTATTTTCACTGTGGTATCGATTTGAATCTTGGAGGCATTGCGATGGTTGAGTTTGGTAGAATCACCGTTGCGCCCGCTGTCTAAGGGGTTATTCTCATCGCTAGTAATATAGTTGCTCATAATCGCCCCAAGAATCATTTTCCAATCGCACATCGTTTTTCCTCAATTTAAAAAGTACTATATATAGTTTATCTATGATTCACGGAAGAGAAAGGGGTATAGCAAAGAAAGCAAAAATAGAGTATAAAAAAAAAGGCATATGTCTAGATCCACACCCAAAGGAAAAATAAAATATGTTAGAATAAAAGGTCCGAGCTTTTGCCCGAAACCTCCGAAACAATAGCACTGTTCCATGCCCCCGAGTGGACTTGTGTGTTTTGTAATCAGAAACTCGTAAACCCCCATCGACTAGAGTACACGAGGAGTTTCGCAGGAGTGTGATAGCATAAACGGTATATAAATTATCATCTTAAAGGATTTCCTGCGCCTAAAAATAAATATGCCCGAAGACAACTTCACCAAGTAACTCCCGAAGAGGGGGCGAATGGTGATTTCCACGAAGTAATGTTCCCTGCTCTTCAAATCGCGCTTTGGGCTACCTCCCCCACAGGCTATAGCAGCGTCATCCATGCCATGCTCTTCAGGCGTGCTGCGAACATGCGCGGTGTTTTACCGTGGTGATCGGGGTTGTCTAGCTTGACCTCTTCCCGCTCTAGGAGTACTTTTGCAACCCGGCCATGCCCCTCCGCAGCGGCATACGAGAGCGGTGTCCTGCCCTTATTATCTGGTTTATCGGGGTTGACCTCTTTCCATCCCAGTAGAATTTTGACCACTTCCACCTTTCCCCGCCCAGCCGCATAGGAGAGCGGTGTTCGGCCGCTATTATCTGCCCGATCTGCTCTAACCTCTTCCCGACCGAGTAGCATTTGCACCACACCCTCAGATCCTTCATCAGCGGCACGCCAGAGCCAATCCAAACCCCGAGCGGCATACAAGAGCGGTGTTCTGCCGTTCTTATCTGGCTTGCCCGGGTTAACCTCTTCCCGACCTAGCAGAATTTTCGCCACACCCTCATGTCCTCCTGCAACGGCATACGAGAGCGGGGTTCGGCCGTCCTTATCCGAACTATCGGGGTTGACCTCTTTCCGTCCTAGTAGCATTTTGACCGCTTCCACATTTCCCCATTCGGCGGCATACGAGAGCGGCGTTTGGCCACTATAACCTGCAGTATCGGGGGTGACATCATCCCGCCCGAGTAGCGTTTTCACAACACCCTCACCTCTTCTCGCAGCGGCGTACGAGAGCGGTGTTCTGCCAAAACTATCAGACTTATTGGGATTGACCCCTTGTCGCCCCAGAAGAATATTCACCACGCCGTGAAATCCTCCTTGAGCGGCATTCGCGAGCGGTGTACGGTCGAACATTCAGTCCTGTCAGGATTTACCTCATGCCGCCGGAGTAGCATCTTTACCACCTCCTCATTCCCCCCAGCCGCGGCATAATGGAGGGGTGCTCGGTAGGCATCATCTACCTCGTTAGGGTCGACATCTTCCCGCCCAAGAAATATTTTAACCACTTCCTCATGCCCATTGCGGGAAGCCCATGCAAGTGGAGAGGTCCCCAAAAAAAAACATTCGCTGGTTGTATAGCCCTGCATCTCTATTATGCTAGCGACAACCTCAACAATTCCGAAGAAAGATGCGCAATGTAGTCCGCTGATCCTGATGCAATCACCTGGGAAATAATCAGGATCATCTATGTGTTCTATGAGGAATTTTGTGGATATGTGATAATCGTATTCGTGAAGCAGCTCCTGCGAGAGTAATCTGGCGCAGTCTGAGAGTTCCCTTTTCGGATGGACTCCCCAGTAGACAGAACAATATCCGAGAAAGGGGCCGAGTCCAGAAGGATTCGCTGAAAACTCGCGTGACAGGGCTTTGACTGGGTCGGAATTCAAATATGTCAAGCACACCTCTGCTATTGTGGAGTGAGGTCGATTGAATATATCGGGACGAGCCGAAAAATACTCCTTGAGAGTAAAGTGGATTAGTCGCACAGTGGTTTTCTCTTTATCCACAGAAATAAGGCCTTGACAGCAGCCCATTAATGTGGCGATCGAAGGGATATTGTCGTGATTGAAATCCCTGGAACCAAGCTCGATTGCAAGGGCGTGGCAGAGCTCATCTGCCGTCAATGGCCGTTCCGCATAACTAATCCACATCAAAGCTCCCAGTCCGATGTTCGCTTTATCGCCATCTTGAGCCTTTATCCGTTCAATCGTTGCACCGTAGACACCTTCCAACCCAGGTCCATCTATCATCTTAGTGAGTCTTTCCCGTCTTCGATGTATTGTAGACTCTTCCAAGATCGATTCGATATTCAATGAAACGAGCAGAAACCTAAACAAATCTCTTAGCAAATAATGCGGGATGGGATCCGAGGTGGCCACCACCTACATTCCGGATATAATTTTCGGAATCTTCTCAAGAATTTCTGCCTCTAAGCCCTCATCCATGGCATCAGGTGTTTCGTCCTCGCTCAGTCTAACACGAAGGAAGTTGGTGATATCATCTGTGGTGGGACCCACTGATACACTTGTCACTCGTCCAGCCAGGCGATTTTCAATCTCCGTGCGAACATGTGGCCTTCCGGTCAGCAGTATTCGCGTACCCGAGGACTTCACAAGTATTTCTTTCAGCGAATCATAAAGCTTGAACAGCTGGGCAGCCGTACATTCGTCGAGAGCGTCAATCACCATGAATGTGCGCATTGAGGATGTGAGGAGTTGAAGCATCTTGACGATATCACCTAGTTGTGGTTTGCGTCCACAGACCACCTTTTTCTGCTCTTGCAAAACCCTCGAGATTTCCTGTGGCATCCATTCCATTCCATTGACCACCTGCTTGAGCACAGAACCCAGCATACTCGTGGCCGTCTGCTCTTTTCGCGCCGCGAAGTCGAAGTAAAAGCACGTAACGGCCGTATTGTGTCCTCTAGTCTGATCGCATAGCCTGTCTACCACTAGCGAGCTGCCCGCGCCTCTTGTTAGCACGAGTTCACTTTCTTTCCTTTGATAATATTCTATGTTACCTGATAAATGTCTTGCCGACGCCTGGATTTCCATAGCAGAAGAGAACTGCCTTATCACCTTCGCCTACCCCCATTCCGCACCATCTTTTGAATTCCTCAGTCCCCATGAGCCATTCCCCGACGCCCCTGACACGCCGCTCTTGGATGTCGTAATGCCGTAAGCCCGGATCGAGGGACGATAGCCAAGGTAGAAGTGGTGACAGCTCATCCGCGACTGTACAGTTGTTCCACACATTATTATACGAGTCCTTGATATTGTGGGAGTTTTCGGTACGGTTGATGATATATTGCGAGGATATGTTTGACTCTTTATTGCTCGCTCAGTTGAAGGGGAGTTGTGTAGTATGGTGAGGGGATGACGGTGCCGGAGCGAAGGAAGGGGGTATTTAAAATAGCACGGCAGGTTCAGCTGCTCAAAATCAAGTGCCAAGAACATTCCTATGCAGCCACCAGAACACGAGAAACTATTTCTCGCGGCTGCTACTGCCATTACGGGGCAGACCTATCAACCTTCTTCGCGATTGCCGGAGATTTCCATCCCTCCATGGACATATATCCAGGGTGATGGTGGGGCTGAGATTTAAGTCACTCTCCAACCAGAATAATTTAAGAAAGCAAAACCTCTCCCCTTGTTAATTTCGTATGATATTCAATGTTCGGAAATTACCCGTGAGATATCGGTATTTTCTTTTCTTTTTCTTTTCTTTTTCTCTCTCTCTCCTCGAGCTGAAGGCATGGATCTGATACCGTAAGGTATTCTGGTGAAAGTCGTATTGACGCTAGTGCGAATTTTCTTGAACTTGTGCAACTCCCGCTGCGTATATATCTTACTTAAGCTGTGGCAAATTTGCCTCCTTCGTGCCCTCCTATTGGCTCGGTTGCCTCAGTCTCGCCTTAGCCCTAATCCGACTATCACTAGATTATACGGTAATGGATGGATATCATTGGAAGGCGGAGCGTCATATATCCAGGTTTCTAAAGCTTAGCGTATTGCACAAGTTCTGTTTATTGCAAGTACAAACTAGTCCTATCCTACCATGATGAATATCCGCAAAACCTCGTATAAAATACCGGTAAAATAAGCCAGACTGTGTCAATCAATCACCACATCCACGGTGGCCAATAGCAAGAAACCATTTTCCCATAGAAACTATGAACTCCATCAGCTGTGATACCATCAGGGGTTTCAGGCCCACGCATACCAAGTGTCCCTGCTTGGATGACAGAAGTTCTCCCACCACAAACAGTGCCCTAACACCTTCCATCACTCACGGACCCCTTTACACTAAAGATGACACTTTTCAAGGCACTGTAACTAGATCCCCAGCCGGGCAAATGAATAATTTCTTTGTAAACCAACATCTCTAGAAATTGTACAGCCTCCCGTTGAAAAATTCGGGAAATGTGGAAATTAAAAGTTGGAAACACGGTTGCTCAAATGAACTTACATTCTCGATGGGCGCCTAGACGAATACTTGGCACTTCACTCGACTTTCATGATAGACACCTAAACCTCCGCCCTCTACCCGCACAGAAACCTGTTTCATAAATACAAATTTCGGATCCCCTAGATCTTTAGCTTATTGTTGATGTATCATATCATACCTTTCATATTAATTGATTAAACGGTTAAGGTTCAGGGGCTCGCAGTTTCGGCCTTTTCAATGTGTTTTCAGTGGCGCTTGTTCAAAATGTGAATGCGGCACAATCTATTCTATGTGGATAATACTTCGCAAGTACGAGGGGGGTTGCGAGGCACGCTTAGCGAGGAGGTGAAGAAGGGATTGGTAGGAGTTCCGGTTCTTAATTCTTCCAAGCCAGGTGGGCGGTAGCACCTTATTTATAGAAAAGTGCGCGTCCATATGCGCAAGAGAAATATAGGGAAAACAATGTAAGAAACATAAGTGCGAACATGTTTGACCCTGA
>Ga0307513_10006068_pt1 | contig 15860 bp, 15 predicted proteins | sample 15_EM_MG_FD_202174 | JGI IMG/M metagenome (GOLD analysis project Ga0307513, IMG submission 202174) | Populus trichocarpa ectomycorrhiza microbial communities from riparian zone in the Pacific Northwest, United States - 15_EM | ecosystem: Host-associated > Plants > Roots > Unclassified | place... | reverse complement strand
CCGAAACAGGGTCACGATTTTTCGAAAGCCGACCGTACCGACCGAGCAACTCAGGAGAGAGTGCAATACCAGAGAGCAGGGCCACCAGGGCAACTACTTCACCGATAGCCCGAGACTGCGACCGCGTGTTGACGAGGAACCAAGGGTTGCCGACCGTGCAAAACGCTAAGCGAGACGCTTCGCGAAGTGCAGGGTAAAGGGTAGGAACATCAACGCGAACGAAGACGAACGGAACCAGGAAGGAAACCATAACCCCCGGGAGGGGAGGCCAGAGGCCCCAGAGAAAGTAAAGAGATGAAGGCGTGATAAACCCCCGAGCAGATGCCACGGACGGGGAAGATCAGAGGCGGAGGACACTCTCACGATGATCTCCCATGGTGTTGAGATTTCAATCGCTGGAGGTGGAGCGGACGAGAAAGATGAGTCACGATGGGATCAGAACGCGGCATGTATAGGGTGTAAGATGAGGAAGAATGGACCAGATGTCAGAAAGGGAGAGATCTGGATCGTGAGATCCGGACGAGAGAGGCCGGAGCACAAAGACTCCGGACGAGAGGTGGTAAGATCCATGAAGCCCTGACGTTCGGTGAGAAGCAACCGGCATCTGGGCCCGGGAGTTGTAGATCAGCCGTCGTCAGGAGAGTTGTAGATCAGACATCGTCAGGGCGGACGTGTTGTAGATCAGGCGACTTCAGGACCGGAGAGTCCTGGATGAGGCGGCATCAGGACGGACTAGCGGAGCACCAGACGCGGTCAGGACCCACAGGACATAGGGGTCCATGTCCGGATGCCATCACGACCGATGGCGCCAAGTAACGCAAAGGCCGGACCCGATGTCGATCCGACGTTGCGTCCTGATTCGCGATTAGCGTTCTGGCGTCAGGTGCATCAGACCCACCGAAAGCACTGAATGCAAGGTATTATTTTTGCTTATCTGCTTACACTTCATAACGTAGTCCCTCCAATGCTTCCTCATCTCAGGCCAGTAGAGGTACTCAGATGCATATCTCAGGTTCCTCTCTGCACTGTGGTGTCCTTTATCATGGACTTCTGTTATGACGAGTTCTCGAAAGGTTTGACCATTTGCTGCATGGCCTTTCGGTATGTAAAGGGCATGTAGTTCTTTTCGAGTAGTAGCAAACATCAGTCCGTTACTGATGCGGTAGTGTTCCATCCACCTCCCCTTGCTGTCTTCCCAGGGTCGAGAGCTAGCTTGTATAGCTCATCCTTCCACTAGGGGTCCACCAGCTGCTCTCTCTACATGCTCTGCATTTCTGTGGTAACTTGTATAGTATCGTGCTTATCAAGTACCTGCTCTAGGCGTGAAGTGTCTCCTTTCTCTTTGAACACATCATATAGGATGTGGTCATCCGGTGATAGGGTAGGTGGTATAATCGTAGGAACCGTTCTGTTGGACTGCGACAAACCACCTCCATAGAGGGGTTGCTGTCGTTTTGCCATATATGCATCATGGGCATTCTGATCATGACCATCGCATTCTCTGCACACTGCCAGCGGATCGTCATGTTCAAGTGCCGTGGCTAGGCGTTTCCTGACTCCTTCCAGATCAATTCTGGGTCTGGGACCCCCGTTGTCTTCTGCTAAGTATCTCGCTCGCATCGCTGCCACCTCAGGGGATTCTGACATAATGACTTGTCCTGCAAGCCTGTTTTCGTTATGGAATTCGCACACTGCCTTGTGGCATTCTGTCTAATCAATCGCTGAGTGGTTCAACTGCTCTTCGCTATGATGTCCAGAGGAGACCATATCTCCCCAATCGTTCCCTTCTCTCATGCTACAATCAGATCCACATTCACAGTGGTCTCTAAAAGTGGGAAGTGGTTCAATGCGTGACATAGTGTCAGAAAAGAATAATGTAGCAAATAAGGTATGAGGTGAGTTCTCGTGGGTATTGGTAGCTTTGAGGTCTTCTTCTTTAGTTGGGTCTTCGGCTGATTCTGCTGGTCAAGTATCATTCCGATAATGGCGGGAAAGAGCGTCAGCTAAATAGTTTGTTGCCTCAGGCTTGTAAAATATCTTTGCCATATACTTTCCCAGAGGTATACACCACCTCAGCTGCTTCCTAGTCGGTCTTCGATCTGTCCTAAGATACATCAGGGGTTGATAATCTGTAACAATGGTAAACTCGTGTCCTGCAACATCAGCAAAAGTTATTATATGCGTCCTGAGCGTCCCGTGCATCAGACGCGCAGGACGCAGAGAACGTTAACTGTTACTCTGGATGCGACGTCGGCCGGACGTCAGGTCCGGGCCCCATTCCCTATCTACCCCTGCGTCCTGGACGTCCAGACGACGTCCACCACCAAGCACATGCATCCAGATGCCCTCAGACCCTAAGCTCTCCCGCATACCTACGATCTCCTGCCTGTGCCTCCCTCGTCATGGCGGAATCCAACTCCACTCTAGCATCCGGAAGACTATCCGGATGCTTAGTCTTCCGGATGCTACACAGCGATATTTGAACCCCCTCTGCATCAATTGCCATGTCTGGCTATAGGTTCCCAATGCCTTCCAAATGGCTCACATGTTCGTCCCGACGGCATCGTGATGGCTCACTTGTATACTCCCGACGGCGTCGTGATAGCACACATATTCCAGACGCCGTCTTGACGACATCGTGATTGCTGACATGCATACTCTCGACGGCTTTGTGATAGCACACATATTCCAGACGCCGCCTTGACGACATCGTGATAGCTCACATGCATACTCTCGACGGCTTTGTGATAGCACACATATTCCAGACGCCGCCTTGACGACATCCTGATAGCTCACATGCATACTCTCGACGGCGTCATGATAGCACACATATTCCAGACGCCGTCTCGATCGCTCCACTATTCATTTATATTACAGAGTGCCATGCCCAAAAGCTTCGAGGCGCTGGTGCGCCTTGTATGGTGACTTTGAACCCCATCCGCATCTTGATATTCTATTATTACTAGTCTACTGCCATGACCAGGGCGTCCAGGACACCCTGGCCACGGCGATGCTACATTTCTGAGCTCTCGCTCCGATCTCACTCAGAAATACAGCCCAAATTGTCCTCACGGCTCCACAGATCGGCCAACCGAAATCTAATAGTTTACATTTCCTGCAAATCAAATTCCATAAACTCAACGGTTCACACATCGCCAAGTCTACAAAAAACCATTCTCTCCCATGCCTGCGTCACTTTCCTGCGAGTCGTCCAGGCTCAACGATAGCCGACTGGCGAAACCCGGGGTCGCTGGCCCCTCTTGCGCTAGTCCCAGCGTCAGGTCCTGTGAGTTACCTAGGCTCATTGGATCTGAATCTAGCATCTAAAGCGCCTGGGCGAACGACGCCTGGTTGTAGTCAAACGCCAGTTTGCTCCCCTGGGATGCATCTTGACTCTGCCGGTAGTGCTCTAAACCCCGGGCGTGATTGTTGAGCAGTGTCTGTTCCCGCACAGCAGCTCGTCTTGGATTCCGGCTGGATAGGTGACGCCTGGATAGCTGACGCTCCAGTTCGGCATGAACTGTGTCATGATTGTCAGCAAAGCCTTCACAACTTTCCTGCATCATACGAGGATTTTGCTGGATCCTGTCTGTAATCGTCTCACGCAGATTCCTGAGCATGAGTTGCTGCGTTGGCCGTGGTACTGCCCGCCAGGTGTTCTGCTCCCGTAAGAAAAGCTCTTGCAAGATTGGTTAGTCATCAGAAGAAAAACCAAGGACGGGGGGGACATTGAGGGTCTCCTACCTCCAACTGCGTCAGGCTTGAAGTCCGGATGATCGTGATGCACCCCAAGTCGATATGCGCGTAGTTGATGGCACAGGATTGCACAAGTGAGACACACCATCATACGATTGACAAGATTGATGAATTCCGGGTCTAGCATCCCAAGCTTTCTCTTGCCCTTGAAATACTTACCATAGATCGCGTCGGCAATCCGAGGCGCAAGGAACCGGAATGATATAGGCTGCATCCAGGTCATAGTCAGTCGTGATTGGAAGTCCTGGTTGGGCGACCCGCGACGGGCAGAAACACACCTCATACCCATTTGAGGGGCACATGAACCTGTCATCCTCGAGAAGGGATTCGACTATACCAGCGATGGCAGTGGGGTAGCCCGGTAGTCCGTATAATTCTCGTTTATGATTTTTTATATAATGGACGAACTGCACCCGCACGCCAGCCATCTTTCTCGTCCGCTCCAGCTCCAGCGATTGAAATCTCAACACCATAGGAAATCATCGTGAGAGTGTCCTCCGCCTCTGATCTACCCCGTCCGTGGCAACTGCTGGGGGGTTTATCCCGCCTTCATCTCCTTCCTCTCCCTGGGGCCTTTGGCCTCCCCTCCCTGGGGTTATGGATTCCTTTCTGGTTCCGTTTGTCTTCGTTGAGCACGCTTGCGTTGATCCTGCAACCCTTTACCCTGAACTTCGCGACGCGTCTCGCTTAGTGATTTGCACGGTCGACAACCCTTTTTTCCCCGTCAACACGCGGTCGCTAGTCTCGGGCTATCGGTAAAGTAGTTGCCCTGGTAGCCCTGCTCTCTCGTATTGCACTCTCTCCTGAGTTGCTCGTTAGGTACTGTCGGCATTCGAAAAATCGTGACCTCATCTCGGTCCTCCGCGTTCGTACTTCTCAGACCTTGGCGAGCCTTCCCTCTCTCACTTCCCACGCCTTAGATCCGCTTGCACCGTACAGCTACATCCTTCTTTAGCTGGCACCTTATCTGCCCCGTCGGCTGGCACCCTACTGCCCCTCACGATAGCTGGCACCTCCACTGCTGAGTGGCTCTCCTCGCCGGGTGACTCCCCTCGTCCTCCTCCCGCTCCCGCGATTTACTCTACGGTCGCAAACCTCGCATTAGGTTACGCTGTGTCATGGTATAGCACTACCTGCTTGGCCCATGCTAAAGTCCGAAGCGTCGCCGATTTTCCGCGCGGTCCGCCTGTGACAAGGCCTTGCCCCTAAGCCGATAGGTTCGGGGAAATCCCTTAGGCATCCGGCAACAGTAGTTTTACCTTTCCTCTCCCTCGGCACTTGGTGCCGCAAGAATCTTTCTTTTGTTTTGGTGTGCCCACCGAAGGGTTTGCGTCTGTCTTTGGGTTCGTTCCTATTCATGTCTTTCCTTACGTGTCTGGAGGAAGGTATTGCTTCGTCTTGCTTTCGTCTTAGGTGCTATTGGGGGGGAGGGTGTGCTCTGGGTTCGAGGAGTTGGATTTTTCCCATGAGGGGGTGAAGCGGGCGGTTGTTGGCATTAAGGTTTTGTTCACGCCATAGCTAGCGCTCCATGCGGTTTCTTGTACCTTAACAACGAATACAGGATTATAAAAATAAAATAAAAAAATAAAAAATAAAAAAGAGAAAGCGCCTGCACGCCAGAGTGTTTTTGACGTATCTTTCGTAGTTAGTGCAGCACCCTTTATGGTTGTGACCTCTGACTTACAATGTCTATACTCTTCGACGACAGTTCAATATTTCGGGCATCGGGAATCTCATCTTGCGCGCGACTCCAAACACTATGCACCTCAGACGTCAAAGCAACCGGGTTCAGGAGTGGGTTAACATAAAGGGTGGACTGAAGCATCAGATCCTTTGCTACGCCTAGTATTTCCCCCTCCACGCCTGTCACCGTGTTTCGCCACGAATGAATTACATGCCGGACAGACAAAGTTCCTCTTGTACTCGGTTCGCCTGGTGGACTCGAGCTCCTGATACCAGACGTTGTTGTGCTAGGGACGCCAAGTGGGGAGAAATACCGTGCTACGCTTGATCATGGGAATGTCGCCGGGGACAAGGGCCTACCGGCAGTTATGGTCACACGGGCCGCGAGCGTCCGTGGGACAATTGCTGCCTCCTGTGAACCAGAGTTGATCGAAATTCGCACATTCCTTGGGTGAATGTTTCCGTGTGTCTCCACCAATCGTGGCCCACGACGACGTCTAGGTGTTGTCTCATCTGCGCCACCGAGCTTCGCTCCTTCAGGTTCGGTGTCCGGTTCAGTTTCGTCGCCCGGATGTTACATGTGATACTCATCTCTGCTATGGTCGCTCAGGCGGACGGGTTCGATATGCCCTTGTCCGTCAGCCTCCATCTCAGGTTCAGTAAATGCTGTGGTCTGAATGGTGCTACTGCGGAGGCGCTTGGCCGGTCGTGCTAGAAGCCCTCTCGCGATGGGTGGTGGGGAAGAATTACGACCGGACGATTCAGCACTATTGGTGCTGCCGGATTCGGTCTGTTGTGTTACCAATCTGCACAGCCTCTCCGCTGGTACGACTTCGCATCTACGCCTGTTCATATTGCCCTGTTGTGAAGTTGGCTGATTCGATCCCATGGAGTCGGGAATGACGTCGCGCCTTCGCCGGCTCAGATTGCCCACTCGTGGAGTTGGCTGACTCGACCCCATGGAGTCGGGTATGATTTCGCGCTTGCGCCCGTCAAGATTGCCTACCCGAGGTGCTGGCTGATTCCTGGAATTCAGATGCATGTGGGATATAGGACGGGTAGTGAACGTTGGTAAAGATTGGAGTCTATCTGATAATTGGATGTGTCGAGTTTGGTGGAAGCGAGGGGTGAGTATTTTCCTTTTTGTCGAAGAGGACGTGTTAGGTCTTATACCTGTACGCTAGGATTTAGGGGTGTGGTAGGCTCACTTACTATCACTCGGTATGCAAGGGAGGGATGTGCCTACACAAAGGGGTTTAAACTTTCAATACCATATCCGCGGTTCAGGAATTAGGACTCACAGGTCTATCGTGAGAAATAATAGACGAAATGAAGGTGTCGCTAACGTCGTCGGACATGCAAAATCTAGCTGCAAGCAGTATCGGTTAGAGACGAGGGCTGTTCGTGAGACACTCACCACGCCAAACGACGATTAGGATCTACTCTCATCTCTTAGCGTCGAATGATCACCACCAACTGAAACTGTATTCAATGAATACAGTACTGCCTTGTTAATAATCTGACGCAGGCGGTTGACGCCAGACCGGGTATAACTATGCACAGACAATTACTCGGTATGACAGTGAAAGAATTGCCCACGATCGGCATTGGAATTATTGACATCGTGGCCACACCAGCGACGCAGACAATCGCAACATTGGTAAGGCACATCATAGTGTCGTCAGGAGAGTCAGACGGGACTTCAGATGCAGGAGATTTCCCTACAAAATAAAGGTTTGAGATCGTGAAACCTCAAGATGGGCTTTGGAGCTGAAATTCAAGACCTCCATAGGACCCCACACACGGGGGTCGGGCATCAGAAAAAAAGGCGAAACCACGGTGGCATCAATGTCGCTGGGCGAAAGCTAGCTACAAGCAGCAAGGGCTGACGACGAGGTTGCCTGGGAAACACACTACGCCAAAAGAGGATGATCAGGAGTATCTATTCACATCTCCGAACGGCAAATCTGCTCCACTAAGCTCCTTGAAAACTTATTGCGAGGAATACAACCTTGTGGTTCACGCCGGACCGGACATAACTTTCCACAGACTATCACTCGGTATGAGAGTGAAAGAATTGCCTACGATCTGTATTGGAATAATTGCCATTGTGGCGGCGCCCAGTACATGGACAATCGTAACATTCCTAGGACACATCAGACTCTCCTCACGAGAACTACAAGGAACGCAGAGTCCGAAGGTCGAGATTTTCCCTACGAAATGGGGCTTTGGGATCGTGAAGGTTCAAGGAGGGCTTTGGAGCTGAAATCTATAGGACCCCACACACTGGTGTCAGGCGTCGGAAAAATTAAGCGAAATGATGGTGGCGCAAATGTCGCCGGCTGCGCGAAAGCTAGCTGCAATCAGCATTGATTGACGACGAGGTTGAACGGAAAACACGAACCACGCCCAAAGAGGATTAGGAGTATCTACCCTCATCTCCGAACATCGAATCAGCATCACTCAGCACCCTGAAATCTGTATGCAAGGAATACAACCTTGTGAATAATCTGACGCAGGCGGATCATGTCTACTAACGCGATGTGCACAAATACAGTAACTGGCAATGAGATTCTAAAAGTAGCGAATACCAGACACCAAAGTAAGGGGGTACAAGGAATTGATGACTATTATACAGGGGATAGGAACACCAAAATGCAAAGAATATGAGACGTCTAGGAAGTGTGTAGCTGACACGAAAAGGTAAGAGAATACGGGACGTCTTGGAAGGGTGTAGAATTTTGGGGGTGGCGTGAAAAAAAGTAATCGGGAACAGGCAAGAACGTTCAGGTTCATGTTCTGTAACGCCCTCGACAGCCTCTCCCACGTCGGGTGGCAGTGTACGTTGGGGGTTCAGGTTTGTTGTGTGGTTCGGGGCTGGGCGCGTGGGCCGTATTCGTCGCATTCGGGCGGCAGGTATCCCGAGATCCCCCTGCTGCAATTTGCTGGGGTGGGTGGGGGTTTATGGTATCATGAGGAACGCTCGGCATAGGGGCAGGAGAAGTGGTGGCTGAGTGAGAAGGGGTCGGAGGAGGTGGGGTAGACCCTGCTCAAGTAAACGTCTCACGCGCAGGGGTGGGGGACTTGGCCCGATGAATATCGCGATCGTCTGGTGCTTCGGATTCGGCAGCAGGTGTGTCTCCAGTGCCGTCGTGCCCACGCCCTGGGCCACGATGCTCTCGAGTCCTGCACGCCACAGCTCCCGATCCTGGTTGGGGCGCCACAGCCTCTTGTTCGGGAGTCTTCAACAGTTTTGCAAGCCAGAGACCCTTTTGAACAATAGCCCTCATGACTCTAGCCCGCTCCTTCTCAGATGGCCCAGTGTCTGAATCCCGTTGTGGTGAATCCCCGGTATGTCTGCCTGATAGATCTCCGACGGGAGAATAATCGCTCCCTGAGGTGTTCCCACGCTCCGATTCACCCCTGTCCCCCTCGTCGTCCTAGATATATGATTAGATAAGCTGTTGAATGAAAATAAAAGGAAACTTACTTCATCACCTTGGATAATGTCTCTACCATGGCGATCAGGAGTGTGAACCTGTTCCGGCGGCACCCGATCATCGTCGTGGTGACTGGGATGGACATTTTCTTCGCCTTGGCTGCCGCTGCCATCGTTGAGACTCTCGTTGTCGTCGTCGTTGTCGTCCCCGGCTCCGATGTCATCCCACTGCCCCCACCGGTTCCAGGCCTTACAATCAAAAAATGGATGTCCACCGGAGCCTGGCGCAGGGGTTTCGTCTCGGCCCTCTCCCTCATCCTGGCGTGACTCCAGCACCAGCAGATCAAGAGGATCTTTGCCAGGGTTAGCGTGCACCCACACCCGGATGTCATCGTGTGTATATAGAAATATGAGCTCCGAGAGGGGAAGGGGGTCCGACGGTGGCTGGCGTAACGCGCGGGCTCCTTGCCCAGTTGCCCCGATCAGATATCGGGGATATTGGATGGGGTTCTCCACCTGTTGTCGCTTGAGCACGCCGAGTAGGCATTGCAAGTTCGGCGATGCTAAGACTCCCCACGCAATCCCTCTGCCCGAGTCTTGGTCATACTTGGGGTAGTGCAAGAAGGGGTTCATGGCTTTCGTTGCGCCTGTTCCTCGAATAATGTGGATCCTGATCAGCCTTTGGCAGTACGGAGAGGCCCAATCGTATTGGGCCACTGGAAAAACTGTGAGTACTAGTCGTAGAATCGCATAATGTAAACGGGGGCGAACACTTGCTCTGAACATTGCAGAATTCTGCATCTATTGGATCCTCTGCCTGTTCCGCATGGAGACGATTGTTCGTCGCCTGAAGCTTCTTGGCTGTCTCTCTAACCAACCCTCTTATTTGACGTTCGACTTCATCGACGTCTTCGGGGCGGTGGTTTGTTTTGATTAATTTAATTCTGCCTTTGACAGGCGTGAGGGAGCGTGGGAAACTGAGTACCGTGTCCATTTGGGTGCCAGTCAGACTCGTAGGGTTCCCCCCGAGCACCGTGATGTATGCTTTGAATTGTTCGCGCCATGCCTTGTACGCAGCTGTAGGCTCGCGAGCATTCAAGAACCCACACCAGCTTTTAGCATAGGATATCTCCCCATAGCGCCCCCTGATTCCAGCTGTGGTTAGGTCGCAAATTTCTGACATATGCGTAGTATCTTTGACCCTCACCTCGAAACCTCCACGGCTGGCTCAAAGGGTGGTCTTGCACCCGATGTGAATGAACGACTATTGAAGTTAAAAAGTTAGATCATATCTGGACGTTCTGGAATGTGTGATCATGCTCAACAGAGAAGATTTCTTACATCCTTGACGCCTCACCGGCAATGGCAGCTGCACAAGGATGGCTTTTTCAGTGTTTTGCGCTGGTGGCGTCAACCCCCGGGGGCTGGATTGTTTGGCGTCTGGGAATAACAGAAACGTTAAGGTAATGCGCTCTTAAATTGATGAAGAGATAGTCCTTACTTTGACCTTTGCCCTGAGGCATGCGTTTTTCTCAATGGAGCCATTTGATATACGGACGAGGGGAGAAGATGTGTGGAACTGAACGCTAGATGGATGGTGTAGAGGGGAAGGATGGGCGGTAGGTGGCATTGTTATACAGCGCGTAGACAACAACCTGTGTGGCGCTGTGGGCGTGTCGGACTGTCGGAATTTCGCCAGGCGTTTGTGTGTGTGAGGTTCGTTCTGTGATAGCCCTATGGGGTACGATGTGGTGTCTGGTCAATCGGCATGATCCCCCCCCCTGACGATCACACAAGGGTTTGAGCTGGGATAAGAGCCGCATCGTCAATGGCAGAAGTCTTGGCGCACAAAAGTCGACTGTTTACGGGAACATCAGATTCTGCAGGTATACGGGACGGGAACACCATCTAGAAAGAACGAGACGAAACATCACTTTGGGCTACAAACACAATGATCAAATGAAAAAAAGGGAAGGAAACAATCAATGACCCTTTGAAATTACAGTCCAGACAACTAAGTCACAGCTCATCTAGGTAGACCTCGCCGATAGTCGGCGCACCATCGAATCCATCAGTTCTCCTGTCAAGTTCTCCTGACCAGCACCCGTACGCACTCTCTTAGACTTAGGATCCTCTGTGCTCTCGGCGTCGAAACCAGCGCGACGTTTCCGCGGCTCCTCGGATCTCCGATACTCCTTGATAAGGTGATTCAAGCAGTGTTTTTCGGGTGTATCCTCCGTGCAATATTCCGCATCGAACTGTATGCCGTGCATGGGGTCATCTTCGCCTTGAGCCGGGCCATCGAGGACGTTTAATGGTAGCTGTCGATTCGCCTCGCTCAACGATTTGGCAAGAAGGGGGATACGATTCGCCGGACATTTAGCGTCTCCTACAGGCGGACGTGGCAATATTGGAAAGAGGATCTCACTTCCATGCCCAGAGTCTGAAAGGCCCGAGGACGCCTCAGATAAATGAGAGGTTTCATCCTCGCACGCGTTGTCCGAATCACTACCCTCCCGATCAGCCGGTCTGTTGTCGAATAATTCTCGGGAATGCATCTGGCCTATACGTTGTGCCGAATCATCGGCCCAGTTTCGGACGTCATTTTGATTGAGATAGTCGACTCTCCTCAGCGCCGGGGTGTCTTGCCTCTCTGAACCCCGATCACGGTAACAGTACACCATGAGATCCAGCGGGTCGTCGAGCACGGGATTTGAAAGGAGCCAAGCTCTTACGGTTTCATCGCTGTCGATGAAGACATAATCCATGCTATCCAATTCTCACATAGGAGACCTATGTAACCTTCTCCACCCTTCGCCTGTAGCGCCAAGTATGTAGCGGATTCGGTCGTGAGGTACGGATCTGTAAATCACAGCTGGCATTCCACCGATGTCATAGGAATCCAACTCGGCGAACACTACCCCATTGACATGAGAGGGACGCCAATGGAGTAAGTTATAGTTTAGGGCGACGTTTACCTTATTCCTTTCAAACTGGAATAGTGCCAGACCACATCACGACGGCAGGACATAAACGATACGCGCGGAGCGCCCACGCCCAAGTTGAGAGCTCCAATCTGTATCTCATAAGTCAGTAAGTAAAAACCTGAAACAGGCTGATGATTGAGGAAGTGACTAACCTGTGGGCCTACGGTTGGGTGCCGGGCGAAGACCCCAGGCAACAGGTTGGTTTTGGACTGCCGCGGGGCCATTATGCGGTGGATCAGGTAACATTTGCGCCGGCGCAGTGTCATTATCTGGTGAACTTGAATCGCGTATCATTTGTGGGTGCGCAGGATCATTACCAGGTTGAACAGGTACATCCGGACCTGCCGCTGGAACATCGCCCGGGGGGGCCTGTCTGAGTTGTCCAGCAGCAGGGACGTTGACTTGTACAGCCAGTACGTTTGGACCAGCCGCACCCGGAGGAGCCTGTCCGAGTTGTCGAGCAGCAGGGACGTTGACTTGTGCAGCCCATACGTTTGGAACAGCCGCACCCGGAGGAGCCTGTCCGAGTTGTCCGGCCGCAGGGATGTTGACTTGTGCAGCAGGTACGTTTGGATCAGCCGCACCCGGAGGACCCTTTGCGAGTTGTCCGGTAGCATGGATGTTGACTTGTGCAGCCGGTACGTTTGGACCAACCGCACCCGGGGGAGCCAGTCTTTGTTGCCCGGCAGCAGCGACGTTTGGACCAGCCGCACCCGGGGGAGCCTGTCCGAGTTGTCCAGCAGCAGCGCCGTTGACCTGTGCAGCTGGTACGTTGGGACCAGCCGCACCCGGAGGAGCCTGTCCAAGTTGTCCGGCAGCAGCGACGTTGACTTGTGCAGCCTGTACGTTTGGACCAGCCGCACCCTGGGAAGCCTGTCCGAGTTGTCCAGCAGCAGCGACATTGACTTGTGGAGGTGGTACGTTTGGACCAGCCGCACCCTGGGGAGCCTGTCCGAGTTGTCCGGCAGCAGCGACGTTTGGACCAGCCGCATCTGGAGGAGCCTGTCTGAGTTGCCCGGCAGCAGGGATTTTGACTTGTGCAGCAGGTACATTTGGACCAGCCGCACCCGGGGGAGCCTGTCCAAGTTGCCCGGCAGCAGGGACGTTGACTTGTCCAGCAGGCACGTTTGGACCAGCCGCACCCGGGGGAGCCTGTCCAAGTTGTCCGGCAGCAGCGAGGTTTGGACCAGCCGTACCCAGGGGGGACTGTCCAAGGTGTCCGGCATCAGGGACGTTGACCTGTGCAGCCGGTACGTTTGGACCAGCCGTACCAGGAGGAGCCTGTCCGAGTTGTCCGGCAGCCGGGAGGTTGACTTGTGCCGCTGGAACATTTAGACCAGCCGCACCCGGAGGAGCCTGTCCGAGTTGTCCGCCTGCGGGGACGTGGGCTGGGGGAGGATTTGGAGGAAGTTGACCTGGGTTCTCTATAGTCGTCGCAGCCCCCCACTGATTTGGGTCCCCTGCCTGTAGTAACGAGGCGTGCACGATGACCTGTCCAGCGGGGATTGCGGTATTTGGAACTAACATTTTGCCTTTGTTATTTGTGTCATTCAACTTCCAACAACTGTCCTTAACCAGTTCCACGACTGCCTCCTCAATATCCGCTAGACGATGCATATCATTGGCTGCCACTGCGGAGACGATGAGATCGCAGGCAGGACGCAAGGTCCTCATGCCTGTGCATATTGGCAGGAAGTCAGCGTCAGGAAAATCTTTGGCCATTCGCCCTGCTGGCGCAAAGCCCCTTGGTATCATCTGATCCTTCGCACAGTACCGCCACTCTGTGTATATTTTCTTTTGAGCCTGGACTTGTGTGAAGCCCATGTTTAGCTTATGATCGCTAATCGCTCGACCGCCTGGGTTGGTGTGATGCATGCTGATTGCCCCTTGAAGCCAACTAGGCGGGACTTGATCTTTCTGTCCCGGCGCAAGGACTCGGGCATTTTGCATGAATACTTACTGCATGGTGATATTTTGCGCCATGTCCATTGAGGGTTTGTTTATATTGATAGTTGATTTGACCATTCTAGTCTTGTGAATATAGAGGATGTTGTGGATGTTATGGATGTTGTGGATATCGGATTATCCTTGGTATGAACTTGCTGCTGTCGTGATCATCCCACATTATATATACACCTCTCAGACATTCAAGATGGTTTGAAAGAATCATGAATTGTTTGATTTGTTTTCTAGAATTAAGATGCATCAAGAACTGACACCTCGGGCGTCCATTAGTGTTTCAGTCGTTTCCTGTGAACGCAAGATGATAACCAGCTGATACCACGTGACGTCGTGACACACAACGCTAAACCTGATCGACGGCTGGTGATAGATCAGTGTGCCCAGCGCTAGGCCCAGCATCTCCAGTCATCTGCACGCGTTAACATCGAGACGACGACAACATCACACTACGATCACCCACACTGGACTCCCGAAATCGGCGGCGCCGAATTCCATTATGCCGGTCAAATGTTCCTTTTGTCGCAAACGAAATAAGCGTGCAGGCGCATACACGACACACCTGCGAAGTGCGCATGCAAATCTCGATATGGTACTCGCATCCACCATACGGAATCAACCTGCGGACATCCTTACCGACCGGGGAACTGACCTATCTGACGCCAAGGAAGCCATCGAACACTCCGATTCAGACTACGAATCAGATCCTGCCGGAGATACAGCGGGTAGTGAGCGCGACGCACCTGATGATACGCTTTGGCGGGAACCCGAAACAGAATTACTCGAGGACAACACGTACCCAGTCCCTGCGGAACAGGCGGATTATCCGGGCGCCGGGGAAGCCATTGGAGAGGTTAAAGAGTATAAGGAAGAATACAGGGATTTGTGCAAGAACCCATGGGCTCCGTTTGCTTCTGCACAAGGTTTCAAACTTGTATCTTGGTTCATTGAGAGCAAAGGCTCAAAGACGCGGATTAACGATTACTTTTCGAATGGTAGCGGAAACTCGACATCCGTCGGCTATAGCTCTATGCATACGTTGGAGAATCTTCTCCGCCACTTGGATCCGGATAGCCCGTATCTGCAATGGTTGGAGGGACATGTGGAGGACTGTCTGCGAATATTACCATTCTTCTATTGGAACGTCCTAGACTGCGTGAGATATCTTCTTTGCCAGATAGCCTATCGTGATGACTTGGTCTATGGGCCACGCCGTGAATACGACCAGAGCGGACAGAGAATTTATGCAGAAATGCATACGGCTGACTGGTGGTAGGACGTCCAAGTACTCCCGCGTAGTCTCTTTTATGTGAAAGCATACTAATAGATCACAGGAAACACTCCCGGAAGGGGCGCCTGTGGTTCCAATCATTGGGATGTCAGATTAGGCGAATCTCACCAACTTCTCCGGAGACAAGAAAGCATGGCCGGTTTATATGACGATCGGAAATCTTCCGTCAACAATACGGAATAGACCTGGATCAATGGCGATTCTGCTTCTTGGGCTATTGCCCATTCCACCCAAGCTCGGAAAGTCCTCTAGGGCGGACAAACTCCAGAGACTAATAAATGCCGAGACACTCGGTGGCGTATTCGAACTCATTTTTGCGCCATTGAACGGTGCGGCGTGGGAGGGCGCCCCTATTGATTGTGCTGACGGCAAGATCCGGAGATGGTTCCCGATAATGTCAGGGTGGATTGCGGACCGTATGGAAAACGTTACCCTACACGGGATCAAATCCAACATCTGTCCAAAATGTGAGGTGCCTTCAGAAGAATTAGGAAGCCGAGCCGGCCACCATCGTGCTAGAGATTACGTAAGATACAAACGCTACAAACGCGAAAACCCGTCCCTAGATTCTGAGACCCACGACGCTACTCACGCCCACTACACGAATGAAACTCATGGGATCAAGAGGGGGCAAAACGTTTTTCAAGGACTCGTGAGAGTTTCGACGCCTGATCTGCACAAGCCGGATATGCTCCATACAATATATCTAGGACTCTTCAAGCATATGATGGACTGGATTCAGGGA
>Ga0307513_10006067_pt1 | contig 15860 bp, 15 predicted proteins | sample 15_EM_MG_FD_202174 | JGI IMG/M metagenome (GOLD analysis project Ga0307513, IMG submission 202174) | Populus trichocarpa ectomycorrhiza microbial communities from riparian zone in the Pacific Northwest, United States - 15_EM | ecosystem: Host-associated > Plants > Roots > Unclassified | place... | reverse complement strand
GGTCGAGCTGGACGGCGAAGTTGGAAGCATCCATTTTGAGGGCTTTGCGGTAAGATTCATCGTAGACGTCCTCGCTTCCACGGCCGAACGTTGCGGGATCGCACGCTGCGGTGAGGAGGTCCAGATCCTCGGACGTCGCAGAGGCGAAATCGATGAACCTGCGGAACAGAGATTAACAATCGAGGCTCCTGCGTACAATTGGAGCGTACACACTTCGAGTTCTTCTTGCCATAGTAAAGGTAGAGGCCTTCTGGAGACGGAGATATGACCCCACTGCAGAGAGGGGGGCGATCGAAAGAGAGAGCTTGCTTGAGAGATTCCAGCTGGGCAATAGTCGCCATGGAGATGTGTTGTATCCTCTGAATAGAGGGGCCACTTGGATTTATAGGTTTTCGTGTCTCCCCCCTGAGGCTGGCTCGTTGACTCATTCACGAGTATTCCACTTGGGTGACGAAGCCGAGTGTCAATGGTTCCTTATCCGCTGAGCGAGGATCCCGGTAATCTAACGTACGGAATGCCGCCGAAGTCCAATCGATAAGCCAAAGAAATCGAGTTGACTTCCCCAGGTGCAGGTCGACATTACGTGGAAGAGAGAAGAGGGGCGATTCTGATTTCCCGGTCGAGTCGTTGCCACGATGTATCAGGGGCACGATCCAGAGCTCGTGTTGATGTCATCTGGGCGTTGCGTGTTGCGCGTAACTTAAACCAACTCAGGTTGGATGACTCGCCGAAGAAACCACTCTAGCATTAGTACTGAAACGAATGACCGGTAACCTCTACGCCACGCATGGTACAGTTGAAACTGGGCTCCTCGCAGGGAGCCCAATCGCCTCGAATATAGTTCCCGCCTTGTTCCGGGTGCTCCACCGAACCAAAGGGATCGATACCTGGATTCGACGAGTTCCGACGCGCTTTTGGAATTTTCCCCAATGGAAGAGTTGCGTGAGAGGTTTGTTGATTGGAGCCCCCCGCTTTGCACCGGCTTATTGGACTAGTTACGCCCTTCATACAGACCCCGGTATAATGAGCGGGGTGCGTCGATGTCGACCAATCATGGGTGGTGGTCTATGAATTCTCCATGCTCCTCGACTCTTAGGGTTGGTTAAACGATCACGCGCAGTGGTCATACCTCTGAGAGAGAAGTCTGCGGATGAACGATTCTGATTGGTACAACTAAGAGGGGTCGGTGATACAGCTACGGCGAGTGCTAAATACGTCAAATCATGAACGGCGATGCTTGAAACCCACACCCTCTCCATGCTCCTCACGAAGCTAAGGTCAATGGAGGGAGCATTCGAAGAAAGTGGTTTCATACTCGGCATACGAGATCTGCGTCCCACTCGTCTGATCCAACACCTTCGTAAATGAGGAAGAGTGATTTCGGATCGTACTTCTGCTTGATGGCTCGGAGCTTGTCGTAGTGGGTGCCAAAGAAGGATTTCTTCCAGTCAAATTCGTATCTCGAAGCCTGAGGAAAAAAAACAATGAAGTGAGGTTGAAGTGAGTGGGGATGGGGGAGCATCCAATTCTCTCACCTCGTTCAAATATGCGCCGGATTCGGGGGCTATACCTTGCAGGATCTTCATATCCTGAATGAGAAGTTGGCGAGCAGCTTGGACCTCAGTCAATGTGGCACCGTCTTGCCACACCGTGAAGATAACCGCGTAGACCAGGCTTTTTCGCCAGGCAGGGTTAAGGCCTGTGGACTCGGGGTCTACACGGGATACCTGTCCGCCAGTAACGAGGCTATGGGGGAACTTCTCAGAATCTATTATCGTTTCCGAGATTGTAGAAAAAACAAACTCACGAGTACGCGAAGCTGGATAACTTGAGCAGTTCACCGGCCAGCTCTTCGGGTCGGTCGGTCTCGATGACATCCTTTGGTAGCAACCAAGAGGAAAGCTCGGCCGGGATCCCGACCGGGTTGTTGGTGGAAAGTAGTTCATAGGGCTGCCAGAAATCTTGGTACAGAATAGTGTAATTCTCAACCGAGAAGCCGGGTTGGGAAATCGCGAATTCGAACAGAGGGGAGAAGGTGGCCTGGGTCTGTTCCGCCGTGACGTTGGGTGACATGACGAAGAAAAACATTTGTTCGGTAGTTCCGAAACCGTAGCCTCCATAACCCTGGTCGACGAGCGAGGGAGTGAGACGAATAATTTCCGTGAGCAAGTTCTTGGTCGATTCGACGTTGGTGGAGTTGACTGAGAGCAGGGCGGCAGAGAAGGAAGTGGAGGGGTGGGATTTGTAAGTGACCGAAGTGACAACGCCCCAGGTACCCCCACCACCACCACGAATGGCCCAGAACAAATCCTTATTGCGGTAGGGGTTGGCAATGACGTGATCACCATTTGCAGTGACAATCGTTATCTCCAAGACGTTATCTACGCCTACAAAACCACGGTGTGAGTGCAACTGGACCAGATCAGGCAAGGTTTTTTTGCATACCGAGGCCGTAGTTTGGAGCGATTAAACTGTGACCGCCGCCTGCAAGCCAGCCACCAGCAACGCCGATGCTTCCTCCTGAACAAACGCCCCCGACCATAACCCGATTTCGCTGTCTGGCAGCCTCGTAGGCCTCGAACCATTGGACACCGGCTCCGAAGGTAAACACTGACGTCATGTGCGACCTCATCAGTGGGAGAGGGGATTTTCAGGAAAGGATCGGAAACAAACCGTTGTCGTATCTATCCGTTGCACCCGTGGGAGAGAACGAATTGTGGAAAGTGATGTTCTTCATATGGTGAGTCCATATTAAAAACGAATCCCTGGCAGAGCTCCTTCCAAGAAGGTCGTGTCTGACGGAAACGCCAATCAGCACTCGGAGCAAATGTGACGGGAGAGTAGGGCCACCCTGTGGTCTTGATCACGAGACGTAAATTGTGCTTCCCGGCAAACCTGACAGCTTCTTGGACGTCTTCCGGCGTTCTGGCGTCGACTCCGATGACCGGCACGCTCCCCTGTCGGCACGGAATGCCGAGCGAGGTGTTGAGATAGCAGCCTTGGATCGTCCCGTCGGGAAAGGTCCACGTCTCCCAGTTGGTGTATTCGGTAGCCCCGGGTTGATCAGAACGCCAGATAGCGTTACCCCAGCTGGCATGGACATCAGTGCAGTTCCCTGCGGCAGAGTCGTAGCAAGGAGTGGCTGGCGGGACCGGATGGATCAGTGGCTGAGAGACTACCGACGCGAGAGTCTGGAACTCGGAATCGGATGGCCAACATTCGGATCCAGAAGTACAGCGGCAGTTTTTGGCTGGTTTCGAAGACACCGTTGTGAGGCCGAGAGCGACGGCCAACAGAGGCGGGAGGAGGAACATGGCTGCCCAGGTGCAGCAGTGCGACGAGGGTGCGGGGATTTATAGCATGGATCCTACTATTGATAGGGAGCTACAGGGTCCCGGGGCGGTGAATCGCACTGCGCATCGACCAGTAGTAGTATAAAACCCGGGTTGCTCCTGGGCACGCCTGGGCTGCCGCGCGTGATGGATCCACAACGCAAAGCGCCACGGATGAATCCGACACGAGACTGTGTCGTTCAGCGTCTGCAACCGTACTTGAAACGCGCAAGGTCACCGCTCAAGTCATGCCGGCTTCAGGCCCTCTACCGTTGACCGAAAGACTTCCCACCGAACTCTTGGAACGGGTCTTTCTCTTCACTTCCACCCAAGACATCCTGCGGCTCGCGTCGGTGAGAAACGTCACGGAGATTTTCTCACATCCGCTGAGTGTACGAATGTCGATAGGTCAACCGCGCTTGGCGTGCTATTGTGCAGAACTCTCCCTCGATTCAATATAAGATTGATCTCTTCGCTGTCGGACTAGAGCGTAACCCACAGACGGAAAGGTCTCTGGCCGATTGCCGCATAGCTCTCGCGGCGTACCGCAGGAGGTGGAAAACTTTGGATCCTGCCGAGCAGTGGGAGAAAGCTCTCGATATGCCCGGCTTTCCAGACATCATCGCTATTGGCGGCACATACGGGCTCCTTGGGAAGGACTATGTTAAATTCTTCATCTTAGGATCGGTTTCACGAGGTGTTCCAGGGAGAGAGTGGGACGTTCCGCTCAAGAACTATACAGGCTACGTTTTCGCATTCTACCCTCGAGCCAATATAATGGCCGTCGCTGAAAACTCGATGGCGTGGACGTGAGTTATCTTTGTGTTTCCAGGAGAACGTTGAACGATATCGTGACTGTATAGGTGGAGAGTTCATTTGAGCACTATGAGCGACGGAGAACCTCACCCGGCCGCTCGAACTGCAGTTTTGTCCTACACCTTCCCACTGGACAGCGGGGCTTTTACCAAAACCATAGATATCTCAATCACAAATTCCAGACTTGCTCTTATGAGAGGAATCTCCTCCGAGAATAGAGGACAAGTTACCGTTTGGGATTGGACAACGGGGCAGATTTTGCTGGTGCGTTGACTGCTCGGATACAACTCCGTACTGATGGGGACGGTCTGTTTAGGAGCTCGATAATGAGTTCCACCGGTCTGCGAAGTTCGTTGACAATTATTTGCTCGCGTTCGTTGTTGCCCCGTATCAACACGATTCGCCCCCGAGGCTGGTGCTCTTAAACACGGAGCAGACAACAACGGCTGATACAACGCCCATGCAAACTACGTTTGGCCTCGGCCCTCTGAAGTACCCGGGTTTGGGAGCGGCGTTTCTCCACCTAGAATCGGGTGGGTACGAGCCTTCCCACGACGAGGTCTCGTTTGCGCCCTTCTATCCAGATGCCTCCCAACGGGTCCTAGCTATTGAATTTTGTAGCCGCGGAACCACCTGCGTTGTGAAGACAGAGGTACTCCTCAAGCTGGCCCGAGAACAGGGGGCCACGGACATAGAATGGGAGCAGTGGAAAGCCCATGCGTTCGAGGTACAGCCCGGAAATCTCGTTGCCCGCTGGGTTTCCGGTCACAGATTATTCTGCGTGTCTCCGTCCGGGTCAGGGGGTGAGGCGACGCGTATAGATGTGTACGATTTCAGCGCCCGAGCACCTGGGAGGGAATCGGAGACAACCGATAGAGGTAGGAGGGTGCGGCCAAGTGCACAGGGCTACCCGTCTTGGGACGGTTCTGTGATATCCGGGGAAGGCACTTGTGATACCTTGGCCCTTCTTAGGGTGAACGCTCTCCGCTCCCCAGATCTGACCCAAAACTGATTCAAGTGTTGTGTTAGGATCCTAAGGGGGATGAAGACCAGGGCACACTGTATTGGTGGAACTTTTGACGGTTGTCGTGCGATAGGTGCCGTTCACTGCCAAGAACCAATGTAGAGGTGTCAGTGTCGACGTAGGATCCCCAACTGGTTTTATCTTTCGTTTACAGTCGCGTGTGTTTTACTACCTTTTTAATCCATCTTAATTCAGCGGACGGACAGGCTCCTTGTCCCGTCAACGCGCATCGTCCCAGGGGTCGCTGATGCCGCGCGGAATGACAAATCTCGGGCGGCCACGGTAGCGCATCGAAACTAGGCCTGTACACTTTTAACCGAGAACCTCGATCCTGCAATGCTTCATCTCTCCCTTATGTTTCCTCATTTCCATCCCATTATATACCGATACATCTCTTCCCTGTCCCTGCCTTCTCGTATCGGATATAGCCGCATACAGTTTGCTACGATTTGCATGTTGGAGTGTTGAGTTGCGTCACGCACGTGGCCGAACCCCACATGTATCAGGAAGTATAGAGGGGTCAAAAACATTGTCGTGGGTACAAATATCAGCACCGCGTGGATGCTTACAGGGCCAAGCTACACGCGGTCGCTAGCAGCAGCGATGCGAGCGATCAAACAGGGGCTGCTGTAAATATACCCAGCTTCTACTTCGTTCCCGTACCCCATACTGATGTCCTGTAACCGATTTTTCTCGTTGAACGGAGAGATCCAAGTAATCAGTTCGCCCCCGATCTCCGGCTCATCGTCCGAACAGGCCCAATAGGACTCACTGGGATCAGTGTCCTCAGTCTTGTTAACCAGGATGCCCCCTGGATCCCTTAACAGAGCTCTCTCGTAGCTATCTTCTGTGTAGTCGTAAGATGGGTCCTTAGTAATCTGTTCCAACATGATCCCATATCCCTGTCCACTCTGATCGTCATCATAGATAACTCGCAACGAGGGCTGGAGCTGGAGCTCCAGACAGGCCTGGTACACGTGTGCGTCTTCACCCTTGAGGTAGTCCGCCATTTCCTGGAGCTTCGTTTCGAAGGTGACAGGGTAGAGGTGGGCAAGCCCGAACCCCAGCGTTCCGCCGTTAGGTAGAAAATCTGGGCTCTTGAGTAATCCCTGGAGTGTGGTCTGAAGGTTCGAGACGTTTTTGAGGTTCGGAGTGAGAGTAGAAGTTTTCGGTCTCGACATTGGGTCGAACAGGTATAGGTTGTAGGTCACGGTGACCCTCTGTCCGCTGGTGACCTTTAGGACCTCGTGTTCGATGTCACTGTAGAAGGCGATATATGCGAGGGAGGGAGAGGATTGTGAAGAGGTCAGATCGTTGGCGTCGAACATCCATTCGCGGTTCTTGTGATGAAGGACGAGCTCCCCTCCCTGGTGGGAAGTGGGATAGACGACCACGAGCGACCCGAGCATGTCTGTACCCCGGGGTGTGTCCTTGTGCGCCTTGAAGAACGAATCTTTGCCTACGTGGATGCGGCGATGTCAAGAAAGACGACACCGAAAGGAAATTATGAACAAGAATTACCATAGACATTGAGCTTGTACAGTTCAGCTCTGATGTGCATCTTCTCCGTCTCGCCTTGAAGCAACTGGTCCTCTATGGTCCTTATCAAGCCAGAACCTGCGAGGTCGAGCTGGACGGAAAAATTCGAAGCATCCATTTTGAGGGCTTTGCGGTAAGATTCGTCGTAGACGTCCTCGCTTCCACGACCGAACGTCGCGGGATCGCACGCTGCGATGAGGAGTTCCAGATCTTCGGACGTCGCAGAGGCGAAATCGATGAACCTGTGGAACAGAGGTCAACAACCGAAGCCCTCACATTCGACCAGAACGTACACACTTCGGGTTCTTCTTGCCATAGTAAAGGTAGAGGCCTTCTGGAGACGGAGATATGACACCGCTGCAGAGAGGGGGGCGATCGAAAGAGAGAGCTTGCTTGAGAGATTCCAGCTGCGAAATTGTCGCCATGGGAGATGCGTTATATCTTCTGAACGGAGAGGTCACTTGGATTTAAAGGTTTCCGCGTCCCCCGAGCTGGCTCGTTGACTCGTTCACAAGTATTCCACTTGGGTGGCGGAACTGAGTGTTGATGGTTTCTTATCCGCTAAGTGAGAATCCTGGTAATCTAGCGTATGGAATACCGCCGAAGTCCAATCGATAAACCAGAGAAATCGAGTTGACTCCTCCGGGTGAAGGTCGACATTGAGTGAACGAGAGAAGAGGGGCGACTCTGATATCCCGATCGAGTCATCGCCACGATGTACCAGGGGTGTGATCCAGAACTCGTATTGACGTCTTCGGGGCGTTGCGTGTCGCGCGTAACCAACTCAGGTTGGGTGACTCGCCGAAGAAACCACTCTGCTAAAACCAATATCAGTTCGTGAGTCATGTCAGCTCCTATAAGCTTGAAAGCGCTGGGGGAATACGAAATCGAGTGGGAGCGCCCAGACGCGACTTTCGGTTCGCCCCGCAACGCTCGAGCCAATAAGGACCCCGAATGCTTCTGGTATAATTATAAACGAAAGGGCCGGCGAGTGGCAAGGCCCACGACCAACTACCACCCTTGACGAAGGAGTCAACGCGAAACCCGCCAGACATAAATCGGGAAGCGGTCGAGGGCACTCCCGCGACGAACACGGGCGTGTATGGGTTTAACATAAAAGAATCGCGGGGAAAAACAATTTGAAAAGCTCATCGAAATAAGATTTCCCTACTGAAGTCCAGAACTAAAACAGGAAGACCCCTCCCTTACGGTCGTGGGGATGATGAGTGGGGTGCGTCAGTGTCGACCAATCATGAGTAGCGGTCTATGAATTCCCCAAGCTCCTCGACTGCTAGGGTTGGTTGAACGATCACGCACAGTGGTTGTACCTCAGAGAGAAGTTTGTGGATGGATGGCTCCAGTTGGTACAACTAAGGGGGGTCGGTGATACAGCTACGGCGAATGCTAAATACGTGGAATCATGAACGGTGGTGTTTGAAACCCACACCCTCTCCATGCTCCTCGCAAAGCTAGGGTCAATGAGGGGGATCCGAAGAAGGGGTTTCATACTCGGCAGACGAGATCTGCGTCCCACTCGTCTGATCCAACACCTTCGTAAATGAGGAAGAGCGAGTTCGGATCATACTTCTCCTTGATAGCTCGGAGCTTGTCGTAGTGGGTGCCGAAGAAGGATCTCTTCCAGTCGGATTCGTATCTCAAAGCCTGAGGAAAAAAAAAACAATGAAGTGAGATTGAAGTGAGCGGGGATGGGGGAGCATCCAATTCTCTCACCTCGTTCAAGTATGCGCCGGATTCGGGGGCTATACCTCGCAGGATCTTCATATCCTGAATAAGAAGTTGGCGAGCAGCCTGGATCTCAGTCAAGGTGGCACCGTCTTACCACACCGTGAAGATAACCGCGCAGACTAGGCTTTTTCGCCAGGCAGGGTTAAGGCCTGTGGACTCGGGGTCTACACGGGATACCTGTCCGCCAGTAACGAGGCTATGGGGGGAATTCTCAGGGTCTATTCTCGTTTCCCGGGATTGTGGAAAAAAACTGACGAGTACGCGAAGCTGGATAACTTGAGCAGTTCACCAGCCAGCTCTTCGGGTTGGTCGGTCTCGATGACATCCTTTGGTAACAACCAAGAGGAAAACTCGGCCGGGATCCCGACCGGGTTGTTGATGGAAAGTAGGTCATAGGCCTGCCAGAAATCTTGGTACAGAATAGTGGAATTCTCAACCGAGAAGCCTGGCTGGGAAATTGCGAATTCGAACAGAGGGGAGAAGGTGGCCTGGGTCTGTTCGGCCGTGACGTTGGGTGACATGACGAAGAAAAACATTTGTTCGGTAGTTCCGAAACCGTAGCCTCCATAACCCTGGTCGACGAGCAAGGGAGTGAGACGGATGATTTCCGTGAGCAGGTTCTTGGTTGAGTCGACGTTGGTGGAGTTGAATGAAAGCAGGGCGGCAGAGAAGGAAGTGGAGGGGTGGGTCTTGTAAGTGACCGAAGTGACAACGCCCCAGGTACCTCCACCCCCACCACGAAGGGCCCAGAACAAATCCTTGTTGCGGTAGGCGTTGGCAATGACGTGGTCGCCATCTGCAGTGACGATCATTATCTCCAAAACGTTGTCTACGCCTACAAAGACACGGTGTGAGTGCGACTCGACCAGATCACGCAAGTTTTTTTGCGTACCGAGGCCGTAGTTTGGAGTGATTAAACTGTGACCGCCGCCTGCAAGCCAGCCACCGCCAACGGCGATGCTTCCTCCTGAACAAATGCCCCCGACCATAACCCGATTTCGCTGTCTGGCAGCCTCGTAGGCCTCAAACCATTGGACACCGGCTCCGAAGGTAAACACTGACGTCATGTGCGATCTCATCAGCGGGAAGGGGATTTCCAAGAGAGGATCGGAAACAGACCGTTGTCGTATGCGACTAGATCCGTTGCACCCGTGGGAGAGAACGAACTGTGGAAAGTGATGTTCTTCATATGGTGAGTCCATATTAGGAATGAATCCTTGGCAGAGCTCCTTCCAAGAATGTCGTGTCTGGTAGAAACGCCAATCAGCACTCGGGGAACATATAATGAAAAGCAAGTTTACCCTGTATTCTTTATCACAAGGTGTAAATTGTGCTTCCCGGCAAATCTGACAGCCTCCTGGACGTCTTCTGGCGTTCTGGCGTCGACTCCGATGACTGGCACGCTCCCTTGTCGGCACGGAATGCCGAGCGAGGTGTTGACATAGCAGCCTTGGATCGTCCCGTCGGGAAAGGTCCACGTCTCCCAGTTGGTGTATTCGGTAGCCCCGGGCTGGTCAGAACGCCAGGTGGAGTTGTACCAGCCAGCAAGGACATCGGTGCAGTTTCCTGCGGCAGAGTCGTAGCAAGGAGTGGCTGGCGGGACCGGGTAGATCAGCGGCTGAGAGACTGCTGACGCGAGAGTCTGGAACTCGGAATCGGATGGCCAACATTCGGATCCAGAGGTGCATCGACAGTTTTGGGCCGATTTCGAAGACACCGTCGTGAGGGCGAGAGCGACGGCTAGCAGAGGCGGGAGGAGGAGCATGGCTGCCCAGGTGCAGCGGTGCGACGATTTTGCGGGGATTTATAATATGGATCCTACTATATGGGCGATGAATCGCGCTGCGGATCGACCAGTGGTAGTATACAGCTTGGGCTGCTCCTGGGCACGCTGGGCTGCCAAGCACGATGGATCCACAGCGTAAAGCGCCGCGGATGGATCCGCTTTTCCTTTTCTTTTTTTTGAGTCAGCATTTGTATACCGCAACAGCTGCATCGTAAAATGGCAAGACGCGGTTGAGCCGGAATCTACATGGTAGAACCTTCAACCGCCTCGTAAATACGGAAACCTAGTCTAGAGGCGGCGTGTCGCGCGTAACCAACTCAGGTTGGATGACTCGCCGAAGAAACCACTCCACTAAAACGGATATCAGTTCGTGAGTCATGTCACCAAGGGTTCTTATGCATCTCATCAAGAAAACCTCCGGTCAGCTCCAATAAGCTTGGAAGCGCTCGGGGAAGACAAAATCGAGTGGGAGTGTCAAGACGCGACTTTCGGTTCGCCCCGTGACGCGTGACGCTTGAGCCAATAGGGACTCCGGACACTTCTGGTATAAGCGAAAGGGCCGGCGAGCGGTAAGACCCACGACCGCCTACCATCCTTGACGAAGGAGTCAACGCGAAACCTGCAAGACATATTGGACAAGCGTGCCAAGCCTCGGGATGCGGGACGCAGACTGGAAATGTACTATTCGAACGGGTGGTTCGCATGTTGACCACACGGACGAGTATAGCGTGGCTGAGGATCACACAGTAAATAACGTGAACGAATTCACCGGTATATTGCATATTGAAAAATCGCCGCAAGAAATAGCTGTTTGTAACAGAAATTCGACGTTCCAGACAACGAGTGATAACTGCATGATGTGTGGGGTAGTGTTGTCATTTTCGAAGTCACACTCAAACGTGACACCTCCCTGAGCTTGCGCAGGAGGAGGCAGGGATTTCCGTGAATGGTCGAGGAATGCGGAGGAACCTGCGTCCACTGGGACGTGTTTCCGGAGTGTAACCCGTACATCGCTCCGGCGAACTTGAAAGACCCGAAGCACGCGATAAACGATAAATCAAGAAAGTGGGGTGGGGCGGCGTTTGTAGAAAGGTACTACCACCAGTGTTGTGGGGTCGTAGAGCACTCCAGGACGAGTTGGAAGAAATGAGAGGATGAAGATCGGGAAGCGATCGAGGGCACCTCCGGCGCGGCGAACACCGGCATGACGGATCCAACACAAAAGAACCGTGCCTCCCTTACAGTCGTGGGGATGATGAGGGGGTGTGTCGATGTCGACCAACCATGAGTAGCGGTCTATGAATTCTGCGTGCTCCTCGGCTCTTAGGGTTGTTCAACAATCACGCGCAGTGGTCGTACCTAAAAGAGAAATTTGTGGGTAATCAATTCTGATTGGTACAACTAAGGGAGGTCGGTGATACAGTTACGGCGAATGCTAAATACGCGAAATCATGAACGGTGGTGTTTGAAACCCACACCCTCTCCATGCTCCTCGCGAAGTTAGGGTCAATGAGGGGGATCCGAAGAAGGGGTTTCATACTTGGCAGACGAGATCTGCGTCCCACTCGTCTGATCCAACGCCATCGTAAATGAGGAAGAGTGATTTCGGATCGTACTTCTGCTTGATGGCCCGGAGCTTGTCGTAGTGGGTGCCGAAGAAGGATTTCTTCCAGTTGAATTCGTATCTCGAAGCCTGAGGGAAAGGAGGTGGAAAGGTGAGGTTGAAGTGAGCGGGGATGGGGGAGCATCCAATTATCTCACCTCATTCAAGTATGCGCCGGATTCGGGGGCGATACCTTGCAGGATCTTCATACCCTGAATGAGAAGCTGGTGAGCAGCCTGGATCTCACTCAAGGTGGCTCCGTCTTGCCACGTCGTGAAGAAAATCGCGTGGACTAGGCTTTTTCGCCAGACAGGGTTAAGACCTGTGGACTCGGGGTCTACACGGGATACCTGTCCGCCAGTAACGAGGCTATGGGGGGAACTCTCAGGATCCATTCTCGTTTCCCGGGATTGTAAAAAAAAAAAAAACAACTGACGAGTATGCGAAGTTGGATAACTTGAGCAGTTCACCGGCCAGTTCTTCGGGTTGGTCGGTCTCGATGACATCTTTGGGCAGCAACCAAGAGGAAAGCTCGACTGGGGTACCGACCGGGCCGCTGATGGAAAGTAGGTCATAGGCCTGCCAGAAATCTTGGTACAGAATAGTGTCATTCTCAACCGAGAAGCCTGGCTGGGAAATTGCGAATTCGAACAGAGGGGAGAAGGTGGCCTGGGTCTGTTCCGCCGTGACGTTGGGCGACATGACGAAGAACGTGATTTGTTCGGTAGTTCCAAAAGCGTAGCCCCCGTAACCCTGCTCGACGAGTGATGGAGTGAGACGAATGATCTCCGTGAGCAAGTTCTGGATTGAGTCGGCGTTGGTGAAATTGACTAAAAGAGAGGCGGAAGAGAAGGAAGTTGAGGGGTGGGTCTTGTAAGTGACAGAAGTGACAACACCCCAGGTACCTCCACCCCCACCACGAAGGGCCCAGAACAAATCCTTGTTGCGGTAGGGGTTGGCAATGACGTGGTCACCATCTGCAGTGATAATCGTTATCTCCAAGACGTTGTCTACGCCTACAAAACCACCGTGAGTGCAACTCGACCAGACCAGGCAAGCTTTTTTGCATACCGAGGCCATAGTTTGGAGTAAGTATACTGTGACCGCCGCCTGCAAGCCAGCCACCGCTAACGCCGATGCTTCCTCCTGAACAAATGCCTCCGACAATAACCCGGTTGCGCTGTCTGGCGGCTTCGTAGGCCTCGAACCATTGGACACCGGCTCCGAAGGTAAACACTGACGTCATGTGCGACCTCATCAGCGGGAGAGGAGATTTTCAGGAAAGGATCGGAAACAAACCGTTGTCGTATGTGACCGAATCCGTTGCACCCGTGGGAGCGAACGAACTGTGGAAAGTGATGTTCTTCATATGGTGAGTCCATATTAGGAATGAATCCTTGGCAGAGCTCCTTCCAAGAATGTCGTGTCTGGCGGAAACGCTAATCAGCACTCGGAGCAAATGTGACGGGAGAGTAGGGCCACCCTGTGGTCTTGATCACGAGACGCAAATTGTGCTTCCCAGCAAATCTGACAGCTTCTTGGATGTCTTCTGGCGTTCTGGCGTCGACTCCGATGACCGGCACGCCCCCCTGTCGGCACGGAATGCCGAGCGAGGTGTTGAGATAGCAGCCTTGGATGGTCCCGTCGGGAAAGGTCCGCGTCTCCCAGTTGGTGTATTCAGTGGCCCCGGGCTGGTCAGAACGCCAGGTGGCGTTGTACCATCCAGCAAGGACATCGGTGCAGTTTCCTGCTGCGGAGTCGTAGCAAGGAGTGGCTGGCGGGACCGGGTAGATCAGCGGCTGAGAGACTGCCGACGCGAGAGCCTGGAACTTGGAATCCGATGGCCAACATTCGGATCCAGAAGTGCATCGACAGTTTTGGGCTGGTTTCGAGGAAACCGGTGTGAGGGCGAGAGCGACGGCCAGTAGAGGCGGAAGGAGGAGCATGGCTGCCCAGGTGCAGCGGTGCGACGAGATTGCGGGGATTTATAGCATGGATCCTACTATATGGGCGGCGAATCGCACTGCGGATCGACCAGTGGTAGTATACGACCCGGGTTGCTCCTGGGCACGCTGGGCTGCCAAGCACGATGGATCCACAGCACAAAACTCCATGGACCGATGTGGAAACCGTGGGGAGTCCCAACGAGGGAAGAGTCCTGGGACTACAGGTGACCGACTCTTACGGAAAACCGCGATCTACTTTCAAGTTCAGCGCCTGGACCGTGCAACATCACTCAAGTCATGTCGGCTGCAACCACACCCGCGGCCTCTCTCGCCCCGTCACTTCATGACTCTCTCCTTCTAGCTGCCGATCCTAAACTCCAACAAACTGTTCAGTTGACGAGGATGGTCGGTGAACAAGCGGCGATGATAAAGACCCTTAGCGAGCAACTAACACATTGCGGGTCTGACTTGCGAACCCGCATGAAGGAGGTCGCTCGCTTGGAGAGCTCTCTCGCCGAATCGGAAAAGAACCGTACGTTTGATTCCACAATCCCATGAGTCTAGGTTCTAATTTTATCGTCAGTCCGAAAGGCGCAGATGCATGTCACTGAGCTGGAACGCGAACGGGATTCACTGAAGCGGATGACGACAGTTACAAATGAGTTAGAGGAGGCAAAACGCGAGGTTGCGCTCGTCCGGCGATCGGTGCTGGAGGAGAAACAATCACTCGAAGACCGGCTGGATGAGGAGAGAAGAGCCAAAGAACGTGTTCGGGCTCAGCTTGACATTCGAATGGCGGAGCTCCAGAAACGCAAAGCCAAATTTGTCTGTCTGTGATCCATTAACATTGTCCCTCGCCTCGCTGAATGCCTCTCCCTCAATCATCGTCATCATTCCGCGAGTATCCTTCGCTGTTGCGCATATTGTCTTGTCATCGTTTCTTTCCTACCTTTCATATTGAATTCCCCCTCGTGCGGTTTGTCAGTCTGGTTCATGACTTTCTTTTGTGTCTACATTCGTTCCTGTGGATGGTTCGATGACCTTCAGAGGTGTAATTCGAGGTAATACCGAAGTGTGGCGGCGATCATCGCATCTCTTCCTCAAGCGGATTTCCCACCCACACGATAGCGGTTCTGGAAATGCAAGGATAACCCACATCCACACTCCCTTTTCAACGATGACAAGTATGTCAGCTTGTGGGTAGAATGCGAAAATGTGTGCTCTTAGTCCGCGAACGGAACATCCCATTCTCCTTGAAATACCTCGCGGAACCGACCCCAAAAGGTCGGTCGCACTGGTCACGTGTGAGATAAACATACCGCGGGTCCTTGTCCTCTCAGCTCCTCTCAGCTTACCTTCAGACTCAGCGTCTGCAGCCGTGCTTGAAACACGCAAGGTCACCGTTCAACGTGACTCAACCCATGTGGGCTTCGAGCTCTCCACCGCTAACCGAGAGACTTCCCACCGAACTCTTGGAACGGGTCTTTCTCTTCACTTCCGCTAGAGACATCCTGCGGCTGTCGTCGGTGAGAAACATCGCGGAGATTCTTTCAAACCCGCTGAGTGTACGAATCTCAACAGGTCAACCGCGCTTGGCGTGATGTTGTGCAGAACTCTCCCTCGATTCAATATGAGATCGATCTCTTCGCTGTCGGGCTGGAACGTAACCCACGGACGGAAAGATCTCTGGCCGATTGCCGCATAGCTCTCGCGGCGTACCGCAGGAGGTGGGAAACTTTCGATCCTGCCGAAAAGTGGGAGAGGGTTCTCGATTTGTCCAGCATTCAAGACGCCGTCGCTATTGGTGATACATACGGGCTCCTTTGGGAGGATTCGGTTAAATTCTTCACCTTTGGATCAGTTTCGCGAGGTGTTCCAGGGAGGGAGTGGGACGTTTCGTTCAAGGGCCATGGAGGCCACGTCCTCGCATTCTGCCCTCGAGCCAATGTAATGGCCGTCGCTGAAGATTTGATGGCGTGGACGTGAGTTCCCTTCTTTGTGTTTCAAGGAGAGCGTTGAAAGTTATTGTGACTGTATAGGTGGAGTATTCATTTGAGGACTATGAGCG
>Ga0307513_10006066_pt1 | contig 15861 bp, 17 predicted proteins | sample 15_EM_MG_FD_202174 | JGI IMG/M metagenome (GOLD analysis project Ga0307513, IMG submission 202174) | Populus trichocarpa ectomycorrhiza microbial communities from riparian zone in the Pacific Northwest, United States - 15_EM | ecosystem: Host-associated > Plants > Roots > Unclassified | place... | reverse complement strand
TGTTGAGTTGAGACCGATCTTTAGATCCGAGGATCCTCACTTGACTACACGGAGATATGCAATCCGAATCAGGAAGCAGAGGAAATGAGAATGCGCGAGCAAGGGAGGTGTCGATTGCACAACAGGTGGAGGAGCGGATGCCCGGGGCCCGGGAGTGGACAGAGGAGGAGTCACGAGAGGCGTGGGCGCAAGCAATGGCGGACAGAGGCGGAGGCTCAAGCAGAGGCCAAGGCGCGACAGGCGTCGCGGGAACAGGCGGAGGCGGAAGCACGGGGCGATGCCCGGTGGTGGGTGCTGGTTTGGCCGCGCTGGGAGCAGGAGTGGGAGCGGAAGTGCGCACCAGACCAGGGCCGGAGCGGGTGCGGGCGGGGTTGGAGCGGGAGCGGCGGCGGGAGCAGGCGCGGGCGGAGAAGTGGGGGTTGGAGTGGGCGCGGGAGTGGGCGTGGACAGAGGCGGAGGCGAGAGGGGAGCTGTGCGCGCGGAAGGCACAAGTGGCAGCACCGGCGGAGGCGCAAGCGGCACCACGGGCGGGGGCACTAGCACGAGCGCTGGCGCAGGCAAGGGCGCAGATGGCGGGTGAGGGGGGGGATGATATCGTCATTCCTGGCGAAGGCACTGGCGTCATTGGCGAAGCAGAATATGTGGGAGGAGACGTACGAGCCGACGTATGTCGAAGTATTAGCAGATCCGAAGATCAAGGGCATCATCGACTCCATCGAACCCCGCTATCATCACGTGCTTGCACGTGGTCTATGGCGCCACTCCAAACATTTTTGGTTGATCCATTTTATTGCACCCGTCACCCGACTTCCACCCGAGTTGCTCCAATCAATTTTATCCACCATCATCGACGATGCAAGTGATTCACCATTGGTGTTGATGCTCGTTTGTAAACATTGGTATACCACCGTCACGGGGATTTGGGCACCACTCAAGCTAGGGACAAGGACGCCAAGGGACGCCGTGACAAGGAAGTTGGAAAGGAATCTTCTGGATGTAGTGGTGGATACGGAGATCGACCGTGGTGATGTCACCCCGTCAGAGGCTGCTTACGAGGCTATTTTCGCTGCCATCGAAGCCACCTCACGATGGCGAAGCTTGGTAGTCGAGTCGTTCCCAGGACAGGCTGATTTGCCTGAGCACATGGTAAATCATGGTCTCCAACGGTGCTCTAGCCCTACCATGAGCCGATTTAAGACATTTAAGGTCAAGTGCGCTTGCGAGATGTCGCCCCTCCTCGACCGCCTCTTGCGTATTCTCGGCACCACAGCCAGTCCGGAGCTTACCACAGTGGAAATAAACTCAGCGAATGTCATATCATTCCTGGTTCCTGCATATCCCTCCATCTTTCATTCCGTCAGAGTCCTCTGCCTCGATATTTCAGCGACGAACGATCCAGTCGACCTTCTCCCTCACCTACACCAATTGGAAGAACTTAGCGCCTCTCATCTCTCCCTTCCCGTCTATGGCCATGACATCAACTTACCATTTGTCGACATGCTCCGTCATCTCAGACTCAGAGCTGTCTCAATTCAGTGGATGAGTGGCAGGACCTTCCCCGTTCTTAAGAGTTGCGCTCTTATCTTTCCACTTCACCGCCATGTTCTGCACACATTCAGTACCACCCTCCCAAACTGCAAGCACTTGACATTTGAAGGCTATCCTCTTGATATACTTGATGGTGTCTCAGCACGCAAACTACTTCATCTCTCTGTGACATCCTCCGGTTCCTTCAACAGACGGGGGGCTCGGCAATTGGATTCGTTTTCTAGTCAAGTTTTGGGAGAGAGGCGATTTGCACCACGAATTCTCCATATCAGCATTGAAGCCACCAGCCAGGCTTGGATGAACGCATTAAAATTCATGCCACATTTGGAGGAATTGGTGATTGGCAATGCACGACCTTCTTCACTTCGAGCGAAAGGCCTCCAGTCCCTTATTGCACAGCCGGTGCATACAAGAAGCACAGGTACAAAGTCTACTCCGGAAAAGTGGGATGCACCGTCATGCCCATCCTTGAGGCGGTTTGGGCTTAAGTATCACCGGTGGCTACGACCAAGCGAGCGTTTCGACCTGATCCCGGACTGCGTATCCGTTATCTCGTCAAGGGAGCGTTCGAATTGCCCTCTCCAGAGCTTCTGGGTGTGGATGGGGACTGACCAAAAGGATCCGTTGGAATTGATTGAGCAATCACGCATCAGCCTCAAACGAGTTGAGCGCTTGGTTAACAAGAGTGGAATTAACGAACAGGATGTGTGGGTGTTGGTGAATATGAGGCTGATAGAGGCCATATTCAGGCCTCCCGGGGAGCCCTTCAACGCACCCTCCTTATTATTACAACATTGACAGTGTCCTTGCTCCCCATGAAACCGGCCTCGACAGGAAGAAGATGGGAGGGGACCTCACAAGGCCGTGCAGGGCGGGCGGAAGTGAGGGAGTCTCCCAGCGTTTCCAATATCAACGCCTTAGTTAATTCAGCACCCTCAAACTTTGATTGAGGGCACGGGACTGTTAATGTAAAGAACCATTATGGCAATTGAATAGATAATCATGATTCGGGTGTTAAGGAAAGTCAGAGGAATGTTTTATATCAGAACTCCTAGGAACAGTTCAATATATGAATAAACCAACCGCGGACCTGGCTAGAATACACCAGCAGCCGGAGATCTTTGCCATACATTTTCTTTCCGTCTTTTCACAGTATTCCCTTATGAGATCTCCACGCCACCTCTTATTCAGCATATGTTCACTCGTACCGCCGATTGTTCTATCCTATCGTATAGCAAGCGCCACGATCCCCGTGCGATACCCATATCAGTTAATTAATTTTCAGTACGACGCCTGTGTAGAAACGGTGAAGTCGACAAACCGTTCGGAACAGGCAGTCTCTCGAAGTTCCTGACGTCGAGGACGATTTCGTCAAGCCACCCCGAAGGGCCAACAGCGACAAGTCTGCAGCCTCTTCCAACACCTTGGTTCAGTGTTTCCATGGTCATGGGATCTCAGAACGATGGACAGTAGGTTCAGGTGACTCCTGTCCAGATGCGTCCATGGACATGCTCTCCTCGCAGAGTGTGCCTTCCGATTTCCAAACACCCTTGGAGTCACCTTGGAGGACTCAGTACGGTCTCTGCTGACGATCTATCTATGACTCGTTCTTCTCAACATGAACCCGCGCGCCAGCGAGTCTGCGCACGGCCGGGGCCGAGGAGGACCAGGCTCCCGAGTTGATGATGCAGAACGACCAGTCGGTGCGACGGTATCCACCATCGACTGCAAGATGGAGGAGGACGTGGATCAACAGAGTGTGATATCCACGTCGAATGAGATACGATCGCCCCTTGCAAGACTTATTCTACATTTGCGCCCCTTCCATTGTCTGGACGACTTCGGTGCGACTTCCAGCGTCTTGGGCCTACGTTGAGTTGGATGCTAGCTTGAATCCGCGAAGGTATGCAATTGGAATCGGGAAGCGGAGGAAGTGACCTTGTGCGAGCGCATGACTTGGGTCAGGCCCGGAGCGGCAGGTGCAGACAAAGGCCCAGAGGGAAGCGAGGGCCGAGATGGAGGCGGAAGCGTGAGGAGGAGAAGAGGATCGTAGGGAGGTGGAGTGGCAGAGGCGGGTGTGGTGGGCATGACCGGGGCGGGAGCGGCTGCGGAAGGTGGCCTTGATGTTCACAAATGAGGAAGATGCACGAGCGCACGCAGTGGCACAAGCAGACGCGCGGACAAAGCTACGGGCGCTGACACTAGCACATCGAGCTCCATTTGCTGACCGAGGTTGCCCGCGCTCTGGAGCTCTTGCTCCTTCAGACTCTGTGGCCGTGCCCACAACTATTCGAGCGCGTACATCTCGCTCTATACGGGCAGCGATTTGGCCAGTCATGGTGTGTGTTCCCATTGCTTCCCAAGCCATAATATAGATCAAAGGCGCTATTTACGAAAACCAGGACCGTGTCGGCGAGCTCAGTCTCACGCAAATTGTCCACTCCGATAGCCATGTCATTTTGTAGTGGTTCCAAATCGATTTCTACGTCACTGAGTAGGACGTGTGGATGATACATAAGCCCGAAGTTAAGAGCAATGAGATTCCATGCGCCCTACCGATCGGTGAGGCTAGGCTACAGGCTCACCGAGGACTCGCACAATAATTGATTTAACCTTGTCCTCCTTTAGGTAATGGTCAGCGGACGGCAACTAACGTGCATTGTTCAAGGATACTCACCGGGTTGTCGGCTAGAGCTGAATATTTGCATGGGGAGCAGTAGATGGGAGAGGCGAGATCTATAGGAATTTGGAGAGGACTTGAATGCACGTGATCTTGAATACCAGCGCGGCCATTCCCGAGGCGCCTCGGGTACATACTAAATATAATGGTAGTAGCCACGGTGACCGTCCGGGACGACTCCTGTGCTCTGATTTTGAACAAACGCTTGCGGTTCCCAGTAAGAAACCAATCAAATGGTTCCGTTTCGCTTGAATAGGCTTATATTTTCGGTTTTCTTTGGCTATCTCAGCGTCTCGGCAGAGGTAGCTCCGCGCGCACCGAGGTCTCCGTTATCTCCAGCTCAGGTCGTGCGCCGCGAAGCTCCTTGGTCACCTGTAATATCTTTAAATGTGCTGTGCCGTTGCTAAATAACGCGTGTGGCTGCCTGTAATGATTAAGACCGTTCATTGTTCGTGGCAGGAGTACCGTATAGTGAGAGGAAAGCACCAGAACAAGCCCCGGAAGTGGGCCTGGTGTTACAATTCTACAGCGAGACTGCCCAATTTGACAAGGAGACCCGAGCTAGGCTCGCCTCCGAATGGTAAGCATCCGACGGCTTGCAAGACTACGTCTGCTCTCTTTGCCCTCGTCGCCTTCGTCACCGTGCGGTCGCTGAGCCGTCCTACTGTTCCAGGTTATCGAGCATTATGTGCAGTGAGGTACTCCGGGACATGAGCCGCTTAGTAAGTAACATAAGAGGGTGGCTGATCCAGGACCACTTCCGAACCTAACACCAGAAAACATGCAGTCGATCCAGAACGCGATCACACGCGAGGAACCAGCAAGCGCTCTATTCGCATCACGTGATCGATAAACTGACCAACCAGATTTCCGCCAGCTTCAGTCTATGCATTGCCATGACATGGAAAGCGCTTCAGCATCTTGTGTGGTCCTTGGAAGATTATTTAAAATATTTTTGTACTGTTTTTCTAGTTTCAGAGACAGTCAGCTGTTCGGTTCCGAAATGGTAGGCCCAAGCTGAGGCGGGCGCAGGAGGAATTGTTAGGAATCATAGCGAGACCGATAATGCCAGCCACACCTTATGCCCCTAAAGAATCCCTTGCGGATCTGCCAATCCACGTGGGAGGAATAGAACTCGTGCGATGTCAAAACTTGGACTCCGCCCACTACGAGTCGACGACCAAAGACGACCAAGACCCATTGAGGCCGGTAGACGAAGGAAAAGAGACAGATATACTCATTACGACTGTCTGAACGACTCTGCTCACGACCTTTTTACGCAAGACGATGCCGCTAGGACACTTCATCCCCCGGCCTCGGATGCCCCGGGCGCTCCCGCTCGCCAACCGTTTCCTACGACGGAGAGTCTGGCGTAGACAGTACACAGACGAGCGCCACGAGGAACGACGAAGACAGGGCCTCTATCGTGCGCCCCATTCCTCCCAGCGGACGTTAAAACCACGTACGGCTAACTCCATAATACATACACAGGTCGGTTGGTTAATGCGTGGTACGGGACGCCCACGAAATGGTATCCACTCCCCCTTGGCGTCGGCGCGCTCTTACTCGTTGGGCTCCAATGGCGCAAACGCAAGAACGACGACGACAAGAAGGAAGTCACTTTAGAACACGGAGAGGAGGTCGTGAGGCTCAAGGGACCTTGGCAGGTTAGTCTCCCCTTCATACCCCGTGCGACCGGGATTAGAGATCGAACGATGTGGCCCGCTTACGACAGGCTCACGGTAGCGATCAATGTGTATGTCCTTTTGTCTGCACATTTTCAGAGTGTGGCACGGACGAGACTGTTGAAGCTGTCCGTCGAGGCTGGTGCCGTTTGAACCGGAATCGGCGCAATGAGTCTAATGGACATCTTGCGCGCACCTTGCACATGAAAACGGTGCTTGAAGTCTGGTCTGTGACACCTGAATTAGACTTCGCGTCCAACCGCAAGCTAAGGTCTCGGGATGACTTGCCCAGGGTTTACCTATGTCTTGATTGGCGTGGTCACATTGCTTGATCTTGCCATTGCCAGACTCTTGGCAGAATCCAGATAACTGCCACCGCTTTTCTGTGTCCACCATTTGTAGATGAGATGTACAGAATGTCCACGCTCACCCACTGATAGGTACATGTTCTGGGTGCATTGCCACTGCGGGGTGCCTCACGGTTATGGGGCTACCTCAACAGCCTCCAACTTCCTGTCTGGCTCCGGCCCCTTGGTTTCAAGCTCTACGCGTACATCTTTGGGTGCAACCTCGACGAAGTGGAAGAGTCGGATCTCACAAAATACGCGTCTCTTGGGGAATTCTTCTATCGACGATTAAAATCTGGGGTGAGGCCCATCGCCCAAGCTGCTCTGGTGCGTTTCCGGTGTCCACCATCACTCAACCTACATATTGACGGGATGGCCATGGGTAGGTATCCCCTGCTGACGGTACAGTCTTACATTTTGGGACGATTCACGACCACCGCCGGATAGAACAGGTAAAAGGCATGACCTACTCCCTAGACGCGCTTCTAGGGCTCGCTTCCAACCGCTCCAAAGACGCACTCGAAGTCCAATTCGCGAACCGAGATCACGCAATTGTGGAGGACACAGAATTTGCCAACGTCAACGGAATCCAGTACAGTGTCGACCAGCTACTCGGATCGAGCAATGTCCCACCCGCGGGTGCGGAAGTGGAAGAGGACTTCGAAGACTCAAATTCTGGCGGCTCGGGAACTTCGACCCCCCAGGTCAACCCACCCGTGGGGAAGACGCAAGATGCGAGTGTAGAGGAGGCGACAAGCGTATCGCAGAGCGTAGCTGTTGCACTCGAGATAGGCGCTAACGCATCTGGCCGTCCTCCCCTGCCGCGGCGCACCAGTGGGAGCGCAGTCGACAAGGTCAAATCGGGCAACGGACTCTTCTTCGCGGTCGTATACCTCGCCCCTGGGGATTACCATCGGTTCCACTCTCCCACTGCTTGGGTCGTCGAGAAACGCCGTCATTTTGCGGGCGAACTCTACTCGGTCGCACCGTATGTCGCTAAGCGGCTGCATAATCTATTTGTCCTCAACGAGCGAGTTGCAATGTTGGGACGGTGGAGATATGGGTTCTTTAGTATGGTCCCTGTTGGCGCGACGAATGTTGGGAGTATTGTCATTAACTTTGACACAGTACGTGTTATATATTTTCTTCTCTGCTTTCCTATCCCTCCTCGCCACTGCGCGGACGAGTGTCTACAATATCTAGTTAGTTACCCGTCGTACTGACATCCCACCCATCCGTCTAACAGCATCTGCGCACAAATCTCCGCCGCGGTTCCCCGCCACCCCGTCACTACTCAGAAGCTGTGTACAAAAATGCATCGCCACTCCTCGGTGGACAACCGCTCCCCGCTGGCGCCGAGATGGGCGGGTTCAAGCTGGGCAGTACGATCGTGCTCGTCTTTGAGGCTCCCGAACGATTCCAGTTTAAAGTTAAGGCAGGAGAGCATGTCAAAGTAGGGCAGGCCCTTGGAGATGTTGTGTGAATGAGGGAAGGTTCGTCGGGTGGAGGTATTTAAAAAGTGGGATAAATGAGAGCATCAAAGTATTGCTTTCGTGTTCATAATCGTGTCCATAGTCGTGTCGGATTCGAGGAAAGTCACAGTGCACAGTATCACTCTCGCACGTTTTCGTTTGACCTCCAAGCCAAATCACGAGGAAGCACAAGTCTTTTTCGTCTATTTAGCGGTTGAATTCTTGATGCTTGGCGGCTTGCGCAACCGAGTACCAGTATCGGAGTCGGATGGTGGCTTGTTTCGCTTCCTCCCAGTTTTCTGTCCCTATTGCGTTTTCGATGTCTGCTACTGCCTCTTCTATTCGCACTGTTCCATAGGGTCTCGCATCAGTGCCTGTATTATATCGTAGAAGAATAGCAAAACGAAAGGCAGACCTTCATTTTCCTTTAGGAGAGGAAAGCGTTCGTCCCCCTCGGCTTCTTCCAACTTTTGCCTTACTTCCATCACATCCATTAAAAGCTCTTGTTGTGCGTGTAGCGTGTCCTCCTCGTTTATTGGGTGACCCCGCTGTGCGAGAAGGTACTCTGCTCGTTTCAGAGGGTCTTTGAGGGTTTCAAACGCCTTATTTAATAATGAAGATTGGACCGCTGCTAGTTGTTGCTTTTCCTGCAGATAGAGAGAGAGTAACCACCGTCAGTACTTGCATTGTTCGGCGCTGCCGAACAGATTACGAATGACGCACGGACGGTTGCTGGGCCCATCTATCTGGATGACAGACCTTCTGTGCTTGCCTGAATATAGGTACTATGGTCCCGAGGTCAACCATATAGGGGTTATAGTCGGGATGTGTCAAGCCAAGAACTTGATAGTAGGTTGTGCCCGGAGGGACGGGTCCGATATAGGAGCAGCTTGGACATGCTGGTAAGGATGTTGGGAGTGGTTTCCTGCATTGAGGGCAGGGTGTTCCCTTGAGTCTCCGCGGTTGGGTCGATGCCGTTGCGGAAAGCGTTCGGTGTGACATTCGGACTAGAGTACGCGCTGGAGGACATGTTACTCGTAGTACTCGTGGTACAAATGATATATTGCACGCGGTCCGATGCAAGGCCTTCATTTTGGGAGGACAACGGTGTGGTTCCAAGTGACATCAGTTCAGTCCTTAGACTCCGCGGCCATCCTCCCTCTGTTCTTTCCCCCCCCCGCGTGCGAATGGAAATATCTCATGTTGCACCTCCACCTGTAGCACAACTCAACGACGAGCAAGAGTCGGCCGAGGTTGAGCAGGCCCTTGCCGCCAGACGCAATCATCGTTTCAACCTCGCACTTGTCAACAAGAGCAAGGGCAAGCGTAGGGATGAAGATGACAGCAGTTCAGAATATGCAAATGAAGGAGAACAACCTCAAGACCCTGTTGTTCCCGTCAGGGTTGAAGGCCCGGTCCTCGACTTTACAGAGAGCTCGACTGAGGTGAAACAAGCACTTTTCCGCTTCATGTATCTGTTCGAGAATCAACGGGGGTACGTGACAAACAGTTCTAAACTAGCCTGTATCCTTACACCGAGGGCAGAAAGACATGGCTTGGATTTCGGTTCTCTGACCAAGCGCTGAAGAGCGGGTATCACTTCGACGATCCAACACACTTTACCCGAATCGAAGTTGACAAGGAGATCGATCTTCCGTATAGCAAACTTGACGAAGGTACGCTATTCCATGACTGGCCAAAGCGTCCTATTCACGTTTCTTTCGATGCAGTCCAACCACCTAGCTCAGATTGGGCATGGCATAGCTCTGAGTGGCTTATTGATATGGTCGGAGATGGAATGGTCGGACCTTTCATTGCCCTTTGGCGGCTTCCCCCTAACCCTGATTATTAGACCTCCTATGACGGGTTTCAATACAACAAAAAGTTCAAGCATTCGGGATGGGCGCCAACAGTTCCGAAACATTACTTCTTGTCCTGCGTTCGACGGCGACGCTGGCTCCGGCTTATGGTTTACCTACCATCTCTCGCTACTTCCTACTCTGCCGGCGTCAACCCGGCCAAGCATATCCCTACGAGCACCGGAGCCACTCCTAACGAGACCCCCATCCTTACTCCTCAACCTAATAGTCCCAGTACCTTACCCACCTTACCCAGCACCAATATTGAGCGCAACCCGGAGGAGCTAAAACACATCTGGAGGGGAGACGACAGAGATTGGGCACGGTGCCACGGGGCTTTGCGCTCTCTCGGGCGAGACGGGCGAAAGCTCGAATTGTGGGAGCACTGGATCGATCCAAATGTAATACCTGCAGCTCGACGGCAGGTTATGTGGACTGGCGAGCCGTCAAGGTTCCTCAATGGGAATGACGTTGCTCAAGTTTATGAGCTCATCGCCGACGCTCCTTTCGAAGTGGACATCACTCGAGCGCCGGTAGAGTTCTTACGACTGGTGCTGGAAGCTCACGTAAGCTCTTCACTTCGTATATGTGACCCTTCTAACGACACCCGGGTATTCCAGGCCAAGGACATTCTATCGTTATTCATGTTCCCAGATTCGCGCGCACGCTTTATGGATATGCTCATGGACGCTGGGTTGCTGGATTGTATGCCTGCCTCGGCCAGCTCGGGTGATTTCTGGAGCCGTCACAAGGCGGGGCCGGGATCACCGCGACTGAACGACACATCACGATAGCTCTCCGGATTACCGTTTTGGGTGACTGTACAATGCTGTATTTTGCTATGCTCTATGACGTTTTTCGTACCACTCCTGGTATACATATCACGGTTACGATCCGGAAAGTAGAGGGAAACTCGGAAATGAAGACCTAGTACACTTTTGAGGTCACTTATAAAGCAATTGAGGACGCTCAGTGCACTGTTGTGGTGCATACCTTTCCGGTGGTCACTATTTCAAAAGACAAAACACAGAATTTTCGCTTGGACCTCTAACCAGTCAGCAGCTCGCGCACTGCAGGGAGCACCTAGACCAGTGAGATATGGGATAGACTATCTACGAAGTGACGATCTGAAACCGAGTACAGTTGCGGTGTCTTGTTTCTGTGCATGCTCAGAGCCTTTACAATTGGTCCAAAACCTTGTATATTGACGCTCAAGGCTAGAATATTTACCAATTTCCGATTTTGGATACCATCAGACCGAACAATGAGCACCAACTCTCAGGGTCTTCGCATCCCGTTCGTCGGCACAAGACGTTCTAGTTCTCCACCGTCAGTGGATGCACAACCTCCCTTGAAGAAACCACGAATGGATTCAAATAGATCACAAAGTCATGGTATTGCTCTGTCTACACTCGAGCACAGGGCGATAGATCCTTCCATGGCCACTGTCACAGAGGAAGCGCCATTGGATGATGTCAACGCGGTGTCTACCGCAACCGAAATCGGTCCTTCAGTAAGCAAGCATGCCTCAAGCGCGGCAAATCCGCGGAAAAAGCAATCGAGAAAGAAGAAACAAGTCTCACACGAACCGGCCAGTCCGGGGGACGTACTCTGGCACGAAGTACAGCGCTTGGTAGGCGCAGATGTCGCCAAAGGCATCGTAGAGGTACATCAGGGTTTTGCGAGCCCGTTCAAGTTTGGGGATGAGGTTGTCGTGGACGTATTGGAAGTCAGTGCCGGAGGTACGCCCAAGTCGCTTATTTATACAATCACCCACGAGATCTATGCTGAGAATTCAAAGGTGATGGGCTAGCTCTGGCCCCGGCGCCAAGCCCACCTTGGGTCATCACCGTTCCGTTCACTCTTCCGGGGGAGAAAGCTCGCGTAAAGATTACGACGAGCGAACAACTTCATTCGAAATCCGACCTCCTGGAGATAGTCACACCGAATGAGGACTTGCGGGATATGTCGCGCGTTGGGTGCCAGTATTTTGGCAAATGTGGAGGATGTCAATATCAAGTGAGATGTATCCAGCACCGCATGGCCCTATATCGATATTGACATTCTCGGGCAGATGCTAGACTATACTACTCAATTACAATTCAAACAGCGAGTCGTGGAGCGGGCCTATGATATGTATACAGGCTCGCTGCCATCCGGGTCAATACCACCAATAGGTCCTACGATACCCTCTCCAAAACAGTATGGGTATCGCACGAAAATCACCCCACATTTCGACGTCCCCTCTGCAAAGAGGGCCGTTGGTTGGGAGATCACAATTGGGTTCGGAGAGCGGGGCCGAGCAACGAGAATTTTAGATATTGAGGTAACTTTCATTTCTTCCCTTCACTCCCCAAACCTAGTACTAATCTGAAACCTTGTTTCCGAAGGAATGCCCCATTGCATCGCCGGTCCTGAACAAGGCGCTCCCCGGCGCACGCAAGGAAGTCATTGAGTGCGTAAATATCTACCTTCATGCACCAGTCATATAGCTTACTCATCACCACCAGTAAATTCTCCTCATACAAGAAAGGCGCGACACTCCTCATGCGCGACTCTTGGTTAAGACCCTCGGATGATACGGCCGCAAGGCTCACACAGGTCGAACAAGATGGTGAACCGCACGTTTGCATACGTGATCATCATGCCATTGTGCGAGAAAAGGTTGGAAATACATTATTCGAGTTTCCTGCGAACTCGTTCTTTCAAAATAGTAAGTGAGCCGTCGTCGTCCCCTCCGTGCCACTGACATATTATCACTTTCTGGTAGATAACTCAGCCCTACCGGCCCTAACAGGTCACGTCGCAGACGCCATCTTCAACCGACCAAATTCATCATTAGTTCCGGTGCCCACTCACCTTGTAGATGCCTATTGCGGCTCAGGCCTCTTCGCAATCACACTGCAAGAGCGTTTCGAGAGAGTTGCGGGTGTTGAGATCGACGCCAACGCCATCCAACGGGCAACACTAAACGTGGGACTGAACTCGATCGATCCTCCGGAGAAGATGGCATTTCTCGCTGGTTCCGCTGAGGCGATCTTTGCGACCGTTCAGTCCTTTCCCCGGCTGCAGACTGCACTGGTCATTGACCCCCCACGGAGGGGCTGCGATGAAGTTTTCCTCACGCAGATGCTTGAGTTTGGTGCGGGGACCGTGGTCTACGTGAGCTGCAATGTGCACTCGCAGGCGCGGGATATCGGAGTCATCCTGAAGGGCGAGGTATCTCTGGGTGGTGGCGGGAAATGGCAGTATGTGCTAGAGAGCGTGAGGGGTTTGGATCTCTTCCCACAAACGTCCCATGTGGAGAGTATAGCAGTGCTGCGGCTAACTGAGCGAGTGTAATCATATTACCATGAGGTCACCCATTACCGCGCCTGCTTTAATTACTGCTAAGCCCCTGACTCTTGGGGTGCTAGCAGGACACATGGGCGAGCAGTACATGCTTTTGCAAAAGCCTCGTGGCGCTCAAGGCACATGTGCGCACTTTTTCATAGGTCCCAACTGGTTCGAACCGGTCCTGAGAAATCGGCCCATGCAATCTACGTGTCCAGTCCAATTCACACTTGATTACGGCAACTAGCGAAGCACACAAAGCAAAATATCGACGAATTACGTACAGGAGATCCGTTCCGCTACCATAGAAATAGGCTTCTGAGGAGGGCAATCGCCAAGCAAGCGAAAAGGCAAGCGAAAAGGCAAGCGTCCGAGGACCGACTCCGATAGAGTGATAAGGAGAGTGGGAGCATCCAAACAGGAGTTTGCATGGAAAGAGAGACGATCCAGAGCAAGGGTACCTAGTACAGATGGACGTGTCGTTGCAGTCTAGTCCAGGCTCGAGGGACAAAGTTCGTAAGGAAGGAGAGGAGCAAATGAGGACCAGAATGGATGTTGTGCGTGAGGGAGAAACGGTGATTATGCACGGGACACCCTTGGCCTGGTTCTGTAGGAACGTGCCACTAGTCTGAGAATTTTCCCGGGAACCGACGTGTTGACTAATGCCCAAGGTCTGGCTGAGGACAAGATGTACAGCACAAAGGCGCACGGCGTATGTCTGGTGTAGTTGCGGAAGTAGGACCGGGAGAAGTATCCGAACTCCATCCGGCCATCTGACCTTGCATTTGCTACATCATGATATCCCGGATCTGCAGGATGGAAAGGTAATCAGTAAACAGTATCCATAAAAGGGCATAGGCACGGATTGCATTTGTAGTTCAGGAACGGAGCATGTACGCCGGGCGCCGGGGTGATTTGGGGGGACGGGTGGGGGGTTAGGGACATACGTTTTGCGTTATGATCGTACTAGGTGCAGGGCGAGAAATTCAGTTCGGTTCGGTTTGGGAATACAGACCGATGAATTGGCAGTATCACGAAGCATGCGCATGATTTCGATCGGTAAAAACATGATAGACCGTAATGGTCGTCCCAATAGGGTAACAGAAAGAAAGAAATGATGCACGAGGACGAGATGCGTGAGATTCGGGAGCGGGTGCCGGGTCGACAATTTGATTACGGATTACGTCAGATGGTGAGGTCCCGACATCGACAGTGGCGGTGTTGGTATTAATCCGTACATGTAGCAGGGCGAATAGATAAAGGGCAATGCGGAGAAGAGATCAAATTAGTGCCGCAGTCTCCAAATCGCTTCGTAGAGTGATGCTAAACGGTGAACCGATGGTAAGGGACGAATGACGAACGGAACATGCGCGTTTGTATCAACAGCGCGATTCATGTCGATGCATATGGGTGCATTGGAGATGATGGGGAGATTGGGATGGCGGTCAAAATGAATTAGACTTACTCTGCAAGGATGAGTCAGTATTCACGATGACACTGAATAGGGAACACATACCTTCAACAGCGGCCATCACAACTCTGAGCAACGCGGTGTCGGTGGCATTGGTGAAGCTGGGAGGGTCATTTAAATCATGCCGGCGAATGGTTTCTCTGTACGCACTGTACGTAAATCTCGCGTTCTTTTGTTCGACTCGATTTCTGTGCTAGGCGCATAAAGCGCCTTTTGAAGTAGTCCTTGCCCGCCTCGACATCCTTGGGAGCGCCGTCGAAGTCGGGGAAGACGCTTTTGATATCCGAATGTTGAATCTTCTCAGTAAACAAATCCAGTTTGTTCAGGAAGAGAATCTATTTCCCGCGATCAGATCGGAATAATGAACGAATAGCAGTCAAACGGGCTAGACGTACGATTGATGTCGATTTGAACCATTGAGAATGACATATAGAGTCCCATATTGCCATGGCGTCTTGCATCTGATTCTGTACAGTGGATATTGGATGAGCCGACGAAACACTAGAAGCCCGGGAGCCCGGGAGGAACGGAGACTTACGGCGTCCCGGTCCTCACTAAGACTCATGTCATACCCATTCAAGGAAACCAAGAACAGAATACTAGTGACGTCTTCGAAGCAATGGATCCACTTTCTTCGTTCGTTCTTTTGCCCACCAACCTGGGAATTCAAACCTATGAGCAACGTGGTAAATGTGGGGAAGGGAGATTGACTGACATCGAACATGTGCAGGTTGTGGGACTTCAGTCGGAACACGGTCTCGGTAATACCAGTTGTTCGTGCGCGACAGTGCACGATGTCCTGATCCAACGGTCTGTATGCACGATCAAATAACCGGTCTAGAGCTGGGAAGAAACTGAACATCGGTCGTTAGCCAGCAACGCCTATACTCGGGAGCAGATATCCACCCACTATTTGAGGTTTTCTGGTAGTGCCGCCTCATTCCCTCGCTCATACGCCGCCTGTAGGTTCTCATCTTGCCATAACGATTTGAGAGGCGCCAAATATTCTATCGGGAACGGTTCCCCATCCCGCAGATCCGGCGCGTGTTCGATCATCTCGATATAGGGTATATTCCGCTCTGTTAGCGGGATGCCGAATGCTTCCATTGCTTCCAATATTAATCGTAGGCCATTTACAAGGTTGTTGAAGACTAGTTGCCGGTATGATTCAATTTCCTGTCCTGTGAAGCCGACCTTGTGGATCAGCCGCATTTGCTGTGCAGAAGGGGAAAGACATTAGTCTCGGTAGCCACGCCCAAGATTTTACCGGGGAAATTTTCATCGTGAGACGGCACGCCAAATGCGGAGTCGGAACTTCCAAGCAAGCGGACAGGAATGTACTGACCTTGAGAACGGTCGACTTTCCAGAGTCGCCAGATCCTAGTAAAAGGATCTAAAATTGGTCGTCAGCCACTTCGAGGAAGAAAAATTGCCAGCGCTGGAGCTCGCACCTTGACCTGGGATTC
>Ga0307513_10006065_pt1 | contig 15864 bp, 15 predicted proteins | sample 15_EM_MG_FD_202174 | JGI IMG/M metagenome (GOLD analysis project Ga0307513, IMG submission 202174) | Populus trichocarpa ectomycorrhiza microbial communities from riparian zone in the Pacific Northwest, United States - 15_EM | ecosystem: Host-associated > Plants > Roots > Unclassified | place... | reverse complement strand
GGTGGCCTGGCCAGCGGGCTGGACAAGGGCATCGAAGCGATGGCGCCGATTGCGCCCAACGTGATGACCTGGGAGCCCAAGCCCGACGTCTATGCGCCCATCGTTGCCGGCCAGGCGGCAATAGGCATCGGCTGGAACGCGCGCGCCCAGGTCAACGGCATCGCGTCCACCGGCAAGCTGCGGGCGACCTTGCCGGCCGAAGGCAGCGTGTTCCAGATCAACACGATCAACCTGATCAAGGGCGCGCCGCAGGCCGAAGCGGCGAAGAAGTTCATCAACTACGCGCTCGGCGCCGAGGCCCAGAAAGCCTTCACCGAAGCGATGTTCTATGCCCCCACCAACGCCAAGGCGCAGATCTCGCCGGCGGCCATGGAGCGGACGGCGGTGAAGAGCCTGGACCGCATGATTCCGGTCGACTGGCTGGCGGTGGCCAAGGTGCGCGACCAGGTCAATGAGCAGTGGCGCCGGCGGGTCATTCCGCTCAGCCGATGAGCCTTGAGGCTGAAAGTCTTTCGATCATGCCCGCTCATCACGCCAGAAGACGCCTGCTCGTCGTTGCAAATGCTCGCCATAGCCCAGGCTATGGCTGCGCTTTGCGCCTAGATCAGACGCCTTCTGGCGCGCTGCTCGGACACGCTCGAAAAACTCTCAGCCTCTGATGGACCGCGCCAGTGTCATGGTCTCAGCGCCGAGCCATCTGGGCCTGCGCGGGCTGACCAAGCGCTACGGCAGCTTCGTCGCGGTCGACGGGCTGAGCCTGGACGTCGCCAAAGGCGAAATGGTCGCCTTCCTCGGGCCTTCGGGCTGCGGCAAGACGACCTCGCTGCGGATGATTGCCGGGCTGACGCCGGCCAGTGCCGGCGAGATCGTCGTCGGCGGGCGCGAACTCTCAGGCGTGAAGGCGCACCAGCGCGACATCGGCGTCGTGTTCCAGAACTATGCGCTGTTCCCGCACATGACGGTCGCGGAGAACATCGCCTTCGGTCTGGAGATGCGGCGCTGCTCGCGCGCCGAGCGCACGCAGCGCGTCGCCGAAGCGCTGCGGCTGGTGCACCTGGAAGGGCTGGACAAGCGCAAGCCGGCGGAGCTGTCCGGCGGCCAGCAGCAGCGCGTGGCGCTGGCCCGCGCGTTGGTGATTCGCCCTTCGATCCTGCTCCTCGACGAGCCGCTGTCGAACCTCGACGCCAAGCTGCGCGAGGAGATGCGCAACGAGATCCGCGACATCCAGCAGCGGCTGGGCATCACCGCGATCTTCGTCACCCACGACCAGGGCGAGGCGCTGGCGATGTGCGACAAGGTGGCGGTCCTGAACCAGGGCCGGCTCGACCAGGTCGGCACGCCGGAAGATCTGTACGAGAGGCCGGCGACGCCTTTCGTCGCCTCGTTCGTCGGCCGCGGCAACTGGTTCGAAGGCGATGCGTGCGGTGCACGGGTCGAGCTGCCGTGGGGCACGCTGGCGGTGGCACGGCCCTGCACCGGGCGCGCGCGGCTGATGGTGCGGCCGCACCGCATCCGGATCGAGCCGCAGCGCCTGCAGCCGCCGGCGGCAGGCAGCGATGGCGAATGGAACACGCTGCTCGGCACCGTCGAGCGTGTGGTCTACGCGGGCGACTTGGTGCAGTACGAGGTGCGCGTCGGGGCCGGGGCCGGGGCGAATGCGGCCGTCACGGTGGAGCGTTCGACCGGCGCCCAGCGCGAGCCGGTAGCCGTCGGGATGCCGGTGAGCTTAAGCTTCCTGGCCGCCGACACGCTGGTCTTCGGGAACGGTGGATGACGGTGGCTGCTGCCATCGCGCCGACTCGGCCCGCGAAGACGGGCCAGCCTGTCGCGACGACGGCGCTCACCGCGGCGACGCTGCTGCTGCCCATCGTGGCGATCAACACGCTGGGCTTCCTGGTGCCGGTGTTCAACCTGCTGCTGATGTCGATGCGCAAGGTCGAAGCATCGGGCGCCCTGTTGGACGCGTGGACGGCGGCGAGCTGGCTCAAGCTGTTCGTGGACGGCTTCTACCTGCAACTGCTGTGGAACACCGTTCGCGTCAGCGCGCTGATCACGCTGCTGACCTTGCTCGCGTCGTACCCGATCGCGCTGTACCTGCACCGCAGCCGCGGCACCTGGCGCAACCTGCTGCTGGTGCTGGTGATCGCGCCGCTGCTGACGTCGGCGGTGGTCCGCACCTATGGCTGGATCGCGATCCTGTCCGACCAGGGCGTGCTCAACGCGGCCGCCCGCGCGCTGGGCGCCGGGGCGCCGCTGCGGCTGATGTTCAACGAGGTCGGCGTCGTGATCGGCCTGACCGAGATCCTGATGCCGTACATGATCCTCTCGCTGCTGGCCGGCTTCGGCCGTCTCGACCCGCGCCTGGAAGAGGCGGCGGCGTCGCTCGGCGCCGGGCCGTTCGCGGTATTCCGGCGGGTCGTGCTGCCGCTGTCCCTGCCCGGCGTGGCGCTCGGCTCGCTGCTCGCCTTCGTGCTGTCGGTCTCGTCGTTCATCACGCCCAAGCTGCTCGGCGGCGGCCGCGTGTTCCTGCTCGCGACCGAGATCTACGACCAGGCCATCGTCACCTTGAACTGGCCGCTCGCCGCCACCTTGTCGATCGTCGTGCTGCTGGTCTTCGGGCTGGCGCTGGCGGCGTACGGGCGGGTCGTCAGGCGCATCGGCTGAAGAGGCCGCGACCATGGACGAGCGCCCGATCTCCCGCGCCTTGAAGCTGACGGCCGCAGCCATGTTCCTGCTGCTGCTGGCGCCGCTGCTGGTGGTGCTGCCGATGTCTTTCAGCGGCGACGCCTACCTTGCCTTTCCGCCATCGTCGTGGAGCACGCGCTGGTACGGCGCGGTCTTCAAGAACGCGCGGATGGTCGACGCCTTCTTCGTCAGCGTGAAGCTCGGCCTGGCAGTCACCGTGCTGTCGCTGCTGGTGGCCGTGCCGGCCGCGTACGCGCTGGTGCGGCTGCGGCCGAAGGGCGGCGGCTGGCTGCTGGCGCTGTTCACCGCGCCGCTGCTGCTGCCCACCATCGTGCTCGGGCTGGGCCTGCTGATCGTATTCGCCTCGCTCGGCTGGCTCGGCTCGGCCTGGGGCCTGCTGCTGTGCCATCTGATCGTGACCTTGCCCTACGCGCTGCGCATGCTCGTCACGACCTTGTCGACCTTGCCGCCGGCGGTGGAAGAGGCTGCGGCCACGCTCGGGGCCTCGCCAGCGGTGGTATTCCGGCGCATCACCTTGCCGCTGATGGCGCCCGGCATCATGGCCACCTCGGTGCTGTCGTTCCTGGTCTCGTTCGACGAGGTGGTGGTCTCGCTGTTCATGACCACCCCGAAGCTGTCGACCTTGCCGGTGGCGATGTTCCATCACGTCGAAGACCGGGCCGACCCGATGGTCGCCGCCTTGTCGGTGCTGCTCGTCGCGCTGACGCTGGTGGTGGTGCTGGTCGTCGACCGGACCATCGGTCTGGGCAGGGCTTTCGTCAAGTAGCGGTTCAGTAGCGGTTCAAGCGGCTGCGCGAAACCGGTAGAGCAGCCCGCCGGTCACCACCAACAGCACCGCAGCCGATGCGAGCAGCGAGACGTGCACGCCGACCAGGCTGCCGGCGAGGCCGACCGTCACGCCGCTGAACGCCCGCATGCCGAGGGCCGCCATGTTGAAGAGGCCGATCACGCGCCCGCGTATGGCAGCCGGCGCGTTGATCTGCACGAGGGTCTGCGCCATGCTGCTGAACGACAGCTCGAAGAAGCCGGCGATGAACAGCAAGGCCATCGCGAACGCATAGCCCGGCGCGACGGCGAAGCCGGCCAGCGCGGCACTCCACAGCGTGGCCAGCAGCAGGGCGGTGCGCGGGTTCGGCTGCAGCAACGACAGCCGCTCGAGAATGACGCCGGCCAGCAGCGCGCCGGCGGCGTCGGCCGCCAGCAGCAGGCTGTAGGCCGTGCCGGCGTCGCCATGGCCGAGGTCGTGGGCGAAGCTCGGCATCTGCGCGTGGTAGCTGTTGCCGACGAAGAACGACGCCGCGCCGGCGAGCAGGGTCATCGAGACGATGAGCCGGTTGCCGGCGATGTCGCGCACGGTCTGCACGATGTCGGCGAGGCCCTTGACGGCGCGCGGCGGCGGCGCCGGCACGCTGCGAAAGCGCGGGCCGTAGGGCGCCTTCCACAACCACAGCACGAGCGGCAGGTAGAACACCATATTCAGCAGGATGCCGTGCGAAGGGCCGAGCGTCAGCATGATCAGCCCGCCGACGGCCGGCCCGACCAGCACGCCGAGGTAGCGTGCGGTGGCGTTCAGGCGCACCGCGCTCTGCAACTGCGCCGGGCCGACGATGTCGTGCAGCAGCAGCTGGCTAGCCGTCTGCCACAGCACGCCGGCGAAGCCGTGGATCACCAGCAGCACCATCGCGTGCCACACCTGCAGGCTGTCGGTGACGAAGAAGTACCCCCAGCCGAGCGATGCCACGATGAACAGCAGCATGCCGCACTGGATGATGCGGCGCGGGTCGTAGCGGTCGGCCAGCGCGCCGGCGGGCACCGAGAAGAGCAGGAACGGCAGCCAGTGCGAGACCACCGCGAAGCCGCCGAGCGCCGGCGAGTGGAACTTCTGGAACATCATCCAGTAGCTGATCACGTGCTCGATGTTGTCGGCCATCATGGCCAGCACGTAGGTCGTGAAGTGGGCGCGATAGCCGGGGTGCCGCATCGCCGCGAACGAGCGCGGCGATGGGGCGGTCGAGGTTGCCGGGGCCATGTCGAAACCTCGTCTAGGAACCGCGGATCTCGGCCGCAGCACGCTCCAGGATCGCGGCGATCCGAAGCTGCTCGTCGCGCGTGGCGCCGCTCTTTTCGATCAGCGCCGACTTCAGGCTGCGCCGGGCCATGCGCAGTTCGGTCGCCGAGGCCTGCGAGCGGCCGCGTTCGCCGCCGTCCTGCGGTGTGTCGAAGTCGTCGCCGTCGTCGCCGCCGCGCCCGGCGTCGGTGGATGACAGGGCGCGCCGCAGGTGGTCCATCTTGCGGCCGATCCAGCTGAGCTGCTTCAGCAAGGTGTCGACCGCCGCGCGGTTCTGCTCGAGGTGGCCGAGCCCCGCTTCGGTGATGCTGTACAGCTTCTTCGTGCCTTCGGCCTGCACGGTGGTGTGGCCGACCTCATCGAGGTAGGTCAGCGCCGGGTAGACCATGCCCGGGCTCGGGCTGTAGTAGCCGTTCGAGCGCTCGTCGAGCGCCTTGATGAGTTCGTAGCCATGGCTCGGCTTCTCGGCCAGCAGCGCCAGCAGCAGCAGTTGCAGGTCGGCCGAGCCGAGCTTGCGCCCCGGGCCGAAGGCGCCGGGTTCGCGGCCGGTACCGCCCGGGAAGCCCTGGCCGAAGTCGGAACCGAAACCGAAGAATCCATGGTGGTGGCGGCCGCCATGGCGGCCGATGTGAAGGTGGTGCAGGCGGTTGAGAAAGGGATGCATGAGTGTCTTTCCAAGTAGGTTTGTCGATATGACTGAAGACGTATCGTAAGATATATTTAATCGTACATTGAGGAACTTGTCAAGCCCTGAGGAATGCTGCGTGGAAAGGAAAAACCGCGGGCCGGACGGTAGAATCCGCCGCCTGCGCGGGTGTAGTTCAATGGTAGAACGGCAGCTTCCCAAGCTTCATACAGGGGTTCGATTCCCCTCACCCGCTCCATAGTTCGCCGTGTAGCCTCGCCTTGCCGGAGGGTCAGGCGATTCTTCGGTTGCACTGCCGGGCCAATCGATTGCAGGCAACTGCTAGAACTTCGGCATGCAGACGCTGTTTCGCGCCCCAACGCAGATGAAGCCCGCGCAGCACACGGCTCCCGGCGCAGTGCACGACTCGCCCTCTCTGACGCAGATGCCAGGCGGCGCGTCGCTGCTGCGATAAGGCAAGGGCAAGGCGCCAGGTCTCCCGGCTTGTGATGCCTGCGGCGACTGCGTCCTCGCCGGCTCGGAGGCGGCGCTGGCAGGAGACGAGCTTGGCTGGCCGTTGCTCACCTGCGCTTGCGCCGAGCCGAGCGACAAAGCCAGGATCAGCGCAGCCGCCGCTACGCAGCCTGTTGCGGCATTTCTTTTCAGCGCCATGTCTGCTCCATCTGCGGCTCGGGATGTCGGGACGCTACACCACGAGGGCCACTGGCGCTGAGATCCTCGTTCGAGAATCGAGTCACCCGAACGTGGCTGACTAAAATCGTGCCGGCCAGTTGCCATCGGTTGCAATCCACACCCGCTGCTCACACTAGACACCCCGGCTAGCCCCGGCGGTTGTCGATATCAAGGACAGCCGGAACCTTTCCCGGCACATCGTCGGGGGCCCAGCGGCCCCGCTTCATCTCCCTCGTCCCGTTCGTTGTTGCGGCCTTCAGGAAGGTTGCAAGGCGGCGCTTTGTCTCCGAGCCCATGCCCACTCAAAACCTCAGTTCCACCCATCGCCGCTTCACCCTGACGCTGGTTGCCGCGTTTTGCCTGTCGCTTGCGGCTTGCGGCGGTGGTGGCAGCGAAGACGAGCCGGCGTCCGTTTCCGAAACGCCGGCGGCGGTCGATGGCATGAAGTCGATTGCCGCGGTGGCCACGACGAATACGCTGCTGGCCGGCATCACGATCCCGGGCTACCCGCACAAGGTCGACGTGTACCGGCCCGCCGGCGCCACCAAGGCCGTCGTCTTTCTGCACGGCCACGGCGGCACCAGCGGGCAACTCGCGCAGAACCTGGGCTTCAATCGCACGCAGGCGCCGGTGACGGCGAAGAACGTCAACTGGGACTGGCTCGCCGCCAACGGCATCATCGCGGTGTTCCCGCAGGGCCAGGCCAGGCCGCCGTCGCCGCTCGGGACCTGGAGCAACTACGTCTTCGACTCGGGCCAGAACGACGTCGCGTTCCTGGGCGCGCTGTCGGCGCACGTGAAGGCGCAATACGGCGCGACCGAGGTTTCGCTGTCGGGCCATTCGGCCGGCGGCGTGATGACCGCGCGCATGTGGTGCGAAGGCACGACGGCGTACAAGGCCTTCGTCTCGATGGCCGGCCCGATGGTCTCTTCGGCGTATCCGATGCCGATGCCCACGACCTGCACGCCGCTGGCGCCGGCGCCGTACTACATGCTGGTCGGCGGCAAGGACACCAAGCTGCCGGTATTCACCGCCGGCGTGACGACCCCGACGCCGGAGCAGATCGCCGCCGGCCTGACCGACTCGATCCTCACCACCGAATGGTTGCGCCACCAGGGCCGCGCCCAGCGGGTCTGCGGCGAGACGCCGGTGTTGAGCGGCAGCACGGTCGCTGCAACGGGGCCGACCTGGAACGCCTGCGGCGGCAGCGTCCGCTACATGGTGATCAGCAACGCCGACCACCCGATCGCATCGCTCGAGCAATACGCCGGTGTCAAGATGGTCGACCTGATCGCCGGCTTCGTGAAGTGAACGGTCGCCGGCGTTGACGGCGGGCGCGCTCGGTCGCCACGGTAGACTCCATCGAGCCTGAAGTGTCGATCGAGAAACCCCTTTCCCCCGCTCCCGATGAGCCCCGCCTACCGCGTGCTGTGCGTTCCTCGCGGCCGGCCTGACCTGGCCGGTTCGGCGTACGGGCCTTTCGAGATCCACGCCTGCCAATCGCTGGACGACGTGGCCGGGCACCTGCGCGCGCAGTCGCCCGACGCGCTGTTGCTCGACCTGCCCGATGCCGCGGCGCTGACCAGTTGGCCGGCGCTGTCGTACGCGGTGCTCGACGCGGCGGTGGTCGTGGTCACGCCGGCGCCGGCGGCCGAACTGGCGGCGCAACTGTTGCAGCTCGGCGTGCAGGACGTGCTGCCGCACGACGACCCCGGCGCGGTGGGCCGCGCGCTGCGCCTGGCGATCGAGCGCAAGCGCATCGAACAGGCGGCGCGCAAGGCCTACGCCACCGACCTGTCGACCGGGCTGCCGAACCACGCCCAGTTGCTGGAACACATGACCCACCTGCTGGCCTTGCGCGACCGCGAGCCGGCACCGATGGCGCTGATCGTGCTGCGCGTCGAAGGCCTGCAACGCGCCCGCGAGGCGCTCGGCGCCGAAGCCGCGAACGTGCTCCGGCGCAAGGCTGCGGTGCGGCTGCGCTCGGCCTTGCGCGCCAGCGACGTGGTGGCGTCGATCGGCAGCGATGCGTTCGCGGTGCTGCTGGCCTGGATCGATTCACCGCAGGACGGCGAACGCGTCGCCGCCAAGCTGGCGCAGTCGCTCGCCCAGCCGTACCGGGTGGCCGGGCGCACGCAGACGTTGGCAGTCAGCGCCGGGTTGTCGTCGTACCCCGAACACGGCAAAGACGCCGATACGCTGCTGCGCCGGGCGCTCGGGCAGGCGGCTTCGGTGGCGACGATCGGCAGCGCGGGCCTCGCGAGCCGCGCCGACCGCGGGCCTTCGGCGGCTGCCAACGACGACGAAGCCTGAGGCGTTTGCCGCGCCTTCGGCGCGCCCGCATCGCTATCGTGGCGAGGCCGCCTGCCAGCGCGCAGCGAGTTCCAGCCACTCTGCGGCGTACCCGAAAGAAACGATCTCTTCGGCCTTGATCGACAACGCCGCAGCCAGCGCAGGCAGTTCCGCGTTGAAGCGCTCGAAGCGATCGATGATCGCGCCATGTCCACGCACGATGACGTCCGCGGGCAACACCTCCTTCGCCTTCGCGGCCAGGAAGGCCCGCACGGCCTTGATGAGCTGGCGGGCGTCGTTGCCATGGTAGGCGGCGTCCTGACCGGACAGGTCGCTCAGCGTCTTCCGGTCCTGGAACTGTTCGGCCGCGAGAACGAGCAGGTCGCGCTCGGCTCCGCGTCGACTCAAGCCGAAGTGCAGGGCGCCGAAGGTCAGTCCGCATTCGAATGGCATGTTGAAGCGGGGCAGCGGACTTTCCGGCGTGAGGTCGACGCGGCTAATGTCGTGCACGGAGAAACGTGAGTCGCGAATGATCCGGACGATCTTGTCCAGCCGCGTTTCACCGGATCCGACATCCTCCAGAGCGGTGCGGGCGATGAAGCCGCAGTCTTGGATCGTGAACAGTACGGCGTGCAGCAGCGGACGATAGGCTTCGTCGAAGGGACAGTTGACGAAGACCGAAACGTCGTAGCGCCGCGGCCTTGCCCGCACGGTCACCGCGCCGCGAGTACGCGACGGACGGCCGAATCTATTTCCGCTGGCGAGACGTGCCTGGTGGGAGCGATCGGTGCGAGCACCTGGTGATACCCGCCTCGGGTCGGGACGGTTCCCAGGACCGTAGCCTTCTTCGCGCGCGTAGCGCCTTCTTTGGCCGTCCCGGCCTGCATCGATGCGGAGGTCGAGCCGGTCTTGGCGGCAGTGGTCTTGCGGCGGGTCATCGTGGGCAACAGTCTACTCGCGTGGCGGGCGGCCGGACTCTCGTCTTTCAGCCACGCCGACTGCGGGTGCATGCAATATTTATGATGCATGCACCGAATGCGCAGCGAGGCGATGAAGATGGCGATGCTGACCGTACGCAACATCCCCGACGAGGTGCACCGGGCCCTGCGCGTACGGGCCGCGCTGCGCGGCCACAGCACGGCGGCAGAGGTGCGCGAGATTCTGGAGTCCGCCGTCAGCCCGCAGGGGCGGGTGAAGCTGGGCCCACTGCTGGCCGACATGGGCCGACGGGCCAAGCTGACCGATGAAGAGTTCGCCGTCTTCGAGCAGGTGCGCAACAAGGCCCCGGCCCGCCCGCTGGGCTTCGAATGATCCTGCTCGACATCGATGGCTACATCGCGGCGATCGCCGCCGCCAACGGCTTGGCAGTGGCCACCCGAGACACCGGTCCGTTCGCGGCCGCCGGCGCTGCCGTCATCAACCCCTGGCAGGGATGAAGGCCGGTGCCCGGGCCGGGCGGCGACTGCCGAAGCTGGCGTCGAACGCGAACATCCCGCGCGCTCAACCCCTCAGCGCAAGATATCCCCCAGGCACAGGTACTTGACCTCGACATAGTCGTCGATCCCCTGTCTTGCCCCTTCGCGCCCCAGCCCGCTCTGCTTGACGCCGCCGAACGGCACCTCGGCGGTCGAGATCAGGCCGGTGTTGATGCCGACCATGCCGTATTCGAGCGCCTCGCCGACGCGGAAGATGCGCCCGATGTCGCGGCTGTAGAAGTAGCTCGCGAGGCCGAATTCGGTGGCGTTGGCCAGGGCCACGGCCTCGGCTTCGGTCTCGAAGCGGAACACCGGCGCCAGCGGGCCGAAGGTCTCTTCCTTCGCGCACAGCATCTCCGACGTGGCGCCCGACAGCACCGTCGGCGCGAAGAAGCGTTCGCCGATACGCTGGCCGCCGGCGACGACCTTGGCGCCCTTGGCCAGCGCGTCGGCGACGTGGGTCTCCACCTTCGCCAGCGCCTGCTCGTCGATCAGCGGCCCCTGGCTCACGCCGGCCTCGAAGCCGTTGCCGACCTTGATGGCGCTTGCCTTCTCGGCCAGCTTCTTCACGAAAGCGTCGTAGACGCCGGCCTGCGCGTAGAGCCGGTTGGCGCAGACGCAGGTCTGGCCGGCATTGCGGTATTTGCTGACCATCGCGCCTTCGACGGCGCTGCCGATGTCGGCGTCGTCGAAGACGATGAACGGCGCGTTGCCGCCGAGTTCCAGGCTCAGCTTCTTGACGGTCGACGCGCACTGGCGCATCAGGATCCGGCCGACCTCGGTGCTGCCGGTGAACGACAGGTGGCGGATCACGTCGCTGGAGCAGAGCACGGCGCCGATGTCGATCGAGTTCGTGCCGTCGGCCGGCAGCAGGTTCAGCACACCGGCCGGCATGCCTGCGCGCTGCGCCAGCTCGGCTACCGCCAGCGCCGACAGCGGCGTCTGCTCGGCCGGCTTGATGATCACCGGGCAGCCGGCGGCCAAGGCCGGCGCGACCTTGCGGGTGATCATCGCGATCGGAAAATTCCACGGCGTGATCGCCGCGCAAACGCCGATCGGCTGCTTGATGACGAGGAAGCGCTTGTTGTTGTCGGTGCTCGGGATCGTCTCGCCGTAGAGCCGCCGCGCCTCTTCGGCGAACCATTCGATGAAGCTGGCGCCGTAGGCGACTTCGCCTTTCGCTTCAGCCAGCGGCTTGCCCTGTTCGGCGGTCATGATGCGCGCCAGGTCGTCGGCATGCTGATGCAGCAGCGCGAACCAGCGCATCATCACCGTCGCCCGTTCCTTGGCGGTTTTCGCGCGCCACAACGGCCAGGCTTTCTGCGCCGCCGAGATCGCCGCCGCGGTGTCGATGGCGCCGAGGTTGGCGACCTTCGCCAGTTCGAAACCGGTGGCCGGGTCGTTGACCACGAAGCGCGTCTGCGCCTGCCCGGCGACCCATTCGCCGTTGATCAGGCCGTCGGTTTTCAGCAGGCCGGGGTCGGCGAGCAGCGAGAGGGGAGAGGTCTTCATATCCATCGTGAACTCCAGTCTTGCGCTCACTGTAGCGCGCCCCATCCGCTTAGAATCTGGTTGTTTCAACCAAAGAGGCGCTCATGGCCACCCAGAGCATCGGCTTGTTCGAGGCCAAGACGCATTTGTCCGAGCTGGTCGCTCGCGCCGAGCAGGGCGAGGAAGTCGTGATCACGCGTCACAACCGGCCGGTGGCCAAGATCGTGCCTTTCGACGAAGTCGCGCCGGCCGACATCGAGCGACGCATGCGAGCGGTGGCACGGCTGCAAGCGCTGGGCGCCGAGATCGCCGAGCGCGGCGGCCCGGTGACCCGCGAAGAGATCCTCGAGTGGGTCCATGAGGGCCGGCGTTGATCGTCATCGACAGCTCGTACGCGCTGGCGCTCGTGATGCCCGACGAAAGGCGGCCGGCCAGCATGGCCGCCACGGTGAAGGGCCGGTTGGTGGCGCCGTCGGTGTGGCCGCTGGAGGTTGCGAATGCGTTGCGCAACGGCGTGCGCCGTGGCCGCTTGCGTGACAACCAAGTGCCCGCCCTGTGCGCCGACCTCGGCGAGTTCGCGATCGAGATCGTCGCGCCGACGCATGTGCTGGCGCTGCGCCATTTCGAGGCCGCGGCCGCGCACGACCTGACGCCGTACGATGCCTCGTACCTCGAACTGGCGCTGCTGCGGCGCTGCGCGCTCGCCACGCTGGACCAGGACTTGGCCCGCGCCGCCGAGCGCGCCGGACTCGCCGTCCACTTATGACCACTGATCCATCGATCCACTGAGATTCGCGATGAAAGCCTCCGAAATCCGCTCCACCTTCCTGAAGTTCTTCGAATCGAAGGGCCACACGGTCGTCGCCAGTTCGCCGGTGGTGCCGGGCGACGACCCGACATTGCTGTTCACCAACGCCGGGATGAACCAGTTCAAGGATGTCTTCCTCGGCTTCGACAAGCGGCCGTACGCGCGCGCGGCGACGGCGCAGAAATGCATCCGCGCCGGCGGCAAGCACAACGACCTTGAAAACGTCGGCTACACGGCGCGCCACCACACGTTCTTCGAGATGCTCGGCAACTTCAGCTTCGGCGACTACTTCAAGCACGATGCGCTGAAGTTCGCGTGGGAGCTGCTGACCGAGCACTTCAAGCTGCCGAAAGACAAGCTGTGGGCGACGGTTTATGCCGAAGACGACGAGGCCTACGACATCTGGGCGAACGTGATCGGGTTGCCGAAGGAGCGCATCGTGCGCATCGGCGACAAGGGCGCGCGGTATGCGTCCGACAACTTCTGGATGATGGGCGACACGGGGCCCTGCGGCCCGTGCTCGGAGATCTTCTACGACCACGGCGCGGAGATCCCCGGCGGCCCGCCGGGCAGCCCCGAAGAAGACGGCGACCGCTACATCGAGATCTGGAACAACGTCTTCATGCAGTTCAACCGCGGCGAAGACGGCGTGATGCACAAGCTGCCGAAGCCGAGCGTCGACACCGGCATGGGGCTGGAGCGGCTGGCGGCGGTGCTGCAGCACGTGCACAGCAACTACGAGATCGACACCTTCGTCACGCTGCTCGCGGCGGCGAAGGCGGCGGTCGATGCGGCCGGCGCGGTCGACTCCGACAAGGACAGCCCGAGCCTGAAGGTCATCGCCGACCACATCCGCGCCTGCACCTTCACGATCGTCGACGGCGTGATCCCCGGCAACGAAGGCCGCGGCTACGTGCTGCGCCGGATCGCCCGCCGCGGCATCCGCCACGGCTACAAGCTCGGCGCGCGCAAGCCGTTCTTCCACACGCTGGTGGCGGCATTGGCCGGCGAGATGGGCGACGCCTACCCCGAACTGCGCCGCGAGCGCCAGCGTACGACCGAGGTGCTGAAGCAGGAGGAAGAGCGCTTCTTCCAGACCATCGCGAACGGGATGGAGATGTTGGAGGCGGCGCTCGCCGGCGGTGCCAAAGTCATCGACGGCGAGACCGCCTTCAAGCTGCACGACACCTTCGGCTTCCCGCTCGACCTGACCGCCGATGTCTGCCGCGAACGCGGCGTCACGGTCGACGAAGCCGGCTTCAACACGGCGATGGCGCGCCAGCGCGAACAGGCCCGCAGCAAGGCCAAGTTCAAGCTCGCGCAAGGGCTCGAATACGCCGGCGAGCCGACCGCCTTTCATGGCTACGAACAGCTCGTTCGCGAAGACGCCAAGGTCAGCGCGATCTACATCGAAGGCAGCCCGGTGCAGGCCGCCAAGGCCGGCGACGACGTCGTCATCGTGCTCGACCAGACGCCGTTCTACGCCGAAAGCGGCGGCCAGGTCGGCGACACCGGCGAGCTGCGCAACGGCCGCGCGCGCGTGCTCGTCGAAGACACCATCAAGATCCAGGCCGGCGTGCATGGCCACCAGGGGCGCATCGTCGAAGGCGAGGTCGCGGTCGGCGAAACGCTGCTCGCCCGCGTCGACGGCGAACAGCGCGCGAAGACCGTTCGCAACCACAGCGCGACCCACCTGATGCACAAGGCGCTGCGCGAAGTGCTCGGCAGCCACGTGCAGCAGAAGGGCTCGCTGGTGAACGCCGAACGCACACGTTTCGACTTCACCCACAACGCGCCGATGACGGCAGCCCAGATCACAAAGGTCGAGGCGATCGTCAACGCCGAGATCCTGGCCAACGCGGCAACGGCGTCGCGCGTGATGGCGATCGCCGACGCCCAACAGCTCGGCGCGGTGATGCTGTTCGGCGAGAAGTACGGCGACAGCGTGCGCGTGCTCGACATCGGCACGAGCCGCGAGCTGTGCGGCGGCACGCATGTGCAGCGCACCGGCGACATAGGCCTCTTCAAGATCGTCGCCGAGACCGGCATCGCGGCCGGCATCCGGCGCGTCGAAGCGGTTACCGGCGACAACGCGCTGGCCTATCTGCAGCAGTTGGAGGCAACAGTCGGCGGCGTTGCCGGCACGCTGAAGGTGACGCCGGCGGAGGTGCCGGGCCGGGTCGCCGCGGTGCTCGAACACGCGCGTGCGCTGGAGAAGGAAGTTGCGGCGCTGAAGGGCCGGCTGGCGTCGGCGCAAGGCGACGAGCTGCTGGCGCAGGCGGTCGAGGTCAAGGGCAGCAGCGGCTCGATCCGCGTGCTGGCGGCGATGCTCGACGGCGCCGACTCGAAGGCGCTGCGCGAGACGATGGACAAGCTGAAGGACAAGCTGAAGACCGCGGCCATCGTGCTGGCCGCCGTCGAAGGCGGCAAGGTCCAGCTCGCCGCGGGCGTCACCAGCGACAGCGTCGGCAAGCTCAAGGCCGGCGAGCTGGTCAACTTCGTTGCGCAGCAGGTCGGCGGCAAAGGCGGCGGCAAGGCCGACCTGGCGATGGCCGGCGGCACCGACGCGGCGGCTTTGCCGAAGGCGCTGGCTTCGGTGGCGGGCTGGGTCGGCGAACGCGTTTGAGCCGGCCCGGCGCGATGCCGGGCCATGGTTCTAGACTGGTATTGACGAGGCGGCGCGGCGCTTGCTCCCCGCGCGGCCTTGCGTTGCGCTTGAATGGGCCGAATCACCTTCTGAAATCAGACCGCTTAGATACCAATTGACAGGCCAGGCGTTCTGGTACTAGACTGGTATCTCAATGCGAGCCATTCCTTTCCGCTCTTCCTCAACGCAGCCGCGTGCGGGGCATCGCTTCATCGCTGCCGTCGACGGTGGCGGCAGCAGCACCCGCGTGCGGCTCTGGTCGGCCGAAGGCGTCTTGCTCGGCAGCGGTGGAGCGGGGCCTTCGGGCCTGTCGCTCGGCGTTGCGGCGGCTTGGGGCGCGGTCGACGCGGCTGTCGCCGAAGCGTTCGATCTGGCTGACCTGCAGCCCGATCCCGGCGCGACGCTGCTGACCTTGGGTCTCGCGGGTGCCAACGTCGCGGCGCAGGCCGAAGCCTTCGTCGCCTCGCCGTCCGCCGCGGGCTGGGGCTGGGTGGTGCTCATCGGCGACGGCGAAGCCGCGCTGCTCGGCGCGCACCGCGGCGAGCCTGGCGTGCTGCTCGCGGCCGGCACCGGCAGCGTCGCCGAAGCCTGGCGCGCCGATGGCTCCTGGGGCACGTCGGGCGGCTGGGGTTTCCCGGTCGGCGACGAAGGCAGCGGCGCCTGGCTCGGCCTGCACGCGATGGCCAACGCGCAGCACGCGCTGGACGGGCGTGCGCCGGCCGGTGCGCTGGCGCAGGCCGTCTGGCGCGAAGTCGGCAACACGCCCGCCGCATTGCTCGCCTTCTGCGCCGGCGCCAACCAGAGCAGCTATGCCCGGCTCGCGCCGCTGGTCTTCGACCACGCCGACAGCGACTGGGTCGCCACCGCGTTGCTCGACGAAGCCGCCGCCGCGCTCGAAGCCCATCTGCCGGCGCTCGACCCGAGCGGCGCGCTGCCGCTGGCGCTGGCCGGCAGCATCGCGCTGTGCCTGCAGCCGCGCCTGTCGGACGCGACCCGCGCGCGCTGCGTCGTGCCGGCCGGCGACGCGCTCGACGGCGCCCGCCACCTGCTGCTAGCCGC
>Ga0307513_10006064_pt1 | contig 15865 bp, 10 predicted proteins | sample 15_EM_MG_FD_202174 | JGI IMG/M metagenome (GOLD analysis project Ga0307513, IMG submission 202174) | Populus trichocarpa ectomycorrhiza microbial communities from riparian zone in the Pacific Northwest, United States - 15_EM | ecosystem: Host-associated > Plants > Roots > Unclassified | place... | reverse complement strand
TTGGACACCCCTTCATCTGGTGGCAGACAGTGGCCATCTAGATATTGTCAAGGTGTTGTTGGCCATGGAGGGTATTGATGTCAACACAAGGGGGAACAATGGTTGGACACCTCTTCATCTGGCAGCAGGAAATGGCCATCTAGATATTGTTAAGGCATTGTTGGCCACAGAGGGTATTGATGTCAACATGCAGGAGGAGCATAGTTGGACACCCCTTCATATAGCAGCAAGCAATGGCCATCTAGATATTGTTAAGGCATTGTTGGCCATGGAGGGTATTGATGTCAATGTGAAGGAGGAGGATAGTTGGACACCCCTTCATCTAGCAGTGAATGATGGCCATCTAGATATCATTAAGGCATTGTTGGCCACAGAGGGTATTGATGTCAACATGCAGGAGGAGCATAGTTGGACACCCCTTCATCTGGTGGCAGGCAGTGGCCATCTAGATATTGTCAAGGTGTTGTTGGCCATGGAGGGTATTGATGTCAACACAAAGGATGAGCATAGTTGGACACCCCTTCATATGGCAGCGAACAATGGCCATCTAGATATTGTTAAGGCATTGTTGGCCACAGAGGGTATTGATGTCAAGTTGTCAACATGAAGGAGGAGCATACTTGGACACCCCTTCATCTGGTGGCAGGCAGTGGCTATCTAGATATTGTCAAGACATTATTGGCCATAGAGGGTATTGATGTCAATGCAAGGGGGAATGATGGTTGGACACCCCTTCATCTGGTGGTGAGAAATGGCCATTTAGATATTGTCAAGGTGTTGTTGGCCACAGAGGGTATTGATGTCAATGCAAAGGAGGAGCATAGTTGGACACCCCTTCATACAGCAGTGAACAGTGGCCATCTAGATGTTGTTAAGGCATTGTTGGCCATAGAGGGTATTGATGTCAATGTGAAGGGGGAGGATAGTTGGACACCCCTTCATATGGCAGTGAACAATGGCCATCCAGATATTGTTGAGGTGTTTTTGGCAATAGAGGATATTCATGTCGACAGGAGGTTGGCTATGCCCATTAGTGATGGGCAGGGGTAACCCCAGGGTCAACTCAGGCTGACCCTGACCTTATCTCCCTCATACCCTTGACCCCAGCCAAGGGTCAAGGTTTTTGAAGGGTAAGGGTAAGGGTATGTAAGGGGTTGGATGGTAAGAAACCCTAGCAGGGTTTGAACAAGGGTTTGGTCCAAATAACTGCTGAAGCTTATAAATAGTAAATAAATATCAAAATACCTTTAAAATACACATCATTCTAGCATACTTATGAAAATACACATGGTTTTCAGTAAATTATTAATGAAATATGAGGGATTCAGTATATTATGAACAATACTAAGTGTTGCAAAGATAGTGAGGCCTCTTTGGATGATCTTTTCTCTGATTCAACATTGTTTTATAGGCATACAACATCTAGAGTACCTTGATGTTAGAGACATATAAACCCCTGTAAAACCCCTGACCCTTTAGAAGGGTCAAGGGTTTGCTGAGGGTCATAAAATCCTTACCCTGACCCGAGTTCTTTACTGTCCCCCACATATTCTGAGTGGAATCCCCTAGAATCCAGGTGATTCTGGGAATTCCAGGGGAATGGAAATTTAGCAGAAGTGCCTGCTAAATTGTAATTTCTGTTCCAGCAGAATTCAGACCAGAATTCAAATTCTGCTGGAATTGCCACAGGAATACCCAGAACGGAATCACACCTGGAATTGCCCAGAACAGAATCCAGGTTGGTTTGTAATGTATTTTAATTTTATCAGTAATTTTTATAAGTAATAGTAATTATTTTATTACAATTGTAGTTAATTAATAATATGCACCCGTGAGTTGCCAAATTGAGCAACTGCGGTTGAAACGTCATGAGCGTCACACATTGTGACTGTCCCATCTTTCCTCTCACTACCATCCACCACCACCACCATTATGCACGGCCACCACCGCTGCCATTGAGCCCCTGGCCAGTGCCCATGCTTGGGCCAAGCCAGGGTGTCGTCGGTCTCGCTGCCACCCACCAACGCCATGAACAAAGCCGACCAATCACGCCACATCACCCCCTCCCCCCAATGACACCATGACGACCCCGAACGCTGTTGCCATGTCAGCGCCCATCAACACTGACAACTGTCAACCGCCATGTCAGCACCCGACAACCAGCACCCAACGACACCCACGTGTTGGATTTGGGTTAGCAAATGCGACACGAGGGCCTTGATTCCAAGCCTTGCAAGCATGGTCATTGCCACGTATGTATTTCTTAGTATTTTTACTTGATTTTCACTCAGCAGCGTGTACTGCACCACCTCATATTCATTCCTCTCCATTTCTCATTAAGGGCTTGTTCACGAGTGCCTTCTTTTATTGTTCTATGCTCGGTAACCTCGGTTACTTCTCTTTTTAGTCGAGTACGGTGCCGTGGCGCATTTATTTCTTTTTACATTTATTCCAAAGATATTTGCTTGTCTTCCCTCAGTCGTTTGGCACCCCAAAGACTGAGCTTTCATATCTAGATTCTAATAGGTTATGGGCCCCACCCCCTGCGCTTAAATCCACAAATTAACATCTATTCGCACTTGTGAAACCTCGTACTCACCATGTCCTTGACTACAACATCACTTTCTGATTCTCTTCCCTCTTCTATCCCCAAACTCAACTCCACGGGCTTGAATTGGGCCATTTTCTCTGTCCGTTTTCAGGATGCTGTCGAAGCGAAAGGCTTTTGGGGCCACTTTGATGGTTCCGAAGCTCGTCCTGAGCCCTTGCCAGCTCCAGCACCAACAGTAACTGCTGAAGGTGCCAGACCAGCTCCTACCCCAGCCGCAACATTATCCGCCGACGAGCTGGCAGCTCAGCTTCAGTGGGATAAGAATGAGAGATCGGCTAAATCTTTACTTACCCAGAAGATTCCTGATTCTACTCTCATGCGCATCCATTCAAAGAAGACTGTGAAGGAACATTGGGCTGCAATCATTGAGGAGTACACGTCAAAGGGCACTTATGTGCAAACGGATCTGTGCCAGAAGTTTATGGATATGAAGTGTGCGGACAAGGCCAATGTCCACGAGTTCTTGGATAGTCTGCGGGTCAAGCGGGAGGAATTAGCTTCGGTGGGGGTAGAGATTGATGAGAAGGATTACTGTTCCACAATCCTGGCATCTCTCCCAGTCACTCTATCAAATTTTGCATCTGCGCAGCTTGCTGCAGCGTGAATGTGGAGCCCTACCAACACTATTGCCCCTGACGACCTCATCTCATTGATTAATGAAGAGTACGACCACCAGAAGGTACAACATGCATGTCGCACTAGTGCCGGGAAGTCCAAGGATTGAGATGATGATGAGGCGATGGCTGTAAACCCCGGATCTTCAAAGGGAACTGGAGGAAGGGGTGGTTGTGGCCATGGTAGAAAGTCTCCTCAGTTCCACAAGAAGCCGAAAGGAGAGTGCTTCAATTGCAGAGAGAAGGGTCACTACCGAAACAAGTGCCCTAAGCTCGCGAAACCCCCAAAGGACACGCCAACACCATCAGGCAGTGCGATTGCCGCAGCTGCTGATTGGGACTCGGAAGGTGAAGGTGCATGGGTAGCCATCGATACCAATGGCGAATCTGTCGCATTGGGTGGTGAAATGCCAGACCTTGAGTCAGTCGAAGCGTTGGAATCCTCAAGTGAGGATGCGTTGCGAAAATGAGTGAAAAGTCAGTTTCATTTGATTTTCCCGTTGTTGGAATCATAATTGGCCCTCACGTAGTACGGCTCATCTTTTATACGCCTTGATATTTCTGAGGTAGTTTGGCTTCGTTTATCTTAACGGGCGGAATGTATTTCATGACGTGGAATGCAGTACATGTAGATTTTGGGTTCTGAGAGCCCAGGAGAAGGAGCTCTGTATGTCGATAACACTTTTTAGAACAAAAAATTAGGAGATCGAATTGAGAACTCGCGAAATTTGCCAACTTTCAATACAGGGAGACAGTCACGTGGCTTGTGAGAGCCCAAACCAAAATTTGAAATTAAAGTGGGATACTGGCCTGAAGAATTCACTGGCGCGCCGGAATAACCTGCACGTGGTGCTAAGTCTGAGTAAAATGAAAATTAAATGGGCAGACTTGCCTTCAATGTGAACTAACGGCCGATGCAATGGGCGGAACCTATATGGCATGGAACGTGATACACGTCGACATTGGCTCCAAGCGCTCAGAAGAAGAAGCTCTGAATGTCTATAAAGCTTTTTCTGATAAAAAAAATCAGAAGGTCGAATTGAGAACTCTCGGAATTAACGAACTTTCGAGACCAGTGCAATAACCACGTGATCTATGAGAGACCAAGTTTTGAAATTGAAGCGAGATACTAGCACCAAAAATCGACCTGCGCGTAGGAATAACCTGCGTGTGGTGTTAATTCGGAAGAAAATGGAAATGATCGAGAGACTTGCCTCCAATGCGAACTGACGGCCCATGCAGGAGACGGAACATATTTCATGACATGGAATATGACACATCAACAGCGGTTCTGATAACACAGGAGAAGGAGCTCTGGATGTCAATAAAGCTTTTTAGAACAAAAAATCAGGGGATCGAATTGAGAACTCACAAAATTAATTTACTTTCGAGATGGGGGGAACACGTGATTTATGTGATTGCCCAAACCGTCCCTTAAAAGTTCAATTTGAAGCAAGAGGCGGACCCGAAAGACCCGAAAGATCTACTGGGATAACTTGCGCGTGGTACTAACGCTAATGAAAATGGAAATCAAAGTTTCAATCGACTGACTTGCCCCAATGCGAACCGGCGGCGGAAAAGATGTAGCTCATGATACAGCATGTGGTACGGTCCAAAATCGGCGCACATTCATTCGTTGTCGTTGGGACTGCTGACAGCACTTCTTCACTGCCTAGATTTAGTAGATGGCTTGTATGACTGATCAGTGAATAAAACGCACCCCCAGCTTCATCCTCGTAGTAACTGACAGAAATCGCCCAGGTCTTCCTGATGGTTCACCATTGGCGGGTGGTCATTAACGTCCTTCTTTGTCAGATCGATGAGGGGAGAAAGTATGTCGTTGACTTTGTTATCGCTACACAGATTGCTGATCTCGTCTTTCTGTAGGTCCTCCTTCAGCCTGCACCTCCTTCGGCTGTAGACACGAGAGAACATTAGTAGCACGATCGATGAAATGTAGAGCGTGAACTGACCTTTCCCTTTAGCCTTTCCCCGGTGTGGAGGAAGACGGACCGCCTCGTCTCGGAGTACTTTGCCGAGTCGGGCGACTCAAATACCTTCCTTTGGGAGCAGCACCTGTCACTGTTCTCATACCACTTGAGAAGACCTCCACGTGGGCCGAAGGGAGGTTGATCGCACATGTTGGGATGCAGGCGAGTCTGTCGAAAAGTAAGAAGTTCTAAATAGGTGAGAGATTAGCGTCTAAGTATATAAGAGCAGATGAATGACGGGGGCGACCTCCTATAGGCTAATAGTAGCAGTTATCCCGCGAGTCCGTCAACCTCGAATCGTTCATGTCCCCCGCCATTCGCCTAGGAAGGGGTATCCAGAGTGCGTGACGGATTGTGCGGTATATAATCAGCCAATTCCAAGCTGAAGAAGGGTGTTCGAGGTACAATATACTTGGCAGGCTCTGAAATACGCGACAGTTACAAATAAAGGGAGAAGTGATGTCGTCACACTCTGATCTTCACTTTTCACCATGGCTCTACAATTGAATACCTAGCCTTGCTCTGGCATCTTATGTGATCGGTCTTCCGTTGAGGGTAGGTTCATGCCAAACTTTCGCCGACTGCTCTTAAATTTTCTAATGTTCGTTTTCAGTGCACTATCGGTCCTGCTCGAGAATGTAAGTATAGAGTCCATCCGCCAAGCAAGAAGTCGACCTCGATAGAGTAACACCGTCATAGACGAGGAATTGGAGACCCCTCCGAAGTCCGAAAAGGGAGGACAGGATTTATGTCGCTTCTGACATTGTCGTTGTGGGTGAGCCCTCAAAACGAGGACGAGAATTTGTTGGATCCGAGGTAGCAGCAGGTGCATTCTATATTTCGTCCTTCTTTTGTTTCGTTGTTAACGCAATACTTCTGGCTAGAGAAATTGAAACGCCAGCGGCCGTCGGAACACCCACAAACTTATCGAAATCGGTGAAGCTCGTGACGAAATAATCCTCAAGTAAGTATTCGATTTATCTTATATTTCCTTCACGCAACACCGCTAATGTAAACTGCAGCACGCCCCCAAGGAGAATCGCCGCCGCTTACCTGGAAGGAGAAGATGGGAGAACGCTGGCTGCCAAGAGGATTCTCCTTCAGGCGTCCGAAGAACCAGTTTGATCAGTAGCTGGTGTCCCAGATCATGGAGCCAATAAGTCTTCCTCACACGCGAACCGTGAGTTAGGGTGCGAGGCAGAAGGCTCCCCGCGGACGTGCGAGGTCATCATGAAAGGACAAAGCTATGGCTTTGTCGACATATGCGCCTCGAATCGGAGCAGTTTTTTGGTGGAAGGCGGCGGAGGATGGGCGAGGTTCGTTCTTTGGCTGTTTTGGTATCGGTGCTTGATATTCGTTCAACAGAGAACTAATTCTCAGTCGAGTGGTCATCCATTCCTTACAGGCCGAAGTCCTCTATCTCGTGTCACCCAAAGAAGAGGGGCTCGCTGGCGATGTACCTATTCGTGAAATGCTCGACTCGAATGCATATTCGTTGTCAACTCAGAGAGTGAGCAAATCTGACAACCATTAAATCGGAGGCGGAAAACGGCGAACTTCAAGTAGCGAGAGAGTTCCTGATTCGCGCTCGAACTGAGAGGGTACGTCGAACCCTTCTACCACCCATTCTCGTCCTGACATTCCTTCGCGCAGACCCGAATGAAATGGGCCATTGTCGAACGCCAACTCTTCACCGCTCTCTCCCGAATCCTTGGAAAGTTCACAGTTGCTCTACATAATGCGAGGCCAGATCCACCGACCCACCAAGAACTGCCGCCAGTTAAGGCTCGTTCACCTTGACATCAAAGCCTGCCCAAATAGGCTGCTCTCCGGACCTTCTCCAGCTTATTTCCGTTACTCGAAAAAGGCCTATCTCGTAAACCCGAACGAGTTGCCCTGGGTCGAGTCTGTAGGCGTCGACGAACGTTCAGGAGGGGAATCACCAAGAATACAAACAAAAGCTATGGGATAAATAGTCCCTCCTCCGGTAGTCGTATAGTGTTGTTGTGAGGGTGTTCTGAGCGAATCGAATAATCGAGAAGGCGCGGAATTGGTTTCGGTGTGCTCTCTGACTCAGATGTACGCTTAGCTGGAGCAGCATCGTGAAGCGGAGGTGGGTCATTTCCTATTCATTTCGTCTTCGAAATCTGACTTTTGCACAAGCACAGAAACATCGCAAAGGTTCGGGACAAGTCCATCGCTCCTGAACCACAGTTGGCCTGCCTGTACCCGTAATTTCTCATTGGAGACATCGTAGCGGTGACTTTCAAGGAGAAATGGCAGATCACCCGTAGTGGATACAAAGGGCGATGTCGAGACGGTGGATGTGTGGCCTAGGTGAGCGAAGAAGGTTCGAGGTTCGTATTCTCATTTAATGCCTGTCCTTGATTCCTGCATCCACTTTCTCTTGCCCTTGGCGAACCTTCACATTTTCTCTCTCCTTACATCCTTCCCCGTGAATCTTACCCATCGTCTTCCATTCCAGGTTCTCAATCCAACTCCTCAAACCCTTATCGCGCTTCTGCATCAAACCAAAGCCACGAATAAACTACCGCCTCCGACCTCCAGACCCACCATCTCAGGTCCCGACTTTTCTACCCACTTAGACCGCGACTCGACACCAAAGAGCATCGAGGCGGCCACCCAAGATGTGGAAGCACTGGATGCATTGGATGATCAAGGAAATGAGTGGGTTGACTTTGCCTAGGATACGAAGTCGGGTGGGAAGAAAGGCCGCCAATGTGACAGGGAGATCGGTTCGGAACGTGTTGAGCGTGGTGCGTTTTATGTATTATTTTTCTCTGCGTATCTTGCTCTCGATCCCCTTGACTTCGAGATGATATCAGAGAGCTTGAGTACCACCGCTGACTGCGCTCTGATAGAGAGCAAGAACGAGATATCGAGGGCCAGGACCTGCTTTCGACGAAATGTCGATTTTATTTTTACGTAAATTAACAAAATTGTCTATTCTACAGTAAATAAGATCCCTCCCCCATGAACTCGTACCGCACCATGCAGGCGTGTAGACTGGTAACCTTCGTGCTCCTTCAACAGCTCCTCATGCTGCCACTTGGTGACGCTCGTTGTAGCTCGAAAGAAAAGTGAGGGGGAGAAAAGAGACGAAACTTATGGCGTTCTTTCGAACTGGCTGTGCATTCATGACAGAAGCAGGGTTGGATGTGCACAGGAAAGTGGGTTAAAGTAAGTATGGGGCAAAAGATATTGCTCACTCTGATGCCTACGAAGTGTTTAACCCAAGGTTTGACCAGCTTGGTTTATCCAAAGAGATGCGACCAGGTCGCTGCGATTCAGTGGCTGGCATAACAGCATCTGCGATTTTTCATTCGAGCATTGGACATGGGTTTGAAACATACCTACAAGTCTATTTGTGCAAGCTGTTGTGCCCGTCTCATCTCATAAGACTTCAAATTTTCAAAGTTTATCTGCCTCGTCGATGAGGCTCATGATCAAGAAGTTCTCATTCGAGTAGTACGTTTTGATCGTCCATTCTTTCCCAAATCATTTGCTCTTCCGTGTAGTGGGCAGTTGCTCATTACTCCAAAAGTTATGTAAAACAGCCTGGAGGAATTATTTGGGAATTATTCGTCCTTCTCAACTTTATCTGCCCTGAGATTTTCGTCGACTAAGCCGTCCTCGACAATTTCCTGCCCAAAGATTCAGAAAGCAGGAGAAGAGTAAGAATGTCGCCCAAGCGTTGATTCCTTGAAGTTCAAGACCCTTGAGGTCAGCGCGAGGGAAAAGAGCAAATTGGACACAAGGTTTTCAGAAATGCACGGAGTTCGCCGCTGAACATCAGTATCCACGCCTCAAGGCATTCACAGCCTTCGAGTTTACCATCACAATGAGTGGAACTAGTCCTCATCATCGACTTGCAGCCTCGCTTCGCCGACTTAGAGGGAGACAGAATCGTTCAGAATCTCCTCTTCCTGATATCAGTACCGGACCAGAACAATTGGAAGGCGAACATAGCGTAGGTTTTGCTACTTCCGTCGTTCATCTGTACTCATTATCTGCCTTCCAGCGCTCTCAGGCGCCATCGCCTCAACCGAAACGCGGGATTAAGGACAAATTCAAAGAGCTGTTCACATCAAAGTCGAAGAGCACATTGCAAACACATAGCCCTGCCATCCCGGCGGTGAATATCCATCCTACTGAGGTATTTACAGATTACATCTTCGAGATGTCGCCGATAACTAATCCCACTGGACTAACCAGCCTTCGAACTCGGTCCCTTCCATCACTGTGATCGCTCCTCAGGATCAAGTCCCATTGGATACCCCCCACAAGGAAACCCCGTCCTACCAAATCAACGGCCCAGATCTTGCAACCGTGGACGCAGCTCGCGAAGATGCAACTAGAGCCGCTTCTGACATGAGGGTCCTCGCTACGCCAGTTCAAAATGCGGCGTCGGCCATCACCTACGCGGATAATCCGATTCCTCTTGTTGATTTTATCTCTTCCTTCCTCAAAACGCTGTCTTCGTTCAAATCTGTCGTAGACAAAATCGCCACCGTGCGCGTTCTACTGTGCTAAAAATGCCTGTACGCTCATCCTATACACAGATTCACCCATATGTGCAAGCCGCCTGGACCGTTCTTTCTTTTGCTTCCGAGGTTCGCCCGTTACACATTTCCTAGTGATGCAATCTGATTTATGTTTGTCAGATGATTATCGACCAGATGACTCGCGACGACTCCGTTCGCTCTCTCCTTGAGAAGATGCATAGGGTCTATACTTTTCTCACACAGGCAGAACTGCGAGATATCGAGTTCATGAAGACCGTCGTCGAACGCATATGCCAGCAAACACTGGAGTGTTCGTATTTCATCCGAGAGTACTCGCAGAATAAGAAATTCCGTAAGAACACTTGTTGGGATTTGCGATACTGATATCAACTAACACCCCCCCTTTTTTATGCAAGGGATGAGACTGCTCAAGAATTTTATTTCCGAAACTGATGCGCGTGTAAAGTGCTACAACGACATCTTCGACGAACTCTTGCAACAATTCCGTGACAAGGCTGCGGGTAACACGTTGGTGGTCGTGCATCGCATTTGGGAGGGCCTTGGGGCTCAAGGTAGTGCTTTCTCAGATTGGGGTTGTTCGTGCCTTCTCTGATACACGTCATGCAGCCGAGGACTTGGACCTAAACAGTGTACCTTATCTTGGGGGAGCGGGGTTGGACACGCGGAAAGTTTGTTTGGAGGGGACCCGTCACGAAATCCTGGACGAAATCACTACTTGGATCAACAACACCGAAGATAACACCTCACGCGTACTATGGCTCCACGGCGAAGCTGGCACCGGCAAAACATCCATCGCCCATACCATCGCTGATCGCTTCAAAAAGCTTGGACGACTGGGATCTTGCTACTGCTTCGACCGCAAGCAAAACCAAATGGTAGGACAACGCGACAAGAACATTTTCACGACGATTGCGCGAGACCTCGCTGACTGCGATAAGCAAATGCGGAGAGAACTGGCGAATGCTATTCATCAGGACATGTCGCTCAAGCACACGACCGATATTCAGCAGCAATGGAAGGAGCTGATCATGAAACCTATGAAGGCATTTTCAGACGCAATGGCGGGACCCATTGTGATTGTGATTGATGCATTGGACGAGAGTGGCATGACGGCTTCTCGACATGACCTCCTTCGTATCCTCGCTGGCAAACTGGATGATGATGAAAGCCTCATCACCAAACTTCCTCCCCATATCCGGATTCTTCTCACATCGCGACCCCTACCGGACATCACCAATGCCTTGAATGGTGTTGAGCATGTCCAATCTAAGTCAATGTTTAGCATTCCCCTGGCGTTGAGTCGACGCGACATTTTTCGCTATGTCTCGCGCGAACTGTCTGATTTGGAGGGCATTGAAATTGAAGATGTCTCAGCATCTCTTACATCTGCATCTGACCGACTATTCGAGTGGGCGCGCCTGGCATGTGCATATGTCCGGGGAGATGATGATGCTGGGTTGACAGTCCAGGAGCGTTTTGAGGCCGTCATAACCCATGATCGAGAGCATCATGTCCCTCTCCTTGACAGCATGTACAGACTGACCTTGCAAACAGTCTTTCCTCTAGGGCAGGACAAGCGTTCTATTCGTCTTGATCGATTCCGGTCAGTGATGAAACAGATTCTTGGAACAGCAGAGCCACTTCCTTTTACTTCCTTGAGCTCCATGAGGCACCATTTCATTAGTGAGGACCTCCGGAAAATTGATATCAACATGATCTTAAAGCCCATGGGTGCTTTGCTCAGTGGGACTACTGATTCTTCAGTTGTAATTCATCCCCTTCATGTCTCTTTTTCTGATTTTCTGACAGATAAAAATCGGAGTGGTGAATTCTTCATTGATTTATCTCATATCCACAAGGATCTTGCAGGTGCCTCACTTGGAGTAATGCAGGGTGGACTGCAATTCAACATATGCCAACTATCAACTTCTTATTTGCCCAATTCTGAAGTTCCTGACCTTGATGAAAAAATCAAAAAGTACATATCCCCAGAACTGTCATACTCCTGTAGATTCTGGACAGGCCACCTTCAACATGCAGAGTTTGACTTGGCTCTTGCTAAGGCAATTCAGGCATTTTTCAATCAAGAACAGTTATTGTTCTGGCTAGAAGCTCTGAGCCTTTTGAAAAGGATCAATATTTGTGCTAGTGGGCTCTCCTCTGTTATTCAATGGGCCATGGTATGTGAAGTTGATCTTGTTTTAGTATCAGATTTAATGATTTTGAATTTATCCAGTTTCATCCAGAGTGGCAAGATATTGTTGATGATGCATCAGATGTTCAGAAATTTGTTCGAATGTTTGGTGGACCAATTTCCTTGAGCACACCACATCTTTATGTTTCTGCACTACCATTTTCCCCAAAGAATTCCCAGATCTCAAAGAAGTTTGGGGGGAAACTTTCCCAGGTGCTGAAACATGTTTCAGGGGAAATTTTGTCCTGGCCTACAATTCAGCATGTGTTACATGGGCAGTCAAGTGTGTGTTCTGCTGCATTCTCACCAGATGGCAAGTGTATTGTGTCAGGATCATCTGACAAGGCCATTCGATTGTGGGATGCAGAAACAGGAGAAATGCTGCGACCTCCTTTTGAGGGCCATAAGGATTGGGTCAGAGCTGTTGCATTTTCACCAGATGGCAAGCACATTGCATCAGGGTCAGATGACAAGACCATTCGATTATGGGATGCTGAAACAGGAGAGATGATGCGACCTCCTTTTGAGGGCCATAAGGGTGGGGTTTGGGCTGTTGCATTCTCACCAGATAGCAAGTGCATTGTGTCAGGGTCATCTGACAAGACCATCCAACTGCAGGATGCTGAAACAGGAGATATGCTGCAACCTCCTCTTGAGGGCCATGAGGATTGGGTCATATCTGTTGCATTCTCACCGGATGGAAAGCATATTGTGTCAGGGTCCTTTGACAAGACCATTAGAGTGTGGGATGCTGAAACAGGGGAGATGCTGCAATGTCCTGTTCAGGGCCATGAGGGTAAAATCTGGGCTGTTGCATTCTCACCAGATGGCAAATGTATTGCATCAGGGTCATCTGACATGACCATCCGATTGTGGAATGCTGAAACAGGAGAGATGCTGCAACATCCTCTTGAGGACCATGAGAGTAGAGTCCAGTCTGTTGCATTCTCACCAGATGGAAAGCATATTGTGTCTGGGTCATCTGACAAAACAATCCGATTGTGGGATGCTAAAACAGGAGAAATGCTGCAACCTGCTCTTGAGGGGCATGAAAGTGGGATCTGGACTGTTGCATTTTCACCAGATGGCAAGCGCATTGTGTCAGGGTCAGATGACAAGACCATTCGCTTGTGGGATGCTGAAGCAGGAGAAATGCTGCAACCTTCTGCTAAAGGCCATGAAGGTGTGGTCTGGGCTGTTGCATTCTCACCAGATGGCAAGCATATTGTGTCAGGGTCATCTGACATGACCATCCGATTGTGGCATGCTGAAACAGGAGAAATGCTGCAACCTCCTCTTGAGGGCCATGAGGATACCATCTGGGCTGTTGCATTTTCATCAGATGGAAAGCACATTGTGTCAGGGTCATCTGACAAAACTATCCGGTTGTGGGATGCTGGAACAGGAGAGATGTTGCAACCTCCTCTTGAGGGCCATGAGGCTAGGGTCTGGGCTGTTGCATTTTCACCAGATGGCAAGCACATTGTGTCAGGGTCTTCTGACATGACCATCCGATTGTGGCATGCTGAAACAGGAGAGATGCTGCAATCTCTTGAGGGCCATAAGAGTAAGGTCTGTGCTGTTGCATTCTCACCAGATGGCAAGCACATTTTGTCAGGGTCAGATGACAAGACCATCCGATTGTGGGATACTGAAACAGGAGACATGCTGCAACCTCCTCTTGAGGGCCATGAGAGTGGGGTCTGGGCTGTTGCATTTTCACCAGATGGCAAACATATTGTGTCAGGCTCATCTGACATGACCATCCGATTGTGGGATGCTAAAACAGGGAAGATGCTGCAACCTCCTGTTTGGGGTCATGAGGGTACAGTTTGGGCTGTTGCATTCTCATCTGATGGCAAGTACATTGTGACAGGGTCAGATGACAAAACCATCCGATTCTGGGATCCTAGAACAGGACAGATGCTGCGACCTCCTCTTGAGGGCCATGAGGGTGGGGTCCACTCTGTTGCATTCTCACCAGATGGCAAGCACATTGTGTCAGGATCAGATGATAAGACAATCCGATTGTGGAATGCTGATGAAGAAATGTTGCAACCTCCTCTTGAGGGCCATATGTATTCAGCTCAGTCTGTTGGATTTCCACCAGATGGCAAGCCCATTGTGTCAGAGTCAGTGCTTGAGAGACATCACCTGATATGCTTTTCCCCACACCCACATCATGCTCTCATAGATGTTGCTGAACTTTTCCATAATATTACTTCTCTATCATCACACCAATTGGTTGATGTGGCTGAGTTGAGAAGTTCAGGATGGCTTTGCATTGGCCCAAAACATAAAATTTTACTTTGGATACCACCTATCTACCATTTATCCTGGTATTCACCAAGCACAGCTATGATCATTCCAGTTCCTCATAGTCTACTGGATATTAGTAATATGGCTCATGGAAGTGCATGGGAGTTGTGCTACTCAAAGACTTGGAGAATATAAAATACAATTAAAACTCTTACAAGTATATTTTTGTTCTAATATAGCACTAAAGCAGTACTACTGTATTCTGCACCATTGCAAAGACCATCAAAATCATTTATGTAAGTTACAGTAAGTAGTCCAACATTTGCTCATTGCTTCTATTTGGGGATTATAGAAAACCTTTTCATGTGGCAGCACTGGGAAGGAGGGGAGGAGGGCACACACATATGTGCCACGCTCTTGTAAATCCAATCAGCTTAGTCATCATAATTGCCTTATCAGGGGGTAAATCTTGTAAATTCCTTGGCATAAGAGATACACAGTCCACCCAAAGTTCTTTGACAGGGAAGCTGTCAAAAGCCTAAGCTGATCCAAGTCCGGCACATGCACAGAGTTGCATCCACAGCAGTTCAGCCAAAAAAGGCTCTTCCCCCAATGTGTTTGGTTGCCATTTCAGCATTTTGGAGGGTACAGAAGTGTTAAAATGCTAAAAATTTAGGGCCTATTACAAAAATATGAAGTAAATAAATTATAAGTAATAAAAGGCCTTACAAATTGAAATTTTTGTAAACAAATTTTCATTGAACTAAAAGGCCAGGAGAAAAAGAGCTTCACAAGTCCAAGCAGACAACATAACATTGAACATATTGATGAACACTTGTGATCCTCAGGGTATGGCACAAGATCACATCAATTTACCAGAAAAAAAGAATGGAACTAAAAAGTCAACTATGGGAATCAAACATCGCCCCTCGCAAAACAGAAACTTGCCTTTAACAGAAAGTTAAACCACTAGACTAACAGGTTCTTGAAAGGACCAGGAAGTTGCTCATATTGTGGGACTTCTTACCGCCATTTTGGGATACAGGCTATTGTTTATGTAGTCTCACTGACGTCTTCAGAAAGTGTCCACTAATTTACCTCTTTTTATTAACTGGTAAGTCATTAGGCATTATAATACTAGGATTATAATACTAAGGCATATCATTGCAAGTGCTCACAAGAGAGGGAATTAAAATACTGCCGTTGCCGTCTTTGCCATTGATCTGCCATCAAAGAAGGCTTATGTAACTTTGGGCAGATTTGATAGTATTCTGGCATAAGTAGGTACTACCAGTACTCAGTAGTAGTACCACTTGTACATGCTACCGTTACTGAGCATATAAGTATCCCCAAGACTCATACAACACAGACATTTGGATTAATTGATTTAAGGCAGAACAACTACTTTCATGAAGCAGGGCTAACTTGCTTAGTATGCAAGGCAGATCCAAGCTTGATTCAGGTGCTGTTTGTGATACTTGATGCCCAGTGAAAATCACATGAATTCGAGTAAACTTGAGCTGTTCCTAGAATCCTATGTAACCAAAGTTGTCAATTGTGGGCCATTGCTTCGCATGGCATGTACGAGTCCGATTCTCACCTTCAATCCAAGCAAATTTTCTAGGTAATACAAAGATTATAATAGAGAA
>Ga0307513_10006063_pt1 | contig 15865 bp, 13 predicted proteins | sample 15_EM_MG_FD_202174 | JGI IMG/M metagenome (GOLD analysis project Ga0307513, IMG submission 202174) | Populus trichocarpa ectomycorrhiza microbial communities from riparian zone in the Pacific Northwest, United States - 15_EM | ecosystem: Host-associated > Plants > Roots > Unclassified | place... | reverse complement strand
GAGCCCGATCATGCTCCGGCTGGCGGTCTCCATCCTGCCGGCCCACATCTGGTCGAAAGTCAGCTCGGCGCAAGTAAAGTCGTACAAGAACGAGGTCGGCGCGGTGGGCTCCGGGCCGTTTGTGCTGGCCGAGCGGAAGACCGGGCAGTTCCTCCGGCTGACCGCGAACAAGAACTACTGGGGCGGCGCCCCGAAGATCGACGAGCTGGTCTATCGGGTGTATGGCAACGCCGACGCGCTGGCTCAGGCGCTGAAGAAGGGCGAGGTCGACTTCGCCGACAACCTGGACGCCGACGTCTGGGAGTCGCTGCAGAACACCCCGGGCATCAAAGCCTATGCGGGCACGTACTTCGGCTTCGACGAGCTGGCCTTCAACACCGGCGCGGCGCTGGACGACGGGACGCCGATCGGTGACGGCAACCCGGCGCTGAAGAACAAGAAGGTCCGGCAGGCGCTGAACTACGCGATCAACCGCGACACCATCGTCGAGCGCACGCTGAACGGCAATGGCAGCACCGGCAGCACGATCATCCCGCCGATCTTCGCGAACCTGCATCAGAAACCCGCGACCCCGTACACCTTCAACCTCGCCAAGGCCGGGCAGTTGCTGGACGAGGCCGGCTACAAGAAGGGCGCAGACGGCAAACGGACAACGCCGGGCGGCGATCCGCTGACCCTGCGGATGTTCGTCCGGCAGGAGTCCACCGCCTCGCAGCAGGCCGGGCGGCTGATCCAGGGCTGGTTCGGCGAACTCGGCATCCCGGTCACGCTGAAGGTGGTCACCGAGGACAACCTGACCGAGCAGATCGGCCAGGGCACCTTCGACATGTTCGAGTGGGGCTGGGTGGTCGAGCCCGACCCGGACTATCAGCTGTCCACGTTCACTTGTGCCAAGCGCTCGTACAAGGACGGCGGACAGGTGTACGCCAACCTGTCGGACTCGTTCTACTGCAACCCGGAGTACGACAAGCTCTACGCCCAGCAGGCCAGGCAGATCGACCCGGCGCAGCGAGCCACGACCGTGCAGAAGATGCAGCAGATCCTGTACGACGACGCGCCTTATGCCGTCATCTACAACTACGACGACCTGCAGGCGTACTCGACGAAGTTCACCGGCTTTGTCGCCCAGACCCCACCGGACGGCGTCCTGCTGTTCCAGTACGGCGCCTGGAGCTACCTGGGGGTGCAGCCGGCCGAGACCGCCGCCGGGGCGTCCGGGTCAGCTGACTCTGCGGACGGCGGGACGTCGCTGGTCGCGATCGGCGGGATCATTGCGGTCGTCGCCGTGGGTGCCGTGCTGGCGGCGACGTACTGGCGTCGGCGCAGGTCCGCTGCCGGCGCGATGGACGTCGAGTAGGCGAGCCCGGTGCTGCTGACCGCCCGTCGCCCGCGGGCCGGGCTGATGCCGTACCTGCGGCGACGCTTACTGGCCGCGGTCGGCACGGTGGCGTTCGTCGTGGTGGCGAACTTCTTCCTGTTCCGGCTGCTGCCCGGCGACCCGATCGGGTTGTACAGCCGCGGCCGGAACGTACCGGCCGAGCAACTGGTGAAACTGCGCGCCGAGCTGAACCAGCCGGTGTGGGAACAGTTCTTCCAGTACGTGCGAAACCCGTTCAGCAGCACCATCGACTCGGCGCAGTTCAGCCGGCCGGTCTGGGAGGTGATCGGCGAACGGGTCTGGCCCACCCTCTTGCTGGTCGGCATCTCAACCCTGCTGGCGACCACGATCGGGATTCGGATCGGCATCCGGGCCGGCTGGTCCCGGGGCAGCCGCTTCGACCGGGTGGCGACCACCAGCACGCTGATCTTCTATGCGATGCCCGAGTTCTGGCTCGGCATGCTGCTGCTGATCGCGTTCGGGGTCGGAGTCGGACCACTGCCCGGCATCTTCCCGATCGGCGGGATCAGCTCGCCGGGGGTCGACACCTCGTCGCCGGCCGGCCGGTGGGACGTCGCGCAGCACCTGTTCCTGCCCGCGCTCACCCTCACGCTCGCCTACCTGGCGGAGTACGCGCTGGTGATGCGGGCCACCCTGCTTGACGAGGTCGGCGAGGACTACCTGGTGACGGCTCGGGCCAAGGGCCTGATGGATCGGCTGGTCCGGCGCCGGCATGCAGTCCCGAACGCGCTGCTGCCGACCACCACACTGGTACTGATGAACCTCGGTTTTGTGATCAGCGGGGCGATCACCGTGGAGACCGTGTTCAGTTGGCCCGGTCTGGGGCAGCTCTCCTACCAGGCACTGCGCGGCCCGGACGTTGCCCTGTTGCAGGCGATCTTCCTGCTGTTCTCGCTGTCCGTGGTGGCCCTGAACCTGATCGCCGACCTGGTGATCGCCGTCCTCGATCCGCGGGTGCAGTCGTGAGTGCCCTCCTGCAGCCGGCGCCGCCGACGCCGGCCAAGGTCTCGCTCTGGCGCCTGTTCCGGCAGGAGCGCGGCGGAATGGTCGGGCTGGGGGTGCTCGGCGGGTTTGTCGTCATGGCGGTGCTGGCCTCAGTGCTGGTGGACGACAGCGCCCTGGACGTCACGGCGAACGTGATGAACCCGGAACTGGCCCCGCCGTCGCCCCAGTTCTGGCTCGGCACCGATGAGAACGGCCGCTCGGTACTTGCCCTGGTGGTCAAGGGCAGCCAGGTATCGCTGCTGGTCGGGCTGGCCGCGACGGCGATCTCGATCGCGATCGGCACCCTGGTCGGGATCGCGTCCGGGCACTTCCGGAACTGGTTCGGCGGGCTGCTGGAGCGACTGACCGACTGGTTCCTGGTGATCCCGTTCCTGCCGCTGGCGATCGTGCTGGCCACCGTGCTCGGTCACAGCCTGCTCAACGTGATCGCGGTGATCGGGGTGACGTCCTGGCCGGCCACCGCCCGGCTGGTCCGGGCGCAGACGCTGACGGTGGAGGCCCGGCCGTTTGTGGAGCGGGCCCGGGCCCTCGGCGGCGGCGACTGGCATGTGATGAGCCGGCATGTGCTGCCCAATGTGATGCCATTGGTGATGGCGAACACCACGCTCACTGTTGCGGTGGCGATCCTGTCCGAGACGACGCTCTCGTTCCTCGGGCTCGGTGACCCGTTCGCCATCTCCTGGGGCTCGATGCTGGAAGGCGCGTTCGTCTCCGGCGCGATCTCCCGCGGCGCCTGGTGGTACCTGCTGCCGCCGGGGCTCTGCGTGGTCGCCGTAGTGCTGGCGTTCACCCTGATCGGACGGGCCCTGGAAACGGCGCTCAATCCCCGCCTGCGGGAACGCTGATGGTCGGCGAACCGCTGCTGGAGCTGCGCGATCTGCACGTCACCTACCCCAGCCTGCAGGGCCCGGTGCGGGCGGTCCGCGGTGTCGATCTGACCGTCCGGGCCGGCACCGTCGTCGGGCTGGCCGGTGAGTCCGGCTGCGGCAAGTCCACCCTGGCCAGCACGGTGCTCCGGATGCAGGCACCCTCCGCGCAGGTCAGCGGCGAGGTCCTGGTGGACGGCGAGGACGTGATGACGATGCGCTGGGGGCGGTTGCGCGCCGTCCGCTGGGCCGAGGCCTCGATGGTCTTCCAGGGCGCCCTGCACTCGCTGAACCCGGTGCGCCGGATCGGGCAGCAGATCGCCGAGCCGATCACCTTGCACGAACCGAAGACGACGGCCCGGGCCGCCGCGCTGCGAGCGGGTGAGCTGCTGGAACGGGTCGGCCTGCCGGCCAATCGGGCGCGCTCGTACCCACATCAGCTGTCCGGCGGGCAGCGGCAGCGGGTGATGATCGCGATGGCGCTGGCCTGCTCGCCCCGGCTGCTGGTGGCCGACGAGCCGACCACCGCCCTGGACGTGATGGTGCAGGCCCAGGTGCTCGACCTGCTGACCGGCCTGGTCCGCGACCTCGATCTGGGGTTGCTGCTGATCAGCCACGACCTGTCGGTGCTCGGAACCACGTGTGACCGGGTGGCGGTGATGTACGCCGGCCGGATCGTTGAGGAGGCGCCCGCGCGGGCGGTTTTCGCCGATGCCCGGCATCCTTACGGCAAGGCGTTGTCCGCCGCGTTTCCGACCATCGGTGATCCGGCGTCCCGGCGGGCGCCGCGGGGTCTGGCCGGGGATCCGCCGTTTCCCGGCGCCCTGCCGGTCGGGTGTTCCTTCGAACCCCGGTGCCCGTCCGCCATCGGGGCATGTTCGAGCACCGACCCGCAACTGCTGCCGGCCGGACCGGATCGGCAGGCCGCCTGCCTGCGGGTCGCCGCCGACGGCAGCTGGCTCAGCCCGGAGCCGACCCGTCAGGAGACACCATGAGTCAGCCTCCGCTGCTGGAGTTGCGCGGGCTGCAGGTGCACTATGCCGGTGCCCGGGGTGCCCCGGTGCGCGCGGTGGACGGCGTCGACCTTACCGTCCGGCGCGGCGAGATCATCGCGCTGGCCGGTGAATCCGGCTGCGGCAAGACGACTTTGGCTCGAACCGTGCTCGGACTGGAGCGTCCGGCGGGAGGGCAGATACTCGTGGACGGCGTCGCCCTGGGCAGCCGGCGACGGGAGCTGACCGCCTGGCGGCGCCGGGTCCAGCTGGTGCCGCAGGATCCGATGGGCTCCCTCAACCCGCGCCGCACGGTGCTGGACGCGGTTGCCGAGGGCCTGCGGATCCACCGGCTGCCGGGCGACGAGCGTGCCCTGGTGATCGACGCCCTGGAGCGGGCCGGGTTGCGACCGGCCGAACGGTTCCTCGGCCGCTTTCCGCATGAGCTGTCCGGCGGGCAGCGGCAGCGGGTGCTGATCGCCGGGGCGCTGGTGCTCGGGCCCGAACTGCTGGTCGCCGACGAGCCGGTGAGCAGCCTGGACGCGTCGGTACGCGGCGCCATCCTGGCCCTGCTGCTGAAGCTGCGCGATGAACTCGGGCTGACCGTCCTGGTGGTCACCCACGATCTGGGCCTGGCCTGGAACATCGCGGACCGGCTGGCGGTGATGTACCTCGGCCGACTGGTGGAGGTCGGCCCGACCGAGGAGGTGCTGGCCGACCCGCAGCACCCGTACACCCAGGCCCTGTTGTCGGTGGTGCCGGAATCCCGGCATCTGAAACCGATTGTGCTGCGCGGTGAGCCGCCGGATCCGGCGAAGATCCCGAACGGCTGCCGGTTCAACCCGCGCTGTCCGGCGCTCGCCTCCGGCCGGGCCTCCGCGGTTGCCGGTTCCTGCACGTCGGTCGGCCTCGAGGTGCTGCACGGCACCGGCGAGCACGAGGCCGCCTGCTGGTTGTCGGCTTCCCCGGCACTCCGGCCCCTGTCTTACTGACTTGCGAGTCAGTAAGGTGCGTTCATGGAGAACGGCCTGCAACCGGCCCTGCCTCGCCATCACTATGTCGAGCCCGCGTCCTGGGAGGTCGAGCGCCGATCCGTGCTGACGTCGTCCTGGATCTGTGTTGGACGACGAACCGGACTCGAGCTCACCGGTCCGGACCGACTGGCCGTTGTTGAGGTGCTGGGCGAGAGCGTCCTGCTGACCACCGGACCGGACGCCGGACCGGACGCCGTCCCCGGATCGAACCCGCGGCTGTTCGCGCACGCCAATGTCTGCCGGCATCGGGGTGCCCAGGTGATCCCGCATGAGTCGGGCGATCCCCCGACCCCGAGCTCGGCCCGGGCACTGCGCTGCGGATATCACTCCTGGACCTACGGCTGCGACGGCCGATTACTGCGAGCCCCGTTCAGCGAGCAGGTCGCAGGCTTCGACCGGGACGCCTTCGGGCTGTACTCGGTCGGCGTCGGAACCTGGGGCGGGTTCGTCTTCGTCTGCCTGCGACCCGAGGGCGCGCCGACGCTGGCCGAGGAGCTGGGCGCGATCCCGGATCGCACGACCCGGTACCCGCTGGCGACGCTGATCCCGGCCTGGCACGCGAGCTACGACGTCCGGGCGAACTGGAAAGTGATCGCCGAGAACTACAACGAGTGCTATCACTGCGCCGGGGTGCACCCGGAATTGACCCGACTGGTGCCGGATTTCGGCCGCGGTGGGCTCGGCGCGGACGGCACCGGGCTGGACTGGGAGGCCGGCATCGGGCACCGCGACGGCGCCTGGACGTTCTCGTTCTCCGGCGACTCACCCCGCACTCCCTTCCCCGACCTGAGTCCCGCCGAAAGCGTCCGGCACAAGGGTGAACTGGTGTACCCGAACCTGCTGCTGTCGCTGTCCGCCGAGCATGCCGCTGCCTTTGTGCTGACCCCGATCGCCGCCGACCGGACCCTGATCGACGTCGACCTGCTGGTCGCTCCCGGGCAGGTGGACCGGGACATCGAGGACTGCGCCGGGTTCTGGGATCTGGTGAACCGGCAGGACTGGGCGGTCTGCGAGAGCGTGCAGCGTGGCATGTCGTCGTCGTTTTACCAGCAGGGCTGGTACGCGCCGATGGAGGACGCGTCCCTCGATATCCGCCGCTGGCTGCTCCCGAGGCTGCCGCCGTGACGGCACCCTACGACGTCGCCGTCGTCGGGCTGGGCGCACTCGGCAGCGCTGCCGCCTGGCAGTCGGCCCGCCGGGGGTTGCGGGTGATCGGGTTCGATCGGTATCCGCTCGGGCACGTGAATGGCGCCTCACATGGCGATTCCCGGATCATCCGGCTGAGCTATCACACGCCGGCCTATGTCCGCAGCGCCGCCGCTGCGTATGCGGCCTGGGCCGAACTGGAGGTCGAGTCCGGACAACGATTGATCACGCCGTGCGGCGGGGCGGACATCTTCCCGCCCGGCGCCGCGATCAACTCCGACGACTACACGACCAGCCTGGACGCCGTGGGCGTCGAGTACGACGTCCTCGATCCGGTGGCCTCGGCGGCCCGCTGGCCCGGACTCGCGGTGCCCGACGGCAGCACCGTGCTGCACCAGGCCGACACCGGGATCGTCGCGGCCGGACTCGGGGTCAGGGTGCTGCAGCGGCAGGCCCGGCTGCGCGGGGCGGACCTGCGGGAGCACTGCCCGGTCAGCCTCGTCCGCGAAACCGCCGATGGCGAGGGCGTACTGGTGAGGACGGCGGACGGCGAGCAGTACCGGGCCGGGCATGTCGTGGTGGCCGCCGACAGCTGGACCAACCAAGTGCTGCCCGAGACCTCGGTCCCGCTCACCACGACGCAGGAGTACGTCGTCCATTTCGCCGTCCCACCGCGGTCGCACGAGGTGGGGTCGTTCCCGGTCTGGATCTGGATGGACGACCCGTCCTACTACGGCTTTCCGAGCTACGGCGAGGACTCCGTCAAGGTCGGCCAGGACTGCGGCGGTCAGGAGATCGACCCGGACCACCGGCCGAGCCTCAGCGCCGAAGACGACACCGAATACCTGGCGCGACTGGCCGCGTTCGTCCGGCGCACGGTCCCCCGCGCGGGGCCACCGATTCGATCCACCCGCTGCCTGTACACCCTGACCCCGGACCGCGACTTCGTGCTTGGCCCGCTGCCCGGGCACCCTCGGGTGCTGGTGGCGCTCGGCGCGGCGCACGGCTTCAAGTTCGCTCCCTGGTTCGGCGCCGCGCTCGCGGACCTGGTGCAGACCGGCGAGACCGCCCTGGAGATCGGCGACTTCGCGGTGGACCGACCGGCGCTCAGTTCCCCGGCCGCCGCTGCGAACCGGCGGTGGCTGACCTGAACCGCCGACCCCTTCAGATCCGGGCGGTGCGGCGGCACACCTCGTCCCAGGGTGTCGGCTCGATGCCGAAGTGCTGACGAGCGGCGCTGTCGTCCAGGACATAGGGACGGGTCCACTGGTACGACAACTGGCGGAGCTCTCTCAACAGCGGTGAGAACACCGAGCCGACGGCGAGCACAGGCGCCGGGAGCGCGCCGACCTTGACCGGCGGTTTGCCAACGCTCGCGAGCACCTCGGTCAACGCTTGCTCCTGGGTCCGTGGCGGGTTGCTCGGAACGTGCCAGATCCGACCGTGGGCCGTCTTGTCCTCGGCCGCGGCGACCAGCGTCCGGGCAACGTCGAGGACGTCGGTGTAGGTGTGCGGTTGGTCCTTCCGGCCGATGACCGAGACCTTCTTGCCTTTCAGCGCCGCCGGGAGCAACCGCGTGACATGCCCATTGCCGCCGACCCCCGGGCCGACATAGTCCGAACCGCGCACCTCGACGGCCTGAATCCGGCCGGCGTCGTTGGCTGCCTTGGCATCGGCCCACATCCGGGCTCGGAGAATGCCCTTGTGATCGGTGGCAGCATCCGGAAGCCCTTCGTGCATCGGGCCGTCGACCGGGCCGTACGGGTAGAGGTTGCCGGTGATCGCATAGACGGCCCCCGACCGCTGGGCGGCGGTGAGCAGGGATGCGGCCAAGGGTGGCCACACCGTCTCCCAGGTTGTGTAGTCGCCGGGGTTGGCGCAGTTGTAGAGGACCGAGGCGCCCTCCGCGGCCGCGCTGAGCGCATCGGCATCCGTGGCATCCAGTCGGAGGTGGGTGACCCCGGCGATCCCGGTATCCGTGCCCGACCGCGTCGCGACGACGACGTCGGATCCGCGGGCCGCGAGCAACTCGGCGACGTGACGGCCAACCGGGCCGGCTCCGACGATGAGGTGGCGATCGAGCATGATGGCGACTTCCTTCCGCTGTGGAGAGCACCGCTCTCGGTATGAGCATGGCAGGTCTCGGTGGCTCATGCAAGAGCACTGCTCTCGTTTGTTGCGCATGCTCTCGGTTTGGGGCGAGAGTAGGGATGTGGAAGCCAAGGTCAAGTCCGCCCGTCAGCGTGCCCGAGAAGAGATCACCCAGGAAATCCTGGCCAGCGCCCGCCGACGGCTCACCAAAGAAGGGCCGAGCGAGTTGGCTCTGCGCGCGGTCGCCCGCGATGTCGGCATGGTGTCGTCGGCGGTCTACCGCTACTTCGCCAGTAGGGACGACCTCCTCACGGCCTTGCTGATCGAGGGCTACAACGAACTCGGAGCCGCGGTCGAGGACGCCGATCGAAGCGTGACCGATCGAAGCGACGTCGGAACCCGCTGGCTGCTCGCCTGCCGGGCGATTCGCGACTGGTCGCTGGCCCACCCCGGCGACTACGCCTTGCTGTATGGGTCGCCGGTGCCCGGCTACGTCGCCCCGCAAGACACCATCGACCCGGCCACACGGGTGATTCGCGTCCTCGTCCCCATCATCATTGAGGCCCAGGACGGAACCGGCACGCCCCCGGTTGCGCCACCATCGGCACCGGCCGGCCTGGGCGAGATCATCTCCCGCGCTCTCGATTTCGTTCGCGCCCGAGACGCGGCCGACCAGGGCCTGCTCGAGGAGGTCGGGGTTCGCACGTTGATGGCCTGGACGACGATCTTCGGCACCATCTCGTTTGAGCTCTTTGGCCATCTGGTCGGGTCGGTCGGCGACTACCAGGCGTATTTCGACCAGGTCGTCGTCCGCCTGGCGGCCGATCTCGGCTTCCCCTTCACGGTGCCCTGAGAAGCGCTGGGTGCTGTCTTACTGACTCACGAGTCAGTAGTGTGAGCTTATGCAGAATGGCCGGTCAGCGTTGGGCCGGCGGCATCGCGGGTTTGGGCAGGCCGAGTTCGCGGGCCGCATGCTCGTCCGCCCACAGCGCCGCCCGGCCTCTCGAAAGAGTGCCGCGCACCTGCGAGGCGACGGCGAGCCCGTCCAGCACCACCGCGATCCGCAGCGCGGTTTCCTGCGGGCTGTCGGTTTGGAACTCCCCGGCCGCCACACCCTCGGCGATCAGTCGCTGCAACCCGCCGCGCCACCGAGTGTCGTTGCGCCGGCAGACCTCGCGGATCTCGTCGGTGTACAGCCCTTCCGCCCAGGCATCGATGTCTCGGGACCAGCCCTCGGCGTTGCCGGAGGGCTGGTACAGCCGCAGTACGGTTCGCAGCCGCTCGACGTAGTTGCCGGGCCCGGCGATCGCCTCTTCCATTGCGGCCAGGTCGCGCTCGGAGGCGATCGCGAACGCCTCGGAGAGCAGCCGCTCCTTGGAGTCGAAGTGGTAAAAAATCAGTCCCGCACTGATTCCGAGCTCGGACGCGACGTCGGCCACTCGAGCTCGGGCGAAACCCTTACGCGACACCACGGTCGCCGCGGCCCGGAGGATCTCCTCGCGCCGCACATCTGCCTGTTGCCGCCCCATTCCGCAGACCTTACTGCGAAGCAGCGACCCGGGACTTTCCCCAGGAGGCAGAAATGACCGTGCCAGATTCGGGATATCCGGATTCCGCAGATCGCAATGTCCGGTACTCATCGGGAACACCGGCCGGTACATCGACACCGAACGACGTCAAAGCCCCGATCGATCCGGCGGAACTGGCCCGTAGTCTGCGGCCGTTCGGCTATTCCACGATGCTGCCCGCGGCCGCCTACACCGACCCGGCAATACATGACTGGGAACAACGGCATGCGCTGGCCGGCTCCTGGGTCTGCATCGGCCGGGACAACGAGTTGCTGACCGACGGCGTGACTCAGCAGGCTGTCACCATCGGCACCGTTCCAGTGCTGCTGACCAGGGCAGATGAGCCTGGAGCGGGGCTCCGGGCATTCGCCAACACCTGCCTGCACCGCGGTCATGAACTACTGCCGGAGGGCTGCACGGCCGCCTCCCGATCAATGGTCTGCCCCTACCACGCGTGGAGTTACGGGCTCGATGGACGCTTGATCGGGGCCCCGCGAATGCGTTCGGTGAGCGGTTTCGACCCGAGTCGGATGTCTCTCGTCGAACTCCCGCTGGCGGTCTGGCACGGCTGGGTACTGGTGAATGCGAGCGGCACCGCAGGCCCGACCGAGGAACACTTGGGCGCACTCGAAGAGTTCGTCGCGCCCTATCAACCGGCCGAACTTCGGCTCGGCGGACGGCATGCGTACACCCTCGCGGCGAACTGGAAAGTGATCGTCGAGAATTATCACGAGTGTTATCACTGCCCACTGATTCATCCGGAACTGTGTGCCGTGACCCCACCTGACTCCGGGGACAACTACGATTTGCCCGGCGCCTGGGTGGGTGGATCGATGGACCTGCGGGACGACGCCGAGACGATGTCCTTGGACGGTCAGACCCTGGGAATGCCGATTGCAGCGGCCGACCCGCGACGGGTGCACTATCTGGGCCTATTCCCGAATCTGCTGCTCTCCCTGCACCCGGACTATGTGATGGCGCATCGGATGCTGCCGCTGGCGGCGGACCGGACCTGGGTCGAGTGCTCTTGGTACTTCCCGCCGGCCGCGTTCGACAAGCCGGGGTTCGACCCGGCTTACGCGATCGACTTCTGGGACATCACCAACCGCGAGGACTGGTCGGCCTGCGAGTCGGTGCAGCGCGGCCTGTCGTCACCGCACTTTCGCCCCGGCCCGCTTGCTCCCGGTGAGGACGCCGTCCACCAGTGGGTCACCCTGATCGGCCGCCTCTACCAGGGCATCCCGCCAATCGCGCGGTGATCAGGGTCAGGTCCAGAGCCGGGGGATTTGACGGCGCCAGGCATGACTGGCGATCAGTGTTTCGCCGTCCCGGACGTCGAGTTCCAGCCGGACGTCAAGAGTGTCGGAATCCACCGTGACCTCCAGGTTGGCCTGGCTGCTCGCCTGCACCCCCGGCACGTCGAGGTCGAATCGGGCGCCCGCCCGGACCCGCTGCTCACCGCCGAGCCGACCAGCCCTGGCCCGATCGATCTCCACCCGGCCGGTGTAGTGCTCGGCGCAGCCGTACCGGATCGGCGAAGCCGGGTTGTCGTTGACTGCCCCGGCGTTGAGCGTGCCGTCGCTGAACCTGCGCCCGCTCACCGCGCCGGTGTTGAGCGTGCCGGTGTAGGCCGCGCCGTGGTCCACCTCGGCCCAGGTGGTTCCGGCCAGCACGTCCTGCCCGTGCTGCCAGGTCACCCAGCTCTCGTCGTGGTCATCGCCAGGGCCGCCCGGCCCGGCCTCTGGTTCGGCAGGATCCGTCATCGGTAGCTGTGGCATCGGTAACTGAGGCGTCGGGTACGGGCTGCGCTCGGCGACCGGCAGCACCAGGCTGCAGGCGGCCAGCTCGATCGCCGACCAGGTGCCCGGGACGGCAATGATGTTCGGCCAGTCCGCGCAGGCCAGAGCCAGTCTCAGGGTGCAGCCGGCGGATACCTCAAAGGCGGTGGCGTCCAGCTCGAACTCGACGTCCAGCCATTCGCCCGGCCGGCACGGTTCCGGGGCGCTCGCATCCGCACCGCGATAGGCCAGGTTGAGCAGGCCGCGATTGACCAGCAGGCTGGGCCGCCCGGAGGCGGGCACCAGCGAAAGCTTGGCCGAGACCAGCGTTATCGCGGCGTCCGGCCGTACCCGCAACCGAAGCCGTGGATGACCGAGCACGGTGAGGCCGCTGGTCTGGGCCGCCGGCCAGGTCAGGCACAGCGAGCGCGCGTCGTCCGGGGTCTGGTCCTGCGGCTGGCCCCACGGCAGCGCGGCGGCGCAGGAGTTCCACCCGGCCATCCCGACGTCGGACACCGGCTCGTAGTGCGCCACACCGTCGATCACCTCGGCGCCGCTGACCAGTGCCGGGTCAAAATCGAGGACGACCTCCCGGGCCGCCCGGAAGGTTTCGACGTCATGCGCCTCCCACCGGCCGGGCAGCTGAGCGGCGACCGGGTCCGGCGCTGCCCAGCCGCGAACGAACACCGTGAGCGGTGGCTGCGCCGCCTCGTTCCGGATCGCGCTCTGGTGGGCCGGCCCGTCGTCCCGCAGCCACCGATCCCACCACTGCGCCATCAGCGGGACGTGGTCGACGTTCGGCCCCGGCACCGAGGTCGCCGGGCTGGCGTGGCTCCACGGACCGGCCAGGACCCGAACCGGGGTACCGAGGTCGTGCAGGGCGGTCAGCATCCGGTATCCGACGTTGCGGTAGCCGTCCGCCCAGCCGGTGATCAGCATCGTCGGGCAGCCGATCCGGGCGTATCCGGGATCGGGCCGTTGCCCGGAGCCGGAGCGGGCGAGCGCCTCGGCCCGCACCGATCCCTGCCGCCAGAACAGGCCGTCCGTCTGTTCTTCCAGCCAGCCCAGCAGCCAGGGCGGGGTCTGCTGGGCTCGGGTGACCCACTCCTTCCGCCAGCCCTCGCCGAACACCGCGGGCACCGGCGGCAGCGCGTTCATCGCCACCATGTAGAGCGGGTAGTCCACCAGGTCGAGCAGCCGCAGGGCACCACCCTGGTAATGGACGTCGTCGGTCCAGCGGTCGTCAGAGGCGTAACTGGCGACCACGGCACGCAACCCGGGCGGGCGCTCGGTGGCCGTCTGGAGCGCATTGAAGCCGCTCCAGCTGGTCCCGAACATCCCGATCGCGCCTGTGCACCAGGGCTGTTCGGCCAGCCAGGCGATCACCTCGAGCAGGTCGGCCTGCTCCTGGGCGTGGTACTCGTCCAGCGCGATCCCGCTGCTGGATCCGGTGCCGCGCAGGTCCACCCGAGCGACCGCATAGCCGTGCTGGTCCCGGAACCGGACGTACTCCGGACGGTAGGACGCGGTCAGGTCGTCCTTGCGATACGGCAGCGCCTCCAGCAGGCACGGCACCGGCTCAGCCGGGGTAGCCGTACCGAGCACTTGCGCGGGCAGGTAGAGCGTGGCGGCCAGCCGGACGCCGTCCGCCATCACGATCGCGACCTGCCGTGTGCCTCCGGTGATCATCGCGCCATCCTGCCCGACCAACGTCTGCGGGTGTCTGCGAGTGTGCAGGTAGATGGGCAATCATGGCCCGATGACGACGTCCGTGGTGCTGGTGGTGGAGGACGAGCCGGCGATCGCCGAGCTGCTGCGCAGCTACCTGGCCCGGGACGGCTTCGACGTCCAGCTGGCCGGTGACGGCGAGAGCGGGCTGGCTGCGGTCCGCTCCCAGCGACCGGACGCGGTGATCCTGGATGTCGGGCTGCCCGGGATCGACGGCACCGAGGTCTGCCGGCGGCTTCGGGCGGACGGCGACTGGACCCCGGTGCTGTTTGTCACCGCCCGGGACGACGAGGTGGACCGGGTCCTCGGCCTTGAGCTGGGCGCCGACGACTACGTGACCAAGCCGTTCAGCCCGCGTGAGGTGGTGGCCCGGGTTCGGGCGGTGCTGCGGCGCCGTCAGCCCGAGCCGGCCGGGCCCGAATCGGCGGCTCCCGGCGCAGCGGACGCCGCGCAGCGGCTTCAGGTCGGCAGGCTCCGGCTGGACCAGGGCACCCGCCGGGCGGATGCCGCGGGGGTGCCGGTCGAGCTGACCACCACGGAGTTCGACCTGCTGCTGTACCTGATGCAACGGCCCGGCCGGGTCTGCCCTCGGGACGAACTGCTCGCCGATGTCTGGGGTTATCCGGCCGGGACGACGACCCGGACCACCGACGTCCACATCGCGCAGTTGCGAGCCAAACTCGGGGACGTCGTCACGCTGCGGACCGTACGTGGCGTCGGCTACTCGATCGAGCCGTGAGCGCTCCGCCGTGACCTTGACCAAGACCCTGATCGGCCGGATCGTCGCGCTGGCGATGCTGGTCGCGCTGGCCAGCGTGGCGGTCACCGGGATCGCGATGTTCGGCCTGTTCCGGCAGGGTGCCACCGAGAGTGCACAGGCGGCGCTGGCCCGGGACGCGGACACCGTCGCCGCGACCATGGTGGACATCGAGCAGCGCCGCACTCAGCGAGCCAAACGGATCCGGACGATCGCGCTGCAGCAGTTGCTGAGCAGCAGGCAGATCACCTTGGGCACCGTGGAGCCGGGCGACTCGGCGGCGACCGCCGACCTGAAGGCTCCGCTCACCCTTGCGGACGCGGCGACCGTGCTCCGCACCGGCTCACTGAGCACCGAGCGAAGCAGCAACCAGGGTTCGTGGTTGATCGAAGGCCGGGTCAGCGACACCACCGCGGTGCTGCTGGCTCAGCCGCTCAATCGGGCGATGGCCGACACCGCCCCGGGCGGGAGCCGGTTGGTGATCCCGCTGATCCTCGGGCTGCTCGGCGGTGGCCTGGCAGGCTTGGTGCTGGCCCGGCAGATCGGCGCTCCGCTGGGCCGATTGGCTGCGGCCGCCCGGCGGCTGTCCGGCGGCGACCGGGAGGTACGGGTGACCCCGGACGGCCCGCGCGAGGTGATTGAGGTTGCGCAGGCGCTGAACGAGTTGGCCGCCGCGCTGGCGGACAGCGAGCAGCGGCAGCGCCGGTTCCTGTTGAACGTCTCGCACGAGCTGCGGACGCCGCTGACCGCGGTCACCGGTTACGCCGAGGGCCTGGCCGACGGGGTGATCACCGGCGCCGAGGTGCCCGCTGCCGCCGAGGTGATCCGCACCGAGGCCGCCCGGCTGGACCGCCGGGTTGAGGACCTGCTGGCCCTGGCCCGGATGGAGGCGGACGACTTCCGCCTGCAGATTGCCCCGGCCGACCTGTCCGAGCTGGTCAGGACGGCAGCGCTGGCCTGGCGACCGCGGGCGCAGGCGGCCGGGATCGGCCTCTGGGTGGAGGCTCCTGACGAACCGGTGCTGGTCAACACCGACGCCGAACGGCTGCGGCAGGCGATCGATGCGCTGGCCGACAACGCGCTGCGGGTGCTGTCCAGCGGCGAGAGCCTGACCCTCGGCTGCGGCAGCGACGACGAGGTCGCGTGGATCGAGGTGCACGACGACGGTCCCGGGCTGGCCGAGGAGGAGCTCGCGATCGCCTTCGAACGTGGCCGGCTGACCGAGCGCTATCGCGGTGACCGGCCGGTCGGCAGTGGGCTCGGCCTGGCCCTGGTGGGTGAGCTGGCCCGACGGCTCGGCGGTAGGGCGGTGGCCCGGCACCGGCCGGATCGTGGGGTCAGCTTCGCGGTGCTGCTTCCGCTGCGCTGAACGTCCGCTGCGCTGAACCCGAACACTCCCCGTACATTCCACGAACCACCCGGCCATCGGGCCCCGGCACTGTCTTCAGTGCGGCCCCTCCGGCTTGGCGGGGCCGCACCAGAAACCTCGTCAACGGGAGCT
>Ga0307513_10006062_pt1 | contig 15865 bp, 12 predicted proteins | sample 15_EM_MG_FD_202174 | JGI IMG/M metagenome (GOLD analysis project Ga0307513, IMG submission 202174) | Populus trichocarpa ectomycorrhiza microbial communities from riparian zone in the Pacific Northwest, United States - 15_EM | ecosystem: Host-associated > Plants > Roots > Unclassified | place... | reverse complement strand
CAAATAGATCCAACTACCATGCCATTCCACAATTAATTTTTTATATTATAATTTAGTGTTATGTTAATCAGGCAACATTTAATTACCATGGTATAAAATACAAAAATAGTGGGAACAGAAAAACATGTTTTTATGTATTTTTTATTTTAAAATTATAAATTTTTCTCTAATTTCACTCTAAGACTATTGTAAGAAAATATTTATTTTAAATTTATCTATATTTTTATAGTTCAAAAATTAAAAATAAAATAAAATCAATTCAAACTCATCTAAAAGGAGTTAATCTAAAAGGAGTTATTTAAAAAGGAGTTAACTGTGATGTCATTATTTTATAACAAAACTAACGAAGATATTTTATTAACCATTTCATAAAATCAAAAGTTTTTAAATAAAATAAATTTATTGCCCCGTAAGCTTGAGAAAGAATAATATGTTTTAATTTCATCTTGTATAAAAAAATCTCAATTTAGTGTGTTAGAATGCAACCACCGACTAATTAATGGATAATCGACCTTAGATTAATATATTATCATTTTTTATTGTATTTGTTTTTATATTTAATTTTTCATCAAGTGATTAATATGTATAATTCAATTTTTAGTTTGCTCCTTGAAATTTCTCAATTTCATCTTCAAAGTTTAGTCTGTAACAATTACCTTCTATATATAATTTTCATGCTTCATCCATTTATATAAATAATAGTACCACAAAATTATATGTGTCGCACGTCCCCACGCGGTGTTGATGGCGATTTTTCATTATGTTTGCTTGATTTGGTTCTTGGAAGTTGTCATCTAGTATTTGATTGAGGGTTACTAGGAAACCCGAATGTACTAGTCGTTGTCAGAGATTCGAGGGTAAGGAACTGGTTATGGCTAGAGAATGTATTAGCACCCCTAACGCACCCTACCTGAGGTAAGCTGCTTTGCAGTTTGATGTGATTTGAAAATTTAAAATATTAGTCAAATTCTTAAGGCTTTAATAAATCAGTTATTAAATCCCAAAATAGATGTAGAAACGTGTTCTTATATTTTCACGGGAAATACAATATGATTTTATTTGTCCTTGAGATATTTAACCATATTCAAATTAAAACACTTAATTCTTTTTGTCTTTTTTTTTTAATTTTAACATTAAAAGAAAACATTCATAAAAAAATAAATACAAACACACTAACATCACTTTTTTACTATACTTATTCTATTACATATTTATAGAATAACATAAACTAAAAAATATTTAACAGAAATTTAAATATATGTTCAAACATCTAAAAATTACAAAAATAGATTTTCAAAAAGTTCAGAAGAGCAGTGGCAGCGCGTCTCCTCCACGCCCGGAGATTATTTCCCATAAGCTTGAGAATAATTATCATGAAAAGTACGAGGAGGTGTTAAAAATTTGTATATTAAAATTATCATTTTCCATATATACATGAACAATTATAGCTTAAAAATGAGTTATTTTTATTTTGATCCTCCAAATGTTTATGGTTGCTATGTCATTACATTAATTACTTTAACTTTTTATTAATTTTAGTATATAAACTTTTATTTTCTCATATCATTATACCCATTTTTTGTATCACATATCAATCAAATATTTTTATAAGAAGTCCATCGATTTTCTTTGTTTTCCTGATAACTTTGAGTTTAGGTTTTTTGGGGGAAAGTTCCGTCCAAAATAATAATTATTTTGATAAATAAATAATAATTTATAATTAAAATAAATTTGTTTATTTGATCGGAAGAAAATCCTTCATGTTACTATCACGTGAAATCAATTTATTTGCTTAAGAAGAACATACTGTAACTATATAAGTTATTTATTTATCTATTTTAATGAAATATAAAGTAGTTTTTAATCTTGTGATATATTTCTTGTCTTTGAAGAGAAAATAGCTATGAACTTAATCTCAAAACTTGAAAACTAATATAAAGACATTAAATGATCATTGAAAAAAATAAAAATAAAAAATATATAATTCATCCTCAATATTATTCGAGAAAACAGTGAGGCCTTGCGGAGTAAAGAAATCCACGCAAGCAATACTTAATAATATCAAAACGAAAACGAAAGGGATTGTGATGAAGATTGAAGAGTACACTGCCGTCCTATGCCATCATCCATTTTTCCATGAATGGGCCCGTTGGATGGTGCCATCATGCATTTTCTCCCCCATGAGGTGGGCCCGAGAGAACATTTCCTTCATGCATTTTTTCCTAAAAGATATTCAGATTAAAAGTATTATAAAAAAAAAAGTACTATAATTTCCATGCTTCATCCGTTTATGTAAATAAAGAATCACACAAAATATATATGAATAAATCTCAGAGTTATTTTTAAAGTTTATATAAAATATTTCATTCAAATCCAAAAAATATTAAAAAGTATGAAAGAAAAGACAAATTAATAAAAATAAAAACAGAAAATATGAAAAAATTTGAGAGAATTAATTCTTCTAGAAATCCTAAAATTCTATTCACTTAAATTCTCATTCATCAACAATAACTAATATTTAAAGAAGTGATCAGTAGTGTTAAAAAAAAAACTTGTCATATTTCTTTTAAGATATTTAGAATAAAAGTATTATAAAAAGAAACAAAGAAATTATATATATTGAAGATAAATATTAAATGTTAAATGAATGAATTCAGATATTATGAATTATGTATTAAAATAAAATAAAATAAGTTGTTTTTAAAATATTTTTTTAAAATTAATTTTAATATCAATATATCATAATGATAAAAAAATATAAAAAAATAATTTTAAACAAAAATATTATTTAAAAATAACACATTTTCAAATTTATTCTCAATCAACCTTTTATTTGATAAAACTAAAAAAAATAGTGTTTAGGAGGAAAACTATATTAAAAAGTTAGTGTTTAGTAGGAAAAAAATACTGTTGTGATTGGGAAATGTTGGGTAAACGCACAAATATTTGGTTTTTGAATAGGAGCTGGAAAAAAAATATTAATAGGATTTCGGCCAATTGAAAAATTAAGAAAAAAACAAGAGAGAGAGGATGCGACTATGAAGTGGATTTTCTTTTTTTACCAAAAAAATGAAGCTTCTAACTTCTGTGGCTGCTAAGTGTGTTTTTCATTAAGATATTTTTTAAAATTACTGAGATTTTTTTCAGATTTTTTTATATTTATTTTGCTTAAGAAAGTCATGAACATTGAATTATAAATATTTATTGTCCGTTGCCATCATGCAGTTTTTTTTCCACGGGGAGGGTCCGCAAAGTCTATAAAAGCCTGAACCTCCTCGCTGCCATTTGCAACAATTAATATTGTAATAGTTGATATTAATTATGATGGGCCTGTTCCTTCAGGTGTTGACGGTGTTAGTGATAACGGTTTCGCTGCAAGGATGGCTGCCTCTTGGTTGCTTGGAGGAAGAGAGGATCGCTCTGTTGCACCTCAAAGATTCTCTTAACTATCCCAATGGCACTTCCCTTCCCTCCTGGATAAAAGCTGACGCCCACTGCTGTGATTGGGAAAGTATTCGGTGCAACCGCAGTACAGGTCGAGTCACCGAGCTCTATCTTTGGGACGTGAGGAATGAGGAGCTGGGAGATTGGTACCTAAATGCCTCCTTGTTTCTTCCTTTCCAACAACTCAAAGCTCTCTCCTTGTACGGTAATCGTATAGCTGGTTGGGTTGAGAACAAAGGTTTGCTCTCTTAAGTATTACAAAATATTTTTATTATTTTTATTTTTTTAGAATTAATCAAATAAGGTGTTGTTTAATTATAATCATTAATTTTGGTTCTCCACAGTAAGTAATTCATCGAAGAAAATATTTAGCAATAAGGTGTTGTTTATTTCCTTACATTATTAATATAATCACACCACCACAACAGATATTATTACATTATCAATATTATTATAATCATGACATCATCAGTGAAACAATTACTTCTCTTACTTTCACTTTCACCGCCTCAAGCTCTTTACATGGAGTCCCTATAAAAATTACATGCCTCTTCATCGATTCTAATTAAATTACTCCAATTATATCTTTTTTTTTTCCTTACATGAAGTCTTAATTTATTTATTTTTTATATAGGTGGTTATGAGTTATCAAGATTGAGCAAGTTGGAAATCCTTGACTTGGAATCTAATCGCTTCGATAATAGTATTTTATCATATGTGAAGGAGTTTTCATTTTTTAAAACACTATATTTAGGTTATAATAGACTGGAGGGAATAATAGATTTGAAAGATTAGTATTTTTATATGCTTATCTTTTCTCTATTAAATTCAATTAAAAAAACACAATTTATGTGGTGTAGTGAATTAATTAACTATTATTTTTATGAATATCAAGAATCTCTCATCAGCTTGGAGGAATTGAGTTTGGGCAGCAACAATATTAACAAATTGGTAGCCTCAAGAGGTAATTAATAACACATGCACATTACCTACTTGGCTGGTAGCATCATGAAGATATTATCTATGCAATATTAATCATACGTTTCTTCGACCTTAACTAACTTGCAGGTCCAAGCAACTTGAGAACTCTATGGCTAGAAAATATCACAATCTATGAAAGTAGCTTCGAGTTACTGAAATCATTACTAGCATTCCCAAACCTCACGAAACTTTTTCTGAGATACAATGATTTTAGAGGAAGAATATTAGGTGACGGTAAGTTATACATTTTACATATAGTGATGTTTATATATTTGAGATTAATTCAAAAATTCAATTTGCTACTTTTAAATAAACAGAGTTGCAAAATTTAAGCTCATTGGAAAGTTTATATCTAGACCGGTGTTCTCTAGATGAGCACTCCCTTCAAAGCCTTTGAGCACTATTTTCTTTAAAAAATCTATCATTGTATGCTCTCAACAGGACTATACCTTTTGGAGGTAAATTAACCGTTCTGCTTTTTTTTTTATGCCCGCTACAATTAGATGTGTCTATATATAATTCATCTTTTATGTTTTAGCAACCCACTAAATAAGTCTTGGAGAGAAAATTAAATCTCAAGTTTATAAATTAACTCAATTGAAATCTTCATTATTCTAGAAGTCTACCATCCATTTAATATTAACTATATTTCAATTCAATTTTGATCCTCTCTCAGCATCATTTCAATATAATGTAAACACAATGATAATATAAAAAAACAATAATTTTTTTAATGAAAAAGTAACTTCTTATATTGAGAGTGTTATTTTTAGGAGGAGAATAAATTAACAACGATGTTTTTCTGTTTCTTTATTTTTTGTCAGACGTATCAAAAATCCTTCTTTTAATTGGACTCTACAATTTCTACATTTCCCTTCCCATTTTTTAGTTTTCTTTAGCCATAATTCATTAGTAAAGAATTATTGTATTTAATAACCTCTTAGGAGAGTTGAACAAAGAAATCACAGAGACTTTGTTTATATACACGTGGACTTTTTTTTTATGTATATATGGATCAATCAAAATAATTTACACTAATAGATTGATATTATAAGATATTATTATTTTCAAAACCATAAAAAAAAAGACACTTGAGTGCTTTAAATATCTTGAAAATGATAGATTACAAAATATGAAATTATAAAATAAAGAATATTATTTTCTAAATTTACTATGACATATAAAAAGCAATCTAGAGAAAAAGAACGGTCCAAGTCTTATCAATCTATAGAAAGAGAAAGAATTAAGAAAGAATGTTAATAACACTCATTAATGTCTTGAAGAAATTTATTTTCTCGAAAGAATATCAATTTAATGTAGATAAAGAATATATATTTTCCTTAGCTGATAAAATATTTAACTGACCGGAATTAAGACCATCTTGAATTCTACCAAAGAAACATCTCGCCAATAAAGCATTTTCTAAAAAAATATATGGAATTAAGAATATCAGTTTTGATAGTTTCACTTATGATTTCCTTACATTTTAACAAAATATGGCTTTTTCTAAAAAACAATTATGGAAAAAATAATAGTGTGATATAGGTGGATTAAATTATAATATTTTAAACTTGAACTTTTATTTTATTTGTATAGCCTTTCTTTTTTAATATTAATCTGGAAAAAAAAATAGGAACTAATTATGAGTCAATAAAATAAAAAAACTAAAAAAACATAAGAAAAAAAGCATAAAAAGTACACTACCAAACCAATAATTGACTACAACCATGTGATGCCCACCACCGGAACTAGTAATTTATTAGCAATTTGCTTACTAGAGCAAATTGACCAATAAGAGAGAATTAAATTTCAAATTTAGAAATCAACTCAATTGGGATACTTATTATTCATTCTATAAGCTGCTTCTTGCTAACTCTTTCATTTCCTTTATAATTTTAATTATTTCTACCTTAATATAATTTCTTGATTGTGGCAGGCTTTCTTCCTCTTAGAAACTTGAAATACTTGGATTTGAGCTACAATACTCTCAACAATAGCATTTTTCAAACCATCGGTAATGTTGATGACTCTTACTCTCTCTTTCTTTATAGGTAATATATTTTTCAATAGACACTCAGAGTTTTAATTTTTTCTAAATTATAATATGATCAGGCCTATGTGACTTAAATCATCTTCAAGAGCTTTATATGTATCACAATGATATCAGTGGTTTCATGCCTCCGTGTTTGGCAAATTTGACTTCCCTTCAACAACTGGATCTCTCTTCTAATCACTTGAAGATCCCTTTGTCATTGAGCCCATTATACAACCTTTCAAAACTCAAGTATTTTAATGGATCAGGTAATGAAATATTCGCAGAAGAAGATGGTCATAATCTGAACCCAAAGTTCCAGTTAGAGTCCCTCTATTTAAACAGTCGTGGACAAGGTGCGAGAGCATTTCCCAAGTTCCTTTACCATCAATTCAGCCTACAATCTTTGGATCTTACAAACATCCAAATAAAGGGAGAGTTTCCAAATTGGTTGATTGAGAACAACACATACCTACAAGAACTTTATTTAGAAAACTGTTCTCTTTCGGCTCCATTTTTGTTGCCAAAGAATTCTCATGTGAATTTGTCATTCCTAAGTATATCCATGAATCACTTCCAAAGCCAAATCCCTTCAGAAATCGGAGCTCGTTTGCCAGGGTTAGAAGTTTTATATATGTCTGACAATGGTTTCAATGGAAGCATTCCTTTCTCGTTGGGTAACATTAGCTCGCTGCAAGTGTTAGACCTGTCCAACAATAGTTTGCAAGGGCAGATCCCTGGATGAATAGGGAATATGTCTTCTCTTGAATTCTTGGACTTATCAGGGAACAATTTCTCTGGTCGTTTACCACCTGGATTCGACACTTCTTCAAATTTGAGATATGTTTATTTGTCTAGAAATAAGTTGCAAGGACCGATCGCAATGACATTTTATAACTCAGTAGAGATATTCGTGTTAGATCTTTCCCAAAATAATTTAACTGGTACAATTCCAGAATGGATTGACAAGCTATTTAACTTGAGACTTCTACTCTTGAGTTATAACAATCTTGAAGGTGAAATCCCAATTCAATTATCCAGGTTGGACCAATTAACCTTGATTGATCTTTCTCACAATCACCTTTCTGGTAACATCCTCTCTTGGATGATATCTACTCATCCTTTACCACAACAATACAATTCTAATTATTCTGTGTCCTCATCACAACAATCCTTTGAGTTTACAACAAAAAATGTATCCCTTTCTTATAGAGGCTACATTATCGAGTACTTCACAGGAATTGATTTCTCATGCAACAATTTCACCGGAAAGATTCCTCCTGAAATTGGAAACCTCAGCAAGATCAAGGCATTGAACCTTTCGCACAACAGTTTGACTGAACCAATTCCGCCAACATTTTGGAACTTAAAGGAAATAGAGAGCTTGGATCTTTCCTACAACAAACTGGATGGAGAAATCCCACCTCAACTTACTGAACTATTTTCTCTAGAAGTTTTTAGTGTGGCTCACAATAATTTGTCTGGTAAGACTCCTGCGAGAGTTGCACAGTTTGCCACATTTGATGAGAGTTTTTACAAAGACAACCCTTTTCTTTGTGGAGAACCGCTACCCAAAATATGTGGTGCGGCTATGCCACCATCACCAACGCCAACTTCAACGAACAATGAAGATAATGGTGGCTTCATGGATATGAAGGTTTTCTATATGACCTTTTGGGTTGCATACATCATGGTGCTGCTGGTGATAGGTGCAATTCTATACATAAATTTATATTGGCGACGAGCTTGGTTTCACTTTATTGAGGTGGGTATCAACAATTGCTATTATTTTTTAGGGGACAATCTTCCCATTTTATCCAAGTTTGGGTTTTCATAGCCTTGATGGTACAAAGACTTAGTGCATCGTTGTGTATTCTAGTTTTAAGATTTAAACAAGTTTAAAGGAATGCTCAAGTGATGTTGTATTAATTTTTACAGTTTCATTAGGGTTTTTATACAGAAAATCAAAATGCATAAAGTTAAGTCTCTTTTTAGAATCTTTAATTACCTCCACTTCCACTTGCTTAAACACTGACAAATCAAAATGCATTTCTTCTCTTCCACTTCCACTAGCATGTCCTTTAGCTTTATCATATTTCCAGCTGCAATCGCCACAACAAGGAGAAAGTTAAGAAAGCAAAGAAGGGAGCATTAAAAAACTAAACTGGCCTTATTTGTTAAACTATGAGAAACCATTTTCTTGGAAACAACTTTTAAACTATGAGAAACCACTTTCCAAGAAAGTGGTTTCAAACATGGAAAACACAATCCTTTTTCCAAAAGGAAAGTGTTTTCCTCTTTTTAGCATCGGAAAACACTTTCCTCTTCTTTAACAAAGAATAAACCCCACACCCTAAAGGATGAATCACCATAGAATACTATATTTGTACAGTTGCAAACCGTAGCTCAAAAATACCATAAAAAAAGCAACATAAAAAAATAACCGTAGCTCAAAAATACCATAAATTACTTGGTGCCTGGACTATGGTCTTGATAAAACTTACAATATCTTTTGCGGCAAACAAAGGTCGTTTTTCATCGTTTGGAGCAGTAAGCATGGATGTCATAAGGCCTCTAGTGCTTGTCCCAGCAATGAAATCAAAATAATATGCAATCCCCGCGTCCTTCCGCGGTCCGCATCCAATTTCTATGTATAGAACAATAATGAAACGAGGCTGCCTATATACAGTTTTCTTGTGTACAAGATTAATAAAGGAAAATATAGTGAAGTCTTTCACTATATTTTCCTTTATTAATCTTGTACAAGGCTGCATGTTGAGAGAACAAATTAACCTGGAGCTTTGATTCAAGAACACTTGGGACTTCACTAGGAATGCTATTTTTCACTTCTCCACAATCATTGCTAAGGATTGTAATGAAGTCTCCCTAATGCTCTGGTTCACCAGAACTTCCATTCCCTAAAAATTTAACAAGGATCATAACAAGTACCATATGGAGTACACTGCATTTAAATGTATATAACTCAATTCTTAAGATTGTCAACAAAATATCATGTTATTGGAACCGATGAAAATGCTAGCTTTGGAGGGGTCTAATTAAGGGCTCATCCATATTCTATTATAATTACATTTAACGTATAATAAATATTAGATAAACTTTAAAAAAATAATTAAAACAACTTATTTTTTATAATATAGTTAAACACAAAAAATAAAAATATTTTTAACTTATTTTTTATAACACTGATAAACATCATAAAATAATTTAATTTAAAAAAAATTATTTTCTATAGAAACTACTTTCCAAGCAGAAACTACAATCAAGGCCTAAAAACATTTTCCAATGCATTTACATCAACTATTGAAATTACAAGGTCCCACTAGGGAAAGACAAATAGATATGGAGTCGTGTTATGAGGCAATTTCTGCACAAGTTCTAATCGTAGATTGGGTTTTGTCAGATTCCAAGTGAAGTCTGTTCAGAAACTAAACAACATTATGGCTTAGAGGACTATTGAAAATGATTTTTGGCATCCCTTGAAAACTTAAAAGGTGTCAATAGCATTTTATTTCAATCCACCAATATTCCCCCTGCATTCCCTCCTTATGTTTTGGAAAAAAAAAAAGTTTTAGCTCTCTTTCCGGAATGAACTTGTATTATTTTACAGCAAATGCATGTAACAATCCAACAACCATTTTCATTCTACAGAAACATACTCATGCGAGGGTAAACTATACATTTCTATCAGCAAGATAGAGCTCCTTGCTCAAGCTCTTAAGAACACAACTTACCATTCAACATTTTGGCTGTAGTCATCAACCAGAAGATACAATCCCTCCGAATGCACTGCTCAATGGCTGAAAGAGGCCACCAAGTTTTCAACTTTTCCACCTCTATATGCAACCGATATTTGGAATGTAACCTTCTCTCTTCATCTCCTCATTCAGCAATTGGTATATGTTCTCTGAATGATGATGTAAGCTGCCACCAGCATGAAATTCATGAGCACGAGCTCCAACATCAATCCAGCTACAGCCAGGGGTTTTAGAGACACCACACTGCCTCATCTTTGCATAATCATCCCACCTTCTCACATTTGCATATATCTTAGATGAGATAATTGCATCTCTGGAAACAATTGAATGACCCTTTCACCAACATCTGCATTTCTACGCCTCTGACAGGCACCAAGCAATGACCCCAACACAATTTCATCTCGTTTTCCAGGCATCTTCTTGATCAAGTCCCAAGCTTCGTTCAGAAGTCCTGCACGCGCACAAAGATCAACCATGCAAGAATAATGCTTGACTTTTGGGACCAATCCAAATGACAATTTCATTGATTCAAACAATTGGCGGCCCTCATCAACCAATCCGGCATGCACACATGCAGAAAGTACTCCTATGAAAGTGATGTCATTAGGCTGAACAGTGCCATTATCCTTTGACATGCGTCTGAATAATGATAATGCTTCCAGGGCCTGCCCATGGAAAGCAAGAGCAGAAATCATGGCATTCCATGAGACCTCATTTTTATGAGGCATCCTCTCAAAAACCCTAAGTGCATCATCCAAGCTCCCACATTTTGCATACATATCAATTAATTCACTCGCAACGTAGACATCGTGCTGGAAACCTCTTTCTGATGCATGTGTCTCAACCCATTTCCCCAAATCAAGGGCCCTTATTGTGGAACATGCAGACAATACTTCAATCATTGTGACTTTATCTGGATTAGGACCTGCCTCTCTCATTCCATTGAATAGTACAATTGCTTCATTGGAAGCTCCATTCTGTGCACACATATGAAGTGATAGTTGAACAAAAAAAAATCATATTAACTTGAAACGCATTTACAAATTTCATATATTTGTGTGGTTTTTATTTCATAGCTGATTAATTAGGAAGAATTCAAATTTCAAGTTAGTTCAAAGGAACAGAAATAAACACAACTCCATTATATGTGACAATTACAAAGTATAAAACGGATCTAATTACCCTGTGATAAGAGACGATCCACACAGGGTCCCAATCAGTTCAAAGAGATTTGGAGCAGGGTTGTCAGTTGAATGAGGCAGAAGTATGGAAATGGTGGAGGTTGGTGAAGTAGAAGATGTAATGACTACAGAGAAAATGGCTGAAATTGCCATAAAGGTACTTTGTGCAGGAATGTCAGTTGCAATGAGCTCGCTTACTGAATTTGCTATTTGTTCTGCAGAGAGGGATATGCAGAATATGTTAAGTAATGGGAGAATGCCATTGCCAAGTGCTCGAGAGTTCTCGCAGGCCTAGAAGCCTAATATTGCTAGCATAAGTGATGTAATTACCTAAACGACAAAGGTAGCGTAGAGCAATGGCTGCTCCCGCTAACATATTTCTTTGTGATCTATTAGTTGGCAAGCTAACTAAAGATGAACAACAGATATGCTTAGAAATATCTGGTATTGGAAACTGCCTGAATATCAAACACGGAAGCTCACACATCCTTTTTCATCTATTTTGTTATAGCATCGCTGAGTCATATCATATTTTGTTCCAAAATTCTAAATTGAACTGGTTGCAATCAATAAACAAATGCTTCTCAGTTACCTTAGTTTCTTATAGCTGTCTAAAAAGGTGAACCAACCAAAAAATGAACTCGATATTATCAAAGGTCTTAGTCTTGCCACATGTCAAGAGATTAAAGAATCAAGTGATTAAAATGTTGTTAGTCTTGTTAGACAACTAAGAAAGTCTGTTAGCAATAGTGATGTTAGTCTTGTTAGACAATTAAGAAAGTCTGTTAGCAATTAATCAGTGAAAGAAAGAGAGGTTAGAGAACGTAAACAAGCTTCTAACTATAGCTTGATATAAAAGGTCTGTACGTAATAGTGTTAAATAAAACATTAAGAGAATACAGTAGTTTCTTCTTTCTTTTCTCTTCAGAAATTCTCTCTGCTTCTCTTCACTTCTTTGTTTGCTTCTGTGTAATTTTGCTATCTTCACATGGTATCAGAGCTCATGAATTCTTGATCTTGTGATCTTTTGCTTCTGCACTCTCTGGTTTCTGTTTCTGGCTTCATTATCTTCTCATCTACGCAATTCTTTTGTGTTCTTCGATCTATCTATTATCTGTTTGATATATTGTCTCACTGAAAAATTCTTCTTCAACTCTTTGATTTTCTACAAGATTCTTCCTTCTCAATCTTTGATTCTCCTCTTTTACTTCTTGCATTCTCAAAATGGTGACTACTTCTCAACTCCAAATCGTTCAATCTCCTATTATTTCTCTGTTTGCTCAGCATTTTTCTCTTGGCACTGTGTTCTTACTTGTGAAACCCTGAAAATTTATAATTTAAATATACATATGTGTAAACCCTCATGTAAACGTAAGAATGAAAGTGGTATGATTTCAACGAGTGATGAAAACCAAGATTAGAAATAATAGATAAATAATGATATATAATGGAAGGGATGACCTCCATAAAATGAATTTTGGTTAGAATTCATAAAGCCAAAGAAACTGGTAACGTGTTTTGTTTGATAAAATAATGAGAAAAATGACAAAATGTTTCTAAGAAATAAGTGAGGTAATAAAGAATACATTATAATAAAGGATAGTACAATGAAAAGGGTAGGACTGAAGGTGCAAGCACTGATTAAAAATTAGTGATGTTATTTTGAAACGGTAATAAGCCTGATAAATAAATAAAGATGGAAATTCTAAAATGAATATATTAAAAAATAATAAAATGACCTTAAATGTTTAGAAGGAAAATTGATACGATTTTATGTGAAGATTGATCGAGAAAATTTGGATAATTGACGAAAAAGTCATGAACTGACCAATTTTACATTAGAAAGTATAAATCTCGATCCAATCATCGAATCGGGATGAAATTTTGTATGAAGTCTATTAATATGTTTTCCTACCTTCGTTAAAGATCCCATCCCAATCGGAGTTCGGTAAAGATTAACGATTTAAGCAGAAATAAACCAGATAGTTTACATGAAAAATAAAATAAAATACATAAATGCATAAATGAGGACATAATTATAATTAGGGGAAATGTGCCTTTAAAACAGCAAAAGGCCACCAGTTCAAAAAAAAAAAAAAAGGTGAGAGACAATAGAGAATACGACTAGAGAGAAAAGTGTAGAATTTGGAGGAACCAAGAATGCTCTGGTGGCCATATCTCTGGAATCAACCGTTGGATCATGGTTATTTTTGGATATTGTTCTTCTCACACTCCTTTACTAACTGACCAGAGGGATTTGAAGGCACACAATCCTTTTGACAGAAATCATCATCTGGACCTTCCTGGAAAACAGAAGGAAATACACCTGCAGGGCAGTTTTGGTCGTCGGCCGATATCTCTCTCTTCCACCGTTGGATCATGCCTATGTTTGGATATGTGGTGCGCCTAGATATTTCCTCCATGCTGGACGATGGAGATCTGAAACGCACTCTCCGAAAAGGTTTCGCTTGTGTTGAACTGTAACTCATTCATTTTCAGGTTAGCTCGATTTTATTCAGATCTAGGGAGATCCAACCGTTGGATCGTTCTGATTTGGAGATATATTGTGCACCACTCTATGATCTATATTTTGACTGTTGGGTTCAAAAACTAATCAGAGGTTGATGACTTATTGCTTTTTAAATCTACTGCTAGTTTTGGAAAAATTTAGTAAGCTTGATTAAATACATGTTTTGATGAAATTAGAATTGTGTGGGTGCTAGGGTTTATGAAAGATATAATGGTAAAATATGTTCTTGCTATTAATAATTTTATAGATTAATTGTGTATTTGTTATATGAGGGGAAGAATGATTATGTTGTATGAAAATATGTTCTTGCTATTAATAGGAAGGAACATTGTTATATGAACATGTTGATTGAATAAAAGGCTAACTTGTTGGTTGTGTGGATATGAATGGGGTGGGACCATGAAGAAATTAAAATGAAAGAAATTTGTAAAATAAAACATATTTAAGGCTGGTCATAAGCATATTTTTGGAAAATTAATTAGTTAATGAAGATTATCATGGATTCCAATTCAATCATAACCCAATTTTTGACCCTTTTAATAATGATGATGAAAAGCAAGTAAAATGAAATAAATGAAGAATGAATTAAAATTTGGGTTAAGGACAACATGATTGATAAGTTTTGAGACTTAATTGAGCTTGAAATTAATTTAATTAATCCAATCAAGGGTTTAATTAGAGAAATATCAAAGTTTGGGGTTTTAATTGGGGTCCAAATTGCAAAACTTAAAATCTAAGGACTAGTTTGAAAATGGCGCCAAATGCAGGGGTTCAATTACAATTTAACTAGGGGCTTAGTTGCAAAACTTTCAAACATTCAAGGGCCAAAATGCAAATGGCCATTTCACATCTCAAAACGGCGTCGTTTCAAGGGACACTGTTCATCTTCTTCAAACAAGAAACGGACACTGCACGATCCTCATTCCCTCGTTACTCCTGCAAACGGTCGGTCACCTCATTATGTGGAGGTGACCGCATGGCATTCTCTGGCTCTATAAAAGCTAGAGAAAGGCCATGCACGCGGGGAGGAAAAAAAAAACGGTGAGCGACCGAAAAGGGGAAAAACTAAGAGAAAAGGAGGACCCGGAGGCTGAAATTCCCAGACGAAAAAAACCCAGTAAAGAGGACGAAGAGAGACAGAACCCAGGGAAACTTCTGGTCACTCAACCAGCAACAAATTCTCGTGCTTTTACCACCATTTGTCTTCGTCTTGAACGGAGAAGACTGGGCAGAGACACAAACAAAGAAGAAAAACTGGGGGAATTGGACTGAAAAGGAGAAGAAAAACGGGAGCTGAACCCAGACGAGAAACCAGAAACCGGAGAAAAGAACAGAGGAGAAGAACCCGAGAACTAGCAAGAAAAAAACCCGAAACAGAGGAAGAACAAGAGGACAACGCAGGAGCATACAAGGGAACCGAAGCAGAGCTTTGGCCGGTCATCCATCACGCCTCCGTCTCCTGAATCAGAGAGCAAGCCAGGCGAACAAAAACGAAGAAGAGCCAGAGAACAAGAAAACTTCGCCTCCAGCAGACCAGGTAAGTTCTTCCTCTTCCCCGCTTTTCATTTTAATTCACCGGCTAGTGTTTACTTTGAATTTTAATTCACACATTCTAACTCATTTCCTCTATTCTGCTCATGCACGCGTGAAATCACTTCACGCGTGCTTTTCTTTGATTTTTGCCCAGCCGGGTCACTGGCTTGGGCTAGTGACCGGGCTGGGCTGGCTGGGTCTAGCCCAGCCCATGTGGGCTGAGCTGGGCCCAGCCCCAAAAAAATATAGAAAAAATAAAAAAACAGAAAAAATAAAAAAAAAGTAGAAAAAATAAAAAAATAAAAAATGTGTATGCATGAATAAAAATAATGTAAATTTACTGGTTTATTCACTGACGCCAGAGTCAGGAATAAAAATACCGGTTTAA
>Ga0307513_10006060_pt1 | contig 15866 bp, 11 predicted proteins | sample 15_EM_MG_FD_202174 | JGI IMG/M metagenome (GOLD analysis project Ga0307513, IMG submission 202174) | Populus trichocarpa ectomycorrhiza microbial communities from riparian zone in the Pacific Northwest, United States - 15_EM | ecosystem: Host-associated > Plants > Roots > Unclassified | place... | reverse complement strand
TTATATATGCCAATCTCAATGTGCCCCCCCCCCCCCCCGGTATAGTAGACACTACCACCTCCCCCACCGAGTAGCCAACGGGTTTTGTTTGCAGATAAAGAAGGTAAGCAAGGTGTCTGTAAATTAGTCAGGAAACTGCATGGAACTAATAAATGTATAGATAGCGAAGCTAATTGCCAGAGGGGGTCAGCTATTGGCCCAGCTACTTGGAGAGCTGACTATGCCGGGTTCTCGATAAGGTGCTCTTGGAATATCTTTGAAAGGGCGGTTCCCGGAGTGAGCCAGGAAAAAATGGTGACAGGAGGAGGGACTAAGCACTATTAACGAGGACGGATCAGTACACCCGTCAAATTATTGGGAAAGCGAGAGGGAGGGGGAGAGGACGAAGAAGTGAAAAGGATTGAGAAGGAGCGCGAAAAGGAACATGCGGAGCATGAAGCCGATAAGAGAAGATTGGACAAGGGACATCTCCAGAGGATTTGGGAAATCACAAGAAAAAGCGGGAGTGCCATCTTGGTGGTAATATTGAAATGGCTTCGGTTTTCTCGTAAATTTTTGCTCTCCCCGCTGGTATGGAACTACGAACTAATTAGAGAGCATTCAAAAGATGCTCTCAAGTTCGAATATCTGACTGACGCAACTCCTCTCGGATTCTAACTACCTTCCTCTCCACCTAGGCTGCCCAACCAACAGGATCTCGTTCACTCCGTAACCACCAATATGGACCGCAAGGACATGTCCTTCTTCAACTTCTGTAATCCCCACTCCTCCCACCCTAAGCCAAAATCCAAGCCGCCAACCAACCTAACTAGCTCCTACCTAGGCTCCTTACCAGATATAGCTTGCCCCCCGTGCCAATTCGCAAATTCCAGAGCTATCAAAAGGAACCCGACCCCCCGCTACCAACAATTTCCGGCGCATCACCATCCCACCTGCCAGAAGCCATAACCGACATCTCCAGGCACAACTTTCTCACATCAATAAACTTCACCAGACCAACGCAAGGGATGGTCAAGAACATGTCATTCTGTAGCCTCTCCCTCGACTAGTACATGTCCCCCACTTTCCTCCACAAGCCCCTGAAGTATCCACGGGGGGTTCGCCCCTATACGCTCAAGGTGCTTAAGGGGCAAAGGTCCTACTAACCCACCGTAAGCGGCAGCAGTCGAATAGGCACCTCACCAACCCCGCTCGTCTAATCCGCAATGCTAGCACCAATGTTAAAAAAAAAAAGAAACAAACCTCGGAAAATATGATGAGAGCCACACCCCGCTACCCCCAACTAGTAAACACCTTTCCCTTATAGAATCTATGGGCAACTCTGATTATCCTGCGACTACCCACTTATCACACCAGCAAGTTTCTCCCGAGTTGTCACAGCCTCTCGAGTTCAATGCTGGCATGGTCGTGCTACTCCCATCATAGAAAGGTTGGGGACTGCCCGGACTAGGTTACCTAACTTACTTAAGTGATTAGGAATAGCTAGGGAGGCATCGCACTCATGACGGCAATGGCTATGAGTGTGGCTTATTATCCTACCCGGGTACTCAATCCCCCCTTCCAGCCCCCAGGAATATCACTAATCTATGGCCAGGGGAATTACAAATTCACACGCGCTATCTACGCCCATCCCCTACCTAAGACTGTCACCCGGCCAGAGAGCATATCGCTAACCACTCCACCACCGTCCAATCCCACCCATATATCCTTTTCAAGAAGCCTTGCGTGGCGTCACCTCACATTCTAAGTCTCAGGGAACTAATTTCTCCAGCCATAAGGCTCGTAGTGAAGCCTGTTGTTGGGGATAAAAGTACAGGATGGCAGAAGGTCGGGAGTAAGATTTCCAGGCAAAGATCCCCCAAGTGGCGAGCTGTATTTCTACGAGCAGGTTTATCTTAATGAAGGTGAAGGGATGGGAAGCTATGGGATTCATAAGGATGGGTGAGTATGGGAGAGAAGAGGAGAGGGTTGGATAGAACTTTCAAGGCGAGGAATCCCGTGTAAGTATTGATACAGGGGGTTTGCCTGGATTTGGTTGGAGGCGATCCTCTATCCCAACGCACTAAATTTGGGCACTATTATTTATGTATTTGCCTCACTATAGCATCTAATATAATAAGAGATCCTAACGACTTAAATCCCTTAAAACTATCATTCAGCGGTGTTATCGTTATCTAGTATAGGAGGTGGTTACCCAGTCACATATATATTAATGCTCACCTTCGTCCGTGCTGTTCGTGGGCTTCGTTTGGTAAATTTGTCAATCTTTCAATTCCAACTTCCTCGAAACATCAAACATCCAACCTCCCCTTCCATCCCACATTCACAGCCCCTCACTCGTCACTTCAACCTTCACCTTTCGTCTTCGTTGATCCGCCATCTATCCTTCCACCTCTCACCATAATTACATGATCTTGTGAGAGATAAAAATTATTCTCTGCGACTATCCCTCTCCTACCGTTCAACCTACAAATATTATCTGCCCGCTAACAACCAACCAACCAAAAAAAAAACCCCAGACCTCGCAAGAACCGCTCGTAGCCTCAAATTATCCCACGCCAGCTCTAAGCCTTACCATAGCCGAAGGCACAATCACCAGGTGGAAGCTGAAAGCAGGTGACACTTTCTCCGCTGCGGACGCCTTGCTGGAGATCAACCCCGATAAAACCCAAATGGACCCCGAAGCCCCCCGACGACGGTATCCTCGCAAAGGTAATGGTCCAAGCGGGCACTGGGGCGATTCCGGTTAGTTCTCGAATAACTTAGCAGTACTAGCGGAGCCGGGCAATATTAGGAGTTTGGAAAGTCCCACAGGAGGGGGAGAAGGGAACCGAGGGTGGTAGCAGTGCTTTACCGAGGAATGAAAAAGTTGACACCACTCTTACCTTGTGTTGTGGGATGCATGGTTTATCATCATGGCTTATGCGAGGCAGTTTTACCGATTCTTGCTTCGTCATCGTGGAGAGAAGCACGCCGGAAAGCTGGGCGCGAAGAGCAGGAGCGTGATAATCCGAACATTCAGTACCGGTTCGCGCACTTGAAAGGAGGACTCGAAACCTTCACCGATGACAATTGAGTCAACTTACCTGGAACATGAAACCTTATGGGGAGAAAGTGGCGCGATCGAGAAAAACAAGTTTGTAAACTTGTAGCTGCAGCGCAGCATGAATTCAGAGTACAGCATCAGAGTAATAGTATGAATGAATAGGCTTGTCAAGTGCTAGATCTGCTTGAAGTGGGGTGAGGTTTACCTTCAGCGGCAAGAAGCCTACTAATTTTTGCTATAGAAACCACCACAAGGACGGCAAAACACTAAGAGCAGGATTCTCTTCAAGCAAAAAAAAAACCCCTGCAAAGTTTTAGACAAGAGAATCGGCTGTTGAGAATGTGTGAATAATAGTCTCCGTCTTTCTTCCCCTCCATTCCATTCCACCCCGCTGCTCTTGACCGCGACGATATATGGCCATGATAACGGTAATACAAAAGATGCAGAAGGGGATATTTCAGCCTGGCTATGTGTTGTGCGAATACAGTATATTCTTCTTCCCTCCCGTCTCTCCCGGTTGAAAAATGAAAATGTTATGGTAATGCTGCGAGCGAAACGACTCTCATTGAATTTCTTCCATCCTCATTTCTTGCTCTCTCCGCCTTCCCATCCCGCTCCACAGCCAGCCCTCGAAGGGTATTAATCCCTAGACTATTCTGGTCCCCTACTCTCAAAAGACAGTGCTAAGCGCATATTAGCCGGAGGCAAAGCAGCCGCTATCAGGGCAGGAGCAAGGCGGAGATCAAGGTAGCCTATGGAAGTGTAGAGCGAACCAAACCCGGTCTCGGTGATGACCATTCCCCTTCCCGCCCAGCCTCATCTGTGCCTGGTGCGCGGCGGCAAGCACAGTCTATCATAGTTGATTCTGAGCCGGAATATAATGGAGGTCTGGAGTGATTTTTGCCGTAATGGAGATGGAAAAGTGTGGCTGATTGGTAAGAGTTGCCCGGATGTGCTACAGGGGGGGTTAATAGTAGTATAATTCGGATCATGCGCGCGAAGCCATAATATGGAGGACCAATCGATAGATTAACTACGACTCCTAATGTGGGATAATTTTTGCGGATGGTTTTTTGCTCGCCATGATCTTCCGTTTGTCTATTTCATCACTCGGGTCCCAACGAACAGCATGTTATAATGGATCACTGTTCGTCAATGAGAATCGGGACGAAAAAGTAGTTGTCAATACTATCAAATCATCCTATATCGTACAGTGTAATTAAGACTCATAAGGAGTGAACGTAACCACACCGTCCACCCCACGGAAAGGTAGCACGTCCCTAAATGTCCTGCGCTCATTCCATCGACTTAATACGGTAAGCTGCTCTTAGCATTCAGACTCTCCTAGCCAAGGGGCTAATTGATGCAGAACTTACTTGTGTGTGATCTTTATGCCACTATCGGGCGTGGCCTGCGTTTGATAACGCGAATATATCGCTGCGAGTAATAGTTTCATTTCCAGGATAGATAGACTTCATAAGTGATAATTCGTAAGCACGGGCCCTGCGCCGAAACTCTGGAACGACATTGCATCGCACTTCGGACGAGATCGCAATAGAGTCGAGTGACGGGGCAGGGGGAACCTACTGTCTTCCCACACAATTTCTCCCGCCGCTGCCAAAGGCCCAAAGCCTTGCCTCCATTGTCCGGATTCTTTGTTTTTCTTGCGCCAACTCATCGGGGGTTAGCTGGCCTTCGGCGCCGAAGTTGGCCAACCATCTTTCCGGAAGGAAGCTATCGACATCTCCGGACCCATCTCTCTGCCCGAGCTCCACAGCGAAGACTTTGTCACGGTGAATACCGTAGGCCAATGTCCCTATAGTGGTTCCTAAGGTCCGCGGTGAGCGTTAGAAAATCGCCGCCAGGGACAAGTCTTACCGGCAGGAATGAATTTCCCTTCAACAACTCTTCCATTTCTGTGACCGCTAATACTATCGGTGATTGCGGAGGGAGGAACAACTCGCGGCAGTGTAATGGGAATGGCTGTATACACTCGTAATGTCTCCTTCAGAACCGCATCGAGGTACGGCAGATTTAGAACTTTTAGAATCGTTTCGTGAGGGAGGCTTTGGATATCCATTGAATGGGGCCAGCCGGAACTGGACTTCTCCGCTGGTTTGGGGAAAGCATCGAGCAATTCAGAGTGCAGCCTCTTTTGAACGTTTCTAGATTCTGCGAGCGACAGCTGGTACATCAGGAATGATAAAGTGTCACCTTATCTTTGTTAGCGAGACGGTTGTATATTGGATGGATTGGCCCGGCGAATTTTGAAATCTCTAGCTTAGCGAGCAAGAAGTTTTGCTACCAAAATGTTGGTGACAGTTGAGGTGAAACATAAAATCCTGTCAACATACCAGTCGTATCCATACCCGCCAACATTTGGTCCTACAGAAAAACTATTAGTCACTAGCATCAGACAAAATCAACATAAGGAAGTCGGGTCATCATCCCCGGCCCCGCAATCTAGAGCCACAAGGAAGCCATCAGAGCATCCAAACGTAGACTCCATTGTGTATCTTATTTCTCCGATGGTTGGGCTAGCGGTTTCCGCTCCTTCCGGTGATAGTCCGCCAAAGGATGAAAACAATAAATCACCTACCATTACTTCACTAACAGCCCCTTTATCGTCCCAAACCCCATCAGCACTACTACCCTCCTGTACAAGTCTCGCAAGTCTCCCAGCAACAGTGCCCTCACGATCATTTGACTTGGCATCCATATATGCATCCCAACCCCACTTCTGAATCCGACTCACCATCTCCCAATCTTCTACCTCTTCACCACACACCCAACCCCAGACCTTCCCCGTGTAGAACAAACCCCACTCAAGCACATTCATAACCAACGGGAACTCAATATACATCCAAACCTGGGTTCTCCGGGTATGGGCATAATGTCCAAGAACAATCTCGCGATGCGCTTCATTTCCAGCGAGAGTCTGCATAGAAGCCTCCAATCCAAATATCTTCCCAGTAACCACGTCCGTCGCGTAAAATGTGTTTGCATTATAAATGTCAACTCTCCTATCGCTCTCAACGAAACCCAGATAATCCTTGACGGCCTTGAGCACCTTTCCCGTTGCTGCTTCGTCCTTGAGCACGAATGATAGGGAATAGGTTTCCGACACGGCCTTTCTCCTCCATCCGTGCTCTTCACGGGTGCAGCTAGTGAATGCATTCTGCGCCCCAAAGTGCGTGAAGATGGAGTATAGGGGGGTGTATTTGGTATACTGAGGGGAAGAGTAAACCTCTTTGATCGCTTGGGGGGAAAGGACTGAGACTTCGGTGGGCGATACCCGAACTATTGGCCCGTACCGTTTGTGTAGTGAATAAGTCCCGATCGTCCTTCGGTTGAGCGCTGAGAGGAAGTTTATGTAGTGTGGCGTTACCGCCGCCACCGGGGGTCCGGGAATATGTGATAGCGGGGAGAAAAAAAGGCCGGAAATAACTCTCCAAACGGCGAGCGCCCCGAAGGCGCATATCGCCGCGGTCAGATATTCTATCTTAGATATCCTAGTGGGAAAATATTCGCTGTCGATCATTTTGATGAAAAAGCGACCGGAGAGGAGGGGGACGATAGATGCCTTGTCGTGTGCATGAATTGACTCGCTTCTTTTAAGGTTTTGCCGAAACACCCAGCACTGAGGCTCTTGTAAGCAAGGGCTCCGATAAGTTATCGAGGGCGGACATTTTGACTGGGTGCATTATCGACCTTATCATAGCCGAGAACCGAAATGATAAGCCCTTGGAGGGCTGCGTGCCACCCGAGGAACTAGGAAGATCCTAGTCTATGCCAAGTTTCCCGAGGTGTTCGAATAGTTCCGTGGCTAACCGTACCTTTCGATCGCCAACACACAACTCAGGAGTGGGAAACTTCTTCTCATCCATCCATTTGCTCGCTCTCACACTCAACGCAACGATCTACTAACTAAACTAGCTAACAGCATAAACAGGAGCATATTTAAACCAGCAAAGCCGTCCTCCCATCCATCTACCCACCACGACAGATATCCATAATACTCTTCCACGTATGCCCCCCTTTCCCGCTCACAAGACTCCCGTGCTAACAAATGAAAGGCGAACATCTCAAACAACTTCCGCTTCCCATAGCCTCCGCGTATCTGACTCTTTCCCGCATCCCACATCCGACTCTTTCAGTGTCGCATCCCTTTCCGGCCGCTCCATCGACTCCAAGCGCCCATTCGAAGGCTTTGTCCGAACGAAAAAAGGATCGGCTACGCGCGCGATAGGCCGAGTCCACCGAGTAGCATCAAAGACTGCCAAAACAAATTTGACCCCCCCAAGCACCCTCACCCTAAGCGGGCTCGGAACCGTCATTCTCATCCGTCATATTATTGCTACATCTCCCTAATGTGTTTTTAACGTTACGAATATCGATATCCTTAAATTTGTCTTGACTCTTCCTACTCCACCACTCCTCTATCCTCGCTAACTATTATCCCCCTTATCACTTATACCAATAGGAGATTATCTATACTCCATTTTTGCATAGCCCCGCATAATCCGATGCCTCAACTTTTCTCCTTTTCTTCCCTTGCCATTTTGGGGCTGGCTTCCTCTTGTTTTCTAGTTTACTTGGGAAGATACTGGATTATTTTTTCCCTTTACAACACAGACTAGCTTCCCTACTCTTTATCAATCGATTCCTATTTCTTTAGCCTCAATTTAGTTCATAACTGATCTGGTTGCTGCCTATTTTGACCACTCGCTTGTAGTCTCCCGTGGAATACGTCAACTTAATACCCAGAAATGGCTCTGCATATGATTGTCAAGGTTGAAACACGCTGTCACTCATAACCTGAAGCCTGCGGGCGGCCTGGTTCCAGATTTGGGAACCCCCTTTCCCACAGTCCCACCCGGCCGTCTTTGAAAATACCTCTGCCAGTCCGGCCGTACCCAAAGCCGAACGGACTGGCCACCTGGGATCACTTGTTGGAGTACAGGCAATCCAATCTCTAGCCTTCGGGGTCTATCCGAGTAATAAATACGTGGCATATGATTAAGTTCACACAAAAGTTCGAGCACATTAAATTCCCCTCTCCTCTTTTCCGGCTCCCCATTTTCGATTTTACACAGGCCCACAGTGCCCAAAGTTCTCCGTGATTTCTCTTTCCTTTTACCACTTCTTTCGCATGAATACTTCTGCAAACTTAACCTCGGGTAAAAAAAAAGTTTGAGAGCCTTGGAGGACTGATGGAAGGATGACGACTCCTGCGAAATATTGATTAAGGTAAGAGCCCCCGGCAACGAGATGAGTAATATGCTGAGATCGGAGGTTTCGGTCTGAAGCTTCATGATGGTGGGAAAGAAAAACAGCGGCGTGTGAGTTTACTGTATTTTACCGCTCGAGCACTAGTCAGAGCGAGTGACCGATGATGATGACTTCATCCTGCAGCGATTGTTTGATCGGACAATTTATAAGAAAGTGGAGCCAATAAGGCTCCTGTCCGTAGGATTTATTTGCTCATTTCCACTAAGCTACGACCCTAAATCCAAACCACCTCCAGTGCACGCCGAGAAAAAGACAGCCTAAATAAATACAAGGGGCCGGCAAAAGGGCTCTAAAGGACGAAGGAAATGACAGCGGAAATGTGCAAAAGGTAATGTAAAGAGAATAAAATAAAATAAAAATCAAGTAGCGGAGAGAAAAAAAAGGCAAAACCAGAACCAGCTCTCAGCTAGCTACACTCACACCCCGCTGTCCCGGGCGGCCAAAATCCGAAGAATCTGTCAGGCACAGCGAGTGATCCGGGACAACGGGTCAGGCTCTGGTGTAAAGAAATTCAGAACTTACTGAGATTCACACGAGACAGCGAGGTATCCGGATTATCTAAACCCGGGGCGGCGGGGTGTGGGTGTACTGTAACACCCCGGGTGAGGGTCGCTAACCAACTCATCCATATCCAATCCACGCGCCGCCGCCGCTTCTTCTTCTCCGGCAATTTCACCCGGCCTCCAACGTCGACCTCACACCCCCCGCCTTGCTCCGGCACACAATACACTCCCCCAAGGTGCTGGTTGTATTCGGGACGGGCTTCGTTCCCGCTGTGCATAGACGTTACAAGTGTTGCACCGGAATCCCTTGTGGTCCTAATGATCCTAGCCGCCGCTCTACCCCAATCTCTGCCCTGTCTCTTCCTCCCCCAACACTTGAGAGTGGGGGGTGTCACCACACTGAAAGGCCTGTGGTGTACGGGCCGCTGGTCTTCGCTCTGACTGTGCGGAGATGCAGCAAGTGTGGCGCCAGAATCCCTATTACTGCCAACGATCGCAGCCGCTTTTGTACCTGGATTCCCATGACCTCCATGTGCTCTGCAATTCTCGAGCTTGCAAGACATCTCCTGGAAGCCCTTGAATTTGAGCCGGGGCTTGCTGACATTTTGCACGGGCGCTGGTGCAAATGTTGCCCTACCACTGGAAGTAGTAGTAGCAGCACTGATAGTATCACAGTTCCTCTCAAACTCCCGGGAAACACCTCCCCGGGGGGCCCCTGTTGCCGGCACTGGTTCCGGCCTCTCCTCACACTCCATGGGTGCTGTAGGAGGTGTCAGCGGTGGTGAGGGGGGGTTGGCCAACAGCGAACCCTCCACTTCGTGAATAGCACTCGGTATCTCAATTCCGGATCTGACAGAGGGCCTTTCACCCCACTCCTCCGGCAACAGCAGTGGTGAGCTCTGGCCTTCATATGTTGTCGCCAGTGGCATTTCTGGCGTTGGCTCAAACCCGAGAGGCCCCTGCTCGCTCGTTAGGTCTGTCCCTTCGGAGTCTGTCTCTTCGGAATCTGTCTCTTCGGAGTCTGTCTCTTCAGAGTCTGTCTCATCGGATTCTGATATCAAATGTTCACACGGCATAGGTGTATCCGTGCATCTCAGGCAGACCCCTCCTGACGATACACGACGAGACAACGGTGGCCGCAGCGGGGGCTGGGGTACCATTGGCATGGCGGGGGGGCCAACGCTTGGGCCCCCGCTAGGTGTTTTCGGCATGGCGGGGGAGCCAACGCTTGGCCCCCCGCTAGGTGTTTTCGGCATCGCGGGGGGGTCAACGATCGGACTATCCCGCAAGTTGGACGCCGGCTTCGTCGGGCTAACCATCCGGCTATTCGGAGCCCGTATGCTTCGGAAGCCTCCACCTCCATCCTTTCTGTCGCTGTCTCCGGTGAACCGGCGGTTGCCCCGGGGACAAAAATTCATCGAGCATGGGGCGCACGGGCTCTGGGGTTCTTTTTGTTGCTTTTGTGGTTTTAGCGGACGCCTTTTGACAAGGGTTTTAGGTTTGCCATGTGTGGGAGGGGTTTTTATTGGTAGGCATTCGGTAGTCTGTGGGACTCGCCCCCGGGGCTGGAAAAGGGCTCGGAGGGGGAGTTGGGTCGAGTTGCAGGCGAAGAAAGTACCTAGATTGTTATTTCGTTGTCGCTGCCGTTTAACCTTCCCGTTGCGAGGTGTTGATGGGGACTCGGATCGTGCCGGGGATATCTCCATCGTAGAGTGTATCGGGCTCTCTCGTAGAAACTAATCTGGTCTCGGTAAATGTGCGGTGGTATTTACCCACCGACCCGATATGAGGTGTTGCGATTATGTTTGGTCCGAGCAGGACCAACAGTAAGGAAACAAGACCACCGGGATGGGATACGATGGGATAGGACGAGTAAAAGGAGGGAAGAAGGTGGAGGAGGAGGAGGGGAGTCCTTCACTTTATCATAATATGCGGAGCAAAACAAGAGACCCGACATCCTTTAAATCAACTAGCTAGGCTGCAGAAAAGCGCACAAAGTACCATGAAGCTGCGCCGACTGTCTGAGCCAGCTAAATAAAATAGCCGGGGGCGAACTGCACATAACAACGGATGAAAATAAAAGCTTCCACTTGGGTGCCCGCCAATGACGCCTCTCCACGGTATTGTCTGCACAACGGTCAGGTATCCCAAACACTGGTAATACCGTGCATGATATTTGCGAACATGGCCGGGGTTGCCTTGAGGTGCGTTAGTCTGGACCCCGTGTGGCAGCCAATTGGAAGCGAACATGTTGCATAATAGTTGGCGAAGAGAAAAAAATTGAAGTCGATGATCTGGATAGGCGAAAATGGGCATTTCATCTCTGGGCAGCAAAGAATCCCACGCCTTTTACCAACCGCCATCACGGTATCAGATGAAGTTCATATTGAGGCTCAGAAGGGCCATCTAGTTGAGACGGGATCAAACCATTTAGGGAATTTTATAATGACTTTTATATACCTTGTAACTTATAAGCTGGTGGATATACGGTGTGCCGCTACTTTGGTTTTTTGCTCTTGATCTATGATACCCGAGGTGAATAGGTCGAGAAGACAGGTGCAACCACGATCGATCCCCCGCGAAATTCAAAAATTATGATAGAGCTAGCCACAATGGTGATTACGAGCGCGCCCGATACAGTACGAAGGTACAGCGCCTAAGTTTTGAATATTTTACTAGCAGGGGATGTTCGACTAACAGGGATGAGGAGGTGAATTGGGTAATCACTATACCCAATTCGCTGTCCTTATACCCGATTTGCTGCCTTGGCCCCTGCTAGCGTAACACCCCTGCTAGTAAAATATTCAAAACTTAGGTGCTGTACCTTCGTAGATATAACAGTCACGTGCCTTATCCAAGAGCACCCCAACCAGAAGGTTCACCAAACATTTCTTATCAGACCCACGTGACTTTTACTCGTATATCTATCAGCCTCGCTCATAGAATTGCAACCACAACTGTGATGCCTATTAATACCAAAACCAGTGTGTTTGATCTCCCCTTGCCTCTGGGAGCATCGGATCTAGTAATAGGACCTTCCATTTTGACTGCGGCATGACTTGAGTTGTCGTGGTACTAGTACTTGTATTGTGATGATTGAGTGTTGTGGGGAGTTGCGCGCTGCGCCCGCTGTCTCAGGACCTTTTCTTTTTTTCTCCCGTTGAATCCGCGGTTTATTCGTTGCGCGCTGCAGGGAAAGGCATGACATACTCGAGTACGGTACACCCTACGGTACACCCTACGGTACGGCCCAACTGTCTCAGAACTTATTCTCGCCGCGAGTATGACGGTATGGTACTCGTAGGCATACAGCCAAAAAAACAAGCAGGTGAAAGACAATTTAGATGTTAGTTGACAAACTATCCAAAGTGCTCTCAGAGAAGGAAATTGGTACCCGTAGGGGTCCCACAATGAAACCCACTCCCAATCTGGATCAACAGGCCACATCAGGACCAGGGTCGGTAATCCGCAATACCCGTATAATCTGGCAAAAGTCGGATTGGAGGCAAAGCGAAACCAGGGCAACCGAGCCAACAGGAGGGCGCGAAGAGGGCGAATTCGCCCCAGTTTAAACATATAGACCGCGGTGGTTGGATAGGTTCAAGAAAATCCTCGGTATGATGGCGTCAATCCGACTTTTGCCAGATTATACGGGTACCCGTAAGTCACCACAATAACCAGCGAAAGGAAGCGAGAAAGACCCTAGGTTAGCCGATACCCCCAAAGAACTACAATTTACAGCAAATAATTGACCACCGGGTTGATTCCTTTTTTACTTTCTATAATACATCAAAGTTGAAATTCTCCTAGCAGTTTACTAGTCCAATGAGTACTCGCTCTTCTTTGGCAAGAATACCTCCACTAGCCGATATTTTGCTGGAGCCCCCACTAAATATTCGGCTCCCGGAGGTATTCTTGGAAAAAGCCGGGTGAGTACTTTCCATAGGGTTAGGGTTCTGCTGCGGGAGCGTTGTCCCCCAACATCTGTGGATACATGAGTGATCCTCAGCGGCACGGGGGCGTGAGGTAGTCTATGTACGGTACTCGAGTAGTTTGCCCGCAAGTACTTGGGCATTGCAAAAGTTTCCGGAAAGGTGGACTTTGCCTTGGCGCTAAATTGTATGTGGCCGTCTTATAAAAAGTGTCAAGCCCAGTCTCCACATTTCCGGAAACTCTTGCATAATAGCGCAAGTACTTTGGCCGATTCAAAAGTATCATTGTATGATATGATACTGTATCATACTCGAGTATTCGGAAATCTTGGCGCCGAGATATTGGGAATACTAGGGAAGGAAATGGCCAAGCGACGAGTGGAGGAAAAGAACAAGACTATGAGGCGTAGGATTAAAAGAAGATAGAAATGAAAGATAAGGAAATTATCCAAAGTACAAATGATTCATGCTTCAAACTTGTTCCCCCCATTAGTAGCCATACACCGTACTCGAGTACCGTAAAAACTTGAATAATTGGACGGTGTGCTATGAAGTCCAGAATTCCCTTCTCTGGAAAGGGGGCAAAAACACAGCAAAAACACGGCCCCTTTCCCCCCTCCGAGACAGAAAAAAAAACAAAAATTTCTTGACCTTACTAGGAGAGGAAAGTCCAACGACATAGCACACCGTCCAATTATTCAAGTTTTTACGGTATCATACAAGTACCATATTCGCCTAGACACTCAGCGCCAAGGCCAGAGACCGAATTTCCGAATACTTTTGAATCGGCCAAGTAATGGCCTCGCCTGATGGGAAATTAGTGCCCGACGCGGACAATTAGCTACAATTTTCTCGCCCACTCCTGTGGAATTCCAAAAAAAATACTTGCGGTTTTCTAAAGTATCCGGATGCCTTGGCGGTAAGGCTGGAGGATTTAGGTGTAAATGTGGACGTCTTGGCGCCCAGGCGTCCGGATACTATGGAAAACCGCAAGTAAGCAGCACCTAGGAATGAGCCTCAACCACCTAAAATGTGGCTCAGGTGAGTCTGACCCCTTGGGTAACCCGCTGGTCTTCAACTTAGTTGTTGAATGCCAGTAAGCAAAGTCTTTACCGGAAGAGATGTACTGTGGAAATGTCCTTGCGGCACCGAAGGTATCATACCCATGCAAGATTTTGCACATAATTTGAGCCGCAGATATTTAGGAGGGCCTTCTCCTGGGACCATAGATCTATGATACCTTCGTTACCGCCAAGACATTTCCACCGTATGATCCCTCTCTCCCTGCATTATTCGGAGTGATAAAAGACCATTTGACCAATCCCGGCACTGCTACGTGGGAAAGTAAGTATGCAGGAGATGTAAGTAGAAAAATGGTGCAGTTCCAGCCCTTATCGCTCTCATCTACAAGGAAGCCTTCAACTGGCTGGGAAAAATATATCCGTACTCGAGTAAGTGCATCATTGTACTCGGGTGCGAGGGCAGGAGACCACGTCCTGGTACTGTACGGTACTCGTACCTCAATGGCACGCGACAGGGTTTACAGTTTTCTCGTTCCGGTAGGTCGGAGAAACATGACTCTGGCGAGGGTCTCTACCACTATTTCCTCCTGCCTTCGCTGGCCTTGAAAAGATATAATTGATGAATGAGGTGCCTGACCTTTCGTTTAATATAATACACCAGCCAAGAAAAAATTCTTTCCAGGCTACGGTTGAGCAATAGGGGCTTTGTGTTGCCGGACAAACTAGCTGCAGCCCACCACTGAGTTTGAAAAAAACCGAGATCAATACACCGCTGCTCCGTACTCGAGTACCACGATATAATCCCCGACCTTTGTAGGGCCGACCGGTAGGATACCAGTTCTGGAGTGGTCTGGCGGCTCCACAAACATGCAATATATGGCAATTCTCGTAATTGCCTTACTCTGCTGCATTCAGGCCAAAAGTTTGGTAGAGCCTCAGAATTTCCGCCGCCTGCAAGATTGGTCCAGTTTTACAAATGTCATTCAATTAGGAGTAAACATCTTATTGGCGTCCGTGCTTAGCCGAATCTCCTAAGATGCTGAACGCTGGAGAATCTCGCTTGGATGTTGGAGCTGCCTCTCCTATAATAGTCCTGATCCCTAACCTTGGTTCACCTCCAACTCACTTTCAGAAGCCCAGGCTCATAGCTTGACACTGCCTAGGCGCGGGATTTCAAGAGGTTGCAAGAAGAATGAGAACAACTATTTCCTTCTATAATGAAGATATCAAGCTTGCAAATTATTAACTCATAATCTTTTGTCCAATAGTGCGGTAAGATCGGAAAGTGACTTGGGACATTTCATGAGGATGCCATAAGGAAGATACATGAGGACCTCCTTTGTTGTCAGCCATCTCTAGCTTCTCAATTCTATAGACCTTCTACCTAAAAAGGCTTTCTTGAAAACTACTGTCTACCTGTTGCCCAGTTTTGTTTTGTCTAAAGTAGAACCACTAGATTCATTAGGGGTGATTAAATAGTTTGATAAAGAGTACTTGGTTTTGGTGTGAAATGGCTGTCAGCTCGAGTTTTTTGTCACCTGACTTTAAGTAAGGAAAGTCGTGCAAGCCAAGCGAAGTGTGCACAATACATCAAAGAAACGGGAGACAAAGCTGTTTCATGGTCTCTGGTAGAGATTTTTTCCCTTCATAGTACTTAGACCTCCGGTAGACGATGATATCAAGGGCATGAAGCGCAGCAGATTCTTGGAATGGACTTCGCAAAAGAACTAAGGGAGTCCTGGGGTTCAAAACGAATCAGTTAAGTATAAAAATGCAATGACAAGGCCAGCGCCCGAGCGGAGGGGGTCATAGTACAGGTGCGGTGCTCGTATGTGCTATTCAGGTTGAAGTCCCACCACCTTTCGTCTGTCACCTTAAAAAAAAAACAAAAAAACATGACTTCAATCCGGAGATATGGGAAACTTTCTTCAAACGTTGTTAGAATACCGTAAAAACTCGAATAGAAGAAACATGTGCTAGGACGTTGGAGTTACCTCTCCTAGTAAGGCGCGTCGTATATTCCTTTTATTTTGTCTCAACTGGGGGCTGAGTTTGCGGTGTTTTCCCCTCG
>Ga0307513_10006059_pt1 | contig 15868 bp, 14 predicted proteins | sample 15_EM_MG_FD_202174 | JGI IMG/M metagenome (GOLD analysis project Ga0307513, IMG submission 202174) | Populus trichocarpa ectomycorrhiza microbial communities from riparian zone in the Pacific Northwest, United States - 15_EM | ecosystem: Host-associated > Plants > Roots > Unclassified | place... | reverse complement strand
GATCAAGCTTGATCGTCGTACATTCAGAGGGTCGTCCTCTGCTTTCAATACCGACCATGCCTACCAACACCGTGCGACTTCATCGTGTGCTTCGGGCCGCTCCGGAGCAGATCTACCGTGCGTTCCTTGACGCCGACGCCATGGCCAAGTGGCTGCCGCCCTACGGCTTCACCTGCAAGGTCCATCACATGGAAGCCAAAGTGGGCGGTACCTTCAAGATGTCCTTCACCAATTTCACGACAGGCAACGGCCACTCCTTCGGCGGCGAATACCGCGAGCTGGTGCCGCATGAGCGCCTGCGCTACTCCGACAAGTTCGACGATCCGAACATGCCCGGAGAGATGGAAACAACAGTGGTGCTGCGGAAGGTCTCCTGTGGAACCGAGGTGTCCATCACACAGAACGGCATTCCGGACGTCATCCCCGTCGAGATGTGCTATCTCGGCTGGCAAGAGTCGCTCATGCAACTTGCGAAGCTGGTCGAGCCTGTGATCCCCGACTGACGAGCTGACGTCCAGCGTTTGACTCAAGGGCTGGGCGTCACGGCACACCTCACGAAGCTCCCATGCTCACCGCATTCGCTGGTCAGGGCCGCCAGGTCAGCGTTGTCCTCTTGTTGATGTCGGTGTCCGAACCGACGTTGGAGGTCGGGTCCACGGCTCCCGATCGTGTTCCGGCGCTGAGATTGAGGCCCGTGCCACGGTACTCGACGTCGCCGAGCAGATTCAAGGTGCCCGACGCGCCCTGGTTCGCTTCGAAGAAGCCCAACGGGTAGAACACGGTGCGCACCTGTGCTGAGCCGGACACCGTGAAGGCGTTGTTGCCCCACTGGCTGCCGCTCTCGCCGATGACGCTGAGGCCGCCGACCGTTCCGCCCGTGACCGAGCCATTCGCGACGATGGCCTGGTCTTCGATCCGTGCCGTTCCGGAGGCAGCACCACCGGGGAGGATCGTGGCATAGGGCCCGACGAACACGGTCGCGGGCGTGCCCGTCGGAGCGCAACCGCCGCCGTTGGAGTGGCGTGCGGTCCCTGAAGGGCAAGCGTCACGCTGACCGTTCTGGAAGCCCTGGGGCCAGGCGTTCGCCAGTTCGATCATGTACGGGTAGCGCCAGACCGTTCCATAGGCTTGGTCCCAGACGACCGTCTTGAAGACCGAAGGCGTGGCCGTCACCACCAGGAACAGCGGCTCGCCCGCGTTGACCTTGAACGTCAGGTCCGCATCCAGGCCTTTTTGCATGGCGCTGTAACGGGCCGAGCTGAACTGCGAATTGGTGGCGACCAAGCCCCAGCGGAAATCGGCGTCTGACCCCGACTGGTCGATGCCGCGGAACTTGACGGTCACCGTGGTCGCACCGCTGGCCGGGTACAGGCGCACGACGTTGTAGCCGAAGCGCTGCGGTGCCCCGTAGAACGGCGAGGCAAAGCGGCGGGTGGTGGCCCAGTTGTCGTCGAGCGCCTCCAGCGGCATCAGGCGGTGCATGCGTTCGGCCTTGTCTGTCAGCGTGATGTTGCCGTAGGTGCTGCGGAACGAATCGGGCGTGGCCTTGTAGTCCCACACCACGTTGTGCATCGCCCAGTCGCCGAGGAAGTCGTTGAGCTGGGAGAGGGTCCACCCACGCGACGTCTGGATGTTGGTGAGAGGGTCCGGGCCAGCGGTGGTCCAGATCTGGGTGACCGCCTCGGGGCCGTACTTGTCCTTGAGGAACTCCATGAACTGCCAGTTGCAGTAGCGGTCGCGGGTCGACCCGAGGTACAGGTGCGGGGCGTTGGGCAGCATCTCGGAGCAATGCACGTTGCTCTGGTACTCGGGGAGTTGGTGCGGCGTGAAGTTCGCATGGCTCTCGTGGATCCAGCCGCAGGTGTTCGACTGGTCGCAGGCCATGCCGCCGTTGTTGGCGCTCCACGACTGCCACCCGTGGGTGAACTCGTGTGTGAGGCCCCAATGGTCTTTGAGGGCGCTGGGCGAGATCCACATGCCCAGGTGCAAAGCATTCTGGGTATCGACCCAAGCGCCACCGGTCAGGCCCCAGTCGGAATGGATGTGGACCGCGGGCTTGATCTTGTCGGCCTTGTTGAAGAACGGTTCGGGCATCAGGAGATTCGAGTTGAACAGGTTCTGCCAGACCGTGTTCTCCAGTGTGGTGGCCGCCAAGCTCAGGTCGGCGTCGGATACCGTTTCATCCGAATAGAAGGCGAAGTGGGCCGATTCCTTGAGCAGCTTGAAGGTTGATTGGGTGGGGTTCGGTCCGGCTGCACGCCAGGTGCCGGGGGTCACGGTGGGCTTGGGGGTTGTGCCGGTCGCCCACGTGGTCAGGGTCGTGCCTTGGTCGACCACCGGTGCAGGAGCAGGAGCAGGAGCAGGAGCAGGACTGGGCGCGGGCGCGGGCGCGGGCGCCGGGCTGGGTGCTGGTGCTGGTGCTGGTGCTGGTGCTGGTGCTGGTGCTGGTGCTGGTGCTGGTGCTGGTGCTGGTGCTGGCGTACCAGCCACAGGCGTGGACGTTGCGTCGTCCGATGACCCGCCGCAGGCTGTCAGCAGCAACGACATCAGCAATGTGCTGACCGCATGTGAGCGGATGGAATCCCTGCCCTTGTTCATTCTTGTCTTTCGTTATGTCAGACCCGGGGCCGAAGGGCTCCAAGGCCGGTGTCATGCCGCTGACCACGCGCGCAAGGCCATCTCTGACCGTAGCACGGCGTTCAGGGCTCGTCGGTGTCCAAATGATTGCGAGACCGAGACACCGCAAACCCTCACGGGCGGCGCCATGACCCGCGAGACGGACTGGCTGCGAGCGAAGGGTCAATGCCTCGCACAGGTTCAAACGGCTACATCTTCGCGATGCAGACGACGTCGACCATGCTCCGTGCCTCGCGCCGAACTCAGGCGATGCGCTGGCCACTGCCGGCGTCGAACCAATGCAGTTGGTCGACGCGCGGGCGCAAGGTGATGGCAGCCCCCGGTCGCGCGCTGACGCGGTCGTGCACCATCGCGAGCAATGGGCTGTCACCCAGCCGGCACGACAACATCGTGTCGGCGCCGGCAAATTCGACCACCTCCAGCGTGACGGACCAGGCGCCAACGGTGCCCGCAGGGACGATCTCGAGATGCTCGGGACGCACGCCGACGACGCACTCGGCGGACACGGCCGGCGGCACGGCATCGAGCGTGGCGCCGCCCGTCAGTGCCAGGCCGAGATCGGTGCGGCGGCCGGCAATCAAGTTCATCGCCGGCGAGCCGATGAAGGTCGCGACGAAAGTGTTGACCGGGCGGTCGTACAACTCGGCGGGCGTGCCTGTCTGCTCGACCACACCATCGCGCAGGACGACGATGCGGTCGGCCATCGTCATCGCCTCGATCTGGTCGTGCGTGACGTAGATGGACGTGGCGTTCAGGCGCTGGTGCAGCGCGCGGATTTCGGTGCGCATCTGCACCCGCAACTTCGCATCGAGATTCGACAGCGGTTCATCGAAGAGAAACACGGCGGGGTCGCGCGCCATGGCCCGCCCCATGGCCACGCGCTGCCGCTGCCCGCCTGAAAGCTGGCGCGGATATCGGTCGAGCAGCTTGTCCAGGCCCAGGATCCGCGCGGCCCGTCCCACCTTTTCGCTGATCACGCTGGGCGGTGCCTTTCCGATCATCAGGCCGAAGCCCATGTTCTGGCTGACCGTCATGTGCGGGTACAGCGCATAGGTCTGGAACACCATGGCCACGTCGCGCTCCTTGGGCGGCAGCGCGTTGACCACGCGTCCGCCGATCGAGATGTCGCCGCTGGTGGGGTCGTCCAGCCCGGCCACCATGCGCAGCAGGGTCGACTTGCCGCACCCGCTGGGCCCGACGAACACGACGAACTCTGTATCGGCGATATCGATGTCGATGTCGCGTATGACGCGCACGTCGCCGAAGTCCTTGCGAATCTTGCTCAGTTGGATCGAAGCCATGGGTCAGCCTCCTTTGACGCCGCCGGCAGTCAGCCCGCCGACGATTTCTTTTTGGATCACGAGGGTCAGCAGCAGCACCGGGGCGGTGACCAGCAGCGCAGCGGCAGCCAGCGGTCCCCAGGCGATCTGCTCGAAGGTCAGCACGTTGTAGATGGCCACCGGCAGGGTGCGCGTGGCCCGGCCTGCGAGCACGGCGCCGAAGACGAAGTTGTTCCACGAGAAGATGAACGCAAGGATGGCCGCCACGGTGATGCCGGGGCGTGCCAGCGGCACCGCGACATGGCGAAAGCGCTGCCAGGTGGAGCAGCCATCCATGAGGGCCGCTTCCTCCAACTCGCCTGGCAGCGTCTCGAAATAGCCCGACACGATGTAGACGATGATGGGCAGCGTGATCACCATGTGCGTGATGACGATGGGCGTGAGGGTGCCCGTCAGGCCGAGTGCCTGGAAGAGCGTGAACAGCGGGATCAGGAAGCTGATGGCCGGCGTCATGCGCGCGATCAGGATCACGAGCAGCAGCTTGCGCGCCTTCAGCCGCGCGATGCCATAGGCCGCGGGCACGCCCACCGCCAGCGCGATCAGCGTGGCGAGGCCCGACACGACGATGCTGTTGAGCAGATAGCTCAAGAACGGTGTCTGCTCGAACACTGCGCGAAAGTTGGCCAGCGTCACGCTGCTCGGGATGAACACCGGCGGGTAGGCCAGGTTGTCGGTCTCGGTCTTCAGCGAGAGCGACAGCATCCACAGGAACACCGACGCCGCCGGCGAGACCAGCACGAGCACCACGAAGGCCAGGCCGATTCGATCGAGGAGCTTCTTCATGAGTCGTTCCACTTCGAACGCTCGCGCATCCAGAAGAGCATCAGCGACAGTGCCACCACGATCACGAAGAACACGACGACAACCGCCGAGGCCTTGCCGACCTGGTAGAACGAAAAGGCCTGCAGGTACAGATAGAGGTTGATGGTCTCGGAGGCCGTGCCGGGGCCGCCCTGCGTGATGACGTAGATGGTGTCGAAGGTCTTGAGTGCATCGATCAGGCGCACCACCGCAGCGATCATCACGAACGGCAGGATCATCGGCAGCGTGATGTAGCGAAAGGTCTGCCAGCGGCTCGCGCCCTCCATGTAGGCCGCCTCGAACGGGTCGGCCGGCATCGAGGCAAGACCGCCGAGCACGATAAGCATCACCAGCGGTGTCCACTGCCAGATGTCCACCATCACGAGACAGGGAATGGCCAGGCGCGGCGAGTACACCCACTCCGACGGCGCGATGCCCACCAGCGACAGCAGGTAGTTCAGCACGCCCTGCTGCGGATGGAACATCATGGTCCACACCAGGGCGATCGCCACCGGCGTGGCCATCATCGGCAGGGTGAACAGACCGCGCGCGAAACCACGCAGCGGAAACTTCTGGTTGAACACCAGCGCGGCGAAGGTGCCCAGCAGCAGCGGCCCGATCACCGCCAGCAGGGTGAAGAAGAGCGTATGGCCAATCGCTTCGATGAAGCGCCGGTCGGTCAGCAGTGCGCCGTAGTTGCCCAGGCCGATGAACGTGCGCGACGAGCCAATCTTCCAGTCGAACAGGCTCATCCACAAGGTAAACGCCCACGGGAACGCGATGATGGCCGTGATGGCGATCAATGCGGGAACGATGAACCAGTACAGCGCCGAGCGCTTGGCGTGAAGCATGGCAAGACCTTGAGGGGCCAGTTCGCCGAAGCGGACAGGCTGCATTCGGACGGAAGTGGAGCTTCTCCTGAGCGGGCCTTCGATACGCCGCAAGGCGTACCCTGTCCTGAGCTTGTCGAAGGGTCAGGCTGAACGGGTGTTTCTCCTCGAACGCCGGGCACCGACGGGAGCCTGGGATGCGCTCAGGCCTTGCCTTCGCTCTTGTTCAACACAGGCTGGAACTCGGCGGTGGCCTTCTTCATTTCGCTGGCCACGTCGGACCCGGTCAAGATGTTGTTCAACGCAATGCCGAACGTGTCGCGAAACTCGCTGACGGGCTCGATCACCGGCAGCCCGGGGAGAGAGATGGGCAGCGATTCAGACACGGCTTCCAGCCACGACGCGGGTAGCTTCTGTGCGGCGAGTGCCTTCTTGTCGGCATAGGCCGAGCCGCGCACAGGTGCGCCATGCCCGTCGACCAGCATGCGCTGCTGCATCAGCTTGCCGGTGGCCCATTGCACGTAGTACCACGCAGGCCCCTTCTTGGTGGTGAAGGCGGACACGCCGACGCCATCGCCGAACATCGGCACCACGCGCGCCTTGGGGCCCGCGGGGATCACGCCATAACCCACTTTGCCCACGACCTTGGACTTGCCCGCGTCTTCGAGCGGAAGCGCAAAGCCGCTGCCGTCGATCCACATCGCTGCCTTGCCCTGCAGAAAGAGGCTTTGCGATTCGTTCCAGTTGAAGCCTGCGATGCCGGCTGGTCCGTTGCCCTTCAGAAGATCGCGGTACAAGGTGGCGGATGCGATCGCTTCGGGGCCGTCGGTCAGCAGCTTGCCCGACGCGTCGGTGAAGGCTCCGCCGTGGCCGAGAAAGAAGGTGCTCCACAGCGGAACGTTGGCATTCTTCAATCCGCGGCCCACCATGCCGAAGACGCCCTTGGCCGGGTCGTGCAATGCCTTCGCGGCCACCAGCATGTCGGCCATGCTCTTCGGATAGGCGAGGCCCTTGGCCGCGAACAAGTCTTTGTTCCAGTACAGCAGCCACGGGTCGAGGTTCAAGGGCAGGCTGTCGATGCGCCCGTCGGACTGGGTCGCATAGAACATGCCGCCGGCGGCGAAGTCCTTGAGGTCGAAATCGGCCGTGGCTTGGCTCGCGAAGTAAGGGCGCAGGTCTTCAAGCCACTTGCCGCGTGCGAACTGCCGCTTCTGCACGTGGTACGACAGATGAATCACGTCGAAGCTCGTCTTGCCCGAGTTGAACTCGATCACCGCCTTTTGCCGCGACTGCTGCTCGGGCACCTGCTCCGAACCCACCGCGATGCCGGTCAGCTGCTCGAATTCCTTTTGGTACTTCTGCAGCAGCTCGGCGCGCGGGCTCTTGACGAGGTGCACTTCGATGCTTTGCCCCGAGTAACGCTTCCAGTCCAAGGCAGGCTGCGCGAACGAGGTCGGCAGCACGGACGCCAGGCCGAGGCTGCCAGCGCCTTGGAGGATGGTGCGACGCTGCCTGTCGATGGCTTGAGTCATGGTGTGTCTCCAGTTTGTTGTAGTGGGTGGTGCGGCTCGTTCGGCGCGCTTCAATCGGATTCTCGGCCGATGCCGAAGGCGCGCAATTGCGCCGAAAGGGTCTCGAAAGCCGGCTCGTTCAGTGCCACCAGCGGAGGCCTGACGCGCAGCCAGCCTTTGTCGCCCGACAGCAGCGCCATGACGCCCTTGAGCGCCGGCGTCAGCGCGTAACCGCCGAGCAAGGCCAGCAGGCGCGTCACGCGATCGAGGTCTTGCGCCGTGCCGGGCGCATCGGGTTGCGCGACCAAGCGGTGGACGAGACGCGGCATGAAGTTGGCAAGGCCGCTGATGGCGCCCGTGCTGCCTCGCCGGCCCAGCTCGGGCAGATCGACCTCGTTGCCGACATAGACCGTCAGCTCGCGCATGAAACGCTCGGCCAGCGCGAGCGAATGGGCCAGCTCGCAGCTGCTGTCCTTGATGCCGACGATGGTCTTCGGATACAGCGCCTTCAACGTTGCGATCACGTGGTGAGACAACCCGATGCCGGCCACCTGGGGAATGTGATACAGGTACAGCCGCAAGCGATCGTCGGCCGCTGCGTCGATGACGTATCGATAGGCGTCGACGATGCCCTGGTCGGAGACGCCCTTCAGAAAGAAAGGCGGCAGCATCAGGCAGCCGTGAGCGCCGATGTCGAGCGCATGGCGCGTGAGGGCCAGTGTCTCCGGCAGCGCCGCGCAGCTGGTCGACACGATGATTCGCGCGGCCGGCACGCCACCGCGTGCAAGTGCATCGACGGCGGCGCGCCGCTCGTCCATCGAGAACGACGGGCCCTCGCCGGTGGTGCCGAACGGCGTCACGCCGCCGCAGCCGGCTTCGAGCAGCGCGCGCGAGTGCGAGGCGAAGCGCGCATGGTCGATTCGCAGGTCGGCTTCGAGCGGCGTCAGCAGAGCCGGCCAGATGCCGCGAAAAGCCGTGGTGGTGGAGGCGGGTTGGGACACTACAGGTTCTCCAGAGACCACGGCAAGGCGGGCCGCGGCAGTCCGAGCACACGGCGATGTGCGCTCTCGATGTGGTGGGCGAGTCGCTGCGCGACGGCCTGCGGATCGCGGCGCTTGAGCGCGTCGATGAACCACAGATGCTCTTCCATCGCCGGCAGCAGCGACTCGGGGGACAGGGCCGACGCTTCGAGCCTGATGAGCCGCACGCGCAGGCTGTTGATTCGGTAGACGTCGGAGATCAGCTCGTTGCCAAGCGCGTCGATCATGAGGTCGTGCAGGCCCCAGTCGACCGTCGTGGCGTCGGTCAGGAGGTGGTCGTCGATGGTCGCGCTGCGTGCGCGGCGCACGATGCGCAGGTGAGCATCCTCGATGGCCGCGAGGTCGGTGTCCGACACCGTGCTCGCGAAGCGGACAGCCGCCTCGCGCTCCAGCAGCAAGCGCATCTGGAACGCGTTGTTGATGAGCTTGAGGTCGACATGCGCGATCTGCAGGCCGCGCTGCGGTACGGTTCGCAGCAGGCCTTCGGCTTCCAGCCGCGGAATGAGCTCGCGCACCGCGCCGAGCGGCATGCTCAGGAGCTGCATCAGCTCACGCTGCGAGATGAACTGGCCGGGACGGATGTTGGCCTGGACGACCTGCTGCTGAAAGTTCTCGTAGGCCTTTGCACGCAGGCTGGTCAACGGGATGCGAGTGGGGTTGGCCACGTTCGGTCTTCAGTCGCTTGCGGCCACGCCGCTGCAGAGGAGGGCGTTGCCGTACGTGTGCGGCAGCGCGATGTCGTCTAGCCTCTGGGCTTGCCATTCGGCATGCCGCGCGCTCGGCGTGTCGGCGACTGAGGGCCGTACCGGGCGCGCGTTTTGGCGCTTGGTGAGGTTGGCGGCCAAAGGGTCGGCGTCGACTGCTGCGTTCTCATCGCGACGGCGCATGCTTACCAGCGGGTGCAGCATGTCGGAGCTGGCAGCAGAGGGATGTTCTTCGGCATCAGTGGAGTCTTGATTCTGATTCGCTGGCTCAGACGCACTGACATGTTAGTCAGTGCATGGCAACTGTTCGCCCGGGGAAACCCTCGCATGACACGGTGAATCCATAGGTTCCGCGCGTCGAGAGACCGCTCGTCTGCGCGACGACGGCATGATCGATGACGATGCCCATCACATCGTCGAGGCGCAACTCGACCGTGCCGAGGCCCAGGCCGACGGCGGTCCGACATGACCGAGGGCTCGTCGCGCTAGAGCTGGGCTTCGATCGCAGCCTTGTCGATCACCGACCACACGGATCGAATTCTTCCATCCACGTACTGATAGAAGACGTTCTCGCTGAAAGAGATACGCCGGCCATTGATGTCCAGACCAAGGAATCGGCCTGCAGGAGTGCAATCAAAATTGAGGCGCGCCGCGACAGAGGAAGTGTCGGTCACCATCATCTGAATGGAGAAGCGCAGGTCCGGGATGTCCCGATAGTTGCCTTCCAACATCTTGCGATACCCGGACAATCCGATCCGACGACCGTTGTATTCGGCGTCTTCATCGACGAAGTCACGGAGTCGGTCCAGATGTCGGTCGTTCAGGCAGGCGATGTATCGACGGTAAGCAGAAACCAGATCGTTTTCGAGCATGGCAACAAGCCCTTTGCAGAGGTGCCGACAGATGGCATGGCGTTCCTGCCGCCGCGATGGGCGGTCAGTACTCGCGGTTTGGTTCAGCGTAGCTCGGCCAGCGCCATGGCGTCTGCACCGGCGAGAATTCGAAGCGGACAGGAAGGGTCATTCGCAGCTCGCCAAACGGAGACGACGACTGCTGCTCTGCTGACAACCGACTGCCATGCGCAGACTGGCTTAGGGCCGCCCTGTCAAGGGAGCGGTGGACTTCGGCGGGTCTGCCAGCGACGCAAAGGCGTCTATCGGCCACATCGGCCGCCGCAGGTGAAGGTAAGGGAGGCTAGCCAGGTGCGTCGCAGTAAACGGTGGCGACGGCCAGCGGGTCGAAGCCGGCACGGAAGTGCTGGGTGGACTTGACGACCACCAGTCGTTTGCTGGTTAGGTCGATGTTCAGTTCGGTGAAGCAGTCGGGCGAGAAGACCTGCTGCCGGATGCTGTTGAGAACGATGTCGATGCTCTGTGCCCGCACCGCCACCGCGGCGCCCAGCGCTTCCTTGCCCTGGCCTTCGACGCCGGTCTGGCCGGCGTCGCTGCGACAGGCCAGCACCTCCACGATCAGGTCGACCGGTGCGCCGGACAGCGGGCCCACCTTGCCGCCGATGCGCAAGGGCAACCGGGCGCCCACGCCGGCATCGGTGGCGATGGACACCGCCAACGGATCCCAGATCATGCCCAGCGCCACGTCGCGCACCCGCCGCTCCAGTAGCGCCTGGAGCACGAAGGTGCTGTCGCAGGCCGCGCCGCCACCGGGGTTGTCGGCTCCGTCGGAAATCACCACGGGGCCACCGCCAGCCGAGGCGGCCAGTGCCGCCGTGATGGCCGCGTCGACGGACAACAGGCGTGGCTGTGCCGTCTTGCGCAGCGCAAAGAACTCTGCGGCCAGCTGCTCGGCCAGGGCATGCGCCGCCGCCTCGTATCCAGCGGCTGCGACCACGACGATGGACGCGCTGGTGTGCTCCGTGTCCGACCACGGAAACCCGTGCATGGCCGAAACGGACAGGATGCCGGGCAGCGATTCACTGTGCTGGAGTCGCTGAACAAAATCGCGCATCGGCCCGTCGGTGGTGCCGAAGATGCCCAGCATCGGCACGCGACGCATCACCGTGCGTGGCATCGCGGCGCCGGGCTCGGCAGCCGCCGAGACGATGGCGTACAACTCCCTTCCGCGGGCGGTGTAGTCGGTGTGCGGGTACTCCTTGCAGGCCACGAGCAACGCACCGCTGTCGACCATGGCGGCGGTCACGTTGCCGTGCAGGTCGAGCAGCGCGCCGATGGGCGTGCGCGGGCCCAGCAGGGCGCGCACGCGCACCAGCAGGTCACCTTCGCAATCCGCATAGCCCTGCGCGACCATGGCACCGTGCAGCACCAGCAGCACCGCGTCCACCGGGCCGGCGGCCTGCAGGTCGGCCAGCAGTTCGTCGCGCAGCGTTTCGTAGTCGATGCGCGAGACCGGACCGGCCGGCTGCGCCCAGGTGCACAGACCTGGCAGCAGCGTGTCGCCACGCGCTTCGGCCTCCGCGAAGAAGCCGGCGTTGATGGGGTACTCGCGGCTGCGCGCCAGCAGGGCCGGCTCGCCCCGCCGGTGCAGCATGCCTTCGCCGAACGAGCGCAAGGTGGTGGGCAGCGGCGAGAAGGTGTTGGTCTCGTGCGCCAGCGTGGCGATGAAGATTCGCCGGGGCACGGCTCGATCGGTACTCATGTTTCCCCGCGGCGGAGCCTCAGAACTTGGCGGTGAGCGTGGCACCGACGGTGCGCGGCTGCGCCACCGAAGCCCGCAGCGGGCTGCCGAATGCCGTCAACGCTGCATCGGCACCCAGGATGGCCCGCTTGTCGAACAGATTGCGCACAAACAAGGCCAGCTGGACCTTTCCGAAATCGACACCACCTTGCACATCGGTCATTGAATAGGCCGGCATCTTGAAGTTGGGCTGCGAGGTGCCCGGCGTATCGAAGCCGGCGTTGCGCTCGCCGACATGGCGTACGCTGGCACCTGCGTATGACGGCAGGCCCATCAGGTCGAAGGTGTGGGTCGCCCCCAGAGCGCCGGAGAAGCGGGCCGAGTTGGGCAGGCGCGAGCCGGCGGTTCCCAGTGCCGGCGCATCCTCCGTCAGCTTGGCATCGATGAAGGCCAGGTTCGCATCGAGGTTCCAGCTCGGCGCGGCCCGGTAGCGGGTGAACAGCTCGGCCCCTCTGACGCGCGCCTTGCCGGCGTTGCCGATGACGGTGGTCGCGCCGATCGCGATCGGCTGCTGGATGTCTTTCCACTCGATGTCGTAGACGGCGGCTTCGACCGAGAGGCTCTTGTCGAGCAAGTCTGCCTTGTAGCCGAGCTCATAGCTCCACAGCGAGTCGGACTTGAACGAGGTGGGAGCGCCCGGCACCGGCGTGCCGGTACCGTCGATGGCCACCGGGTCGGGCCCGCCCGGGCGGTAGCCACTGGCCGCGCGGAAATACAGGTTGCTTTCCGCCGTCAGCGCGTAGCGCACCGTGGCCATGTAGGTCTTGGCCGTCTCGGACGAGTGGAACGTCTCTCCCGCAACGCCGTCCGTGGCCTGGTTGTAGCTTTGCTTGTTGCGTGCGACCCGTGCGCCGCCGGTCAGCGACCAGGCAGGCGTCACATTGAAGGTCACGTCGCCATAGAGCGCGTACTCCTGGTAGTCGGACGGCTGGGCAATCGACACCACGTCCAGGGCCGAGCCATCGGACACCACTGTCGCGCTGAGCAGTTGGCTCGATGCACCCTTCTCCTTGTCGTAGTAAAGGCCGGCCAGCCACTCGACCGTACCGCGCGCCGAAGTCAGCCGGAATTCCTGCGTGGTCTTGCGCACTTCGGGCCAGCTGTCGAGCTTGGCGAAGTCGACCGGCGTTCCCAACGCAGCAGTCAGCACGGGGGAATAGAACGCGGAGTCGAGCCGGGTCTGGGTCTTGGACCGTTGCACCGAAGTGATCGAATTGAATCGCGCCCAGCCGAAGTCGTATTCCACGTCGGCCGACCCCAGCCGGATGGCCACCGAGTACGGCTCGCTCACGCTGAGGCGGCGGGTGAGGTCGCCGTCGACCGGCTGGCCGGTGGTGATGTCGTAGTCCACCATGTCGCTGCCCTCGCGCTTGATGTCCTGCGCCGTGGCAGTCAGCCGCAGTTTCAACTTCGAGCTGGGCTCCACCAGCACCGACACGCGCCCGCCGGTGGTGTTGCCGCGGTTGATGTCGCTGCCCGCGGCCGGGCCGACGGCGTCAACCCAACCGCCCTCGTGATCGCGGAACACCGCGACGCGCAGGCCCGCCACGTCTTCCTTGAGCGGCACGTTGACGACGGCGCTCTCGGTGTGGCCGATACCGCCCTTGCGCGTGCTGCGCACACCCAGAGACACCTTGCCGGAGAACTCGGCCGTGTCCGGCTCGTTGGTCACGTACTTCAGCAGGCCACCCATGGCACCGGCGCCGTAGAGCGTGCCTTGCGGGCCGCGCAGCAACTCGATGTGATGCAGGTCCAGCAGCGACATGTCCAGCGCGGTGGTCGAGCCGGCCGCATAGGCGCTGTTGGAGCCGAAGGCGACGTCGTCGATGTACAGGCCCACCGTCGCGATCGTCTGGTCGCCCGTGGTGACGCCGCGCATGCTGATCTGCCCCAGGCCGGGGCCGCCAGTGGTCTTGACATCGATGCCGGGCTGGCTCCCTACGTAGTCGCTCAGCGACTTGGCGCCGGTGCGATCCAGCTGCTCGGTGTCGAGCCGGTTCACCTGGATGGGCACGTCGCGCGCGGGTTCGCGCCGGCGGGAGGCCGAGATCGTGACCGTGTCCAGTTTCTGGGGGGCCGCCTTCTTGTCTTCAGCCGGGGACGCAGCGCTTTGGGGCTCGGCGACTTGCGCATGCGCCGTCATCGCCAGGGAGGCTGCCGACAGCAGGAGCAGTCGGGCCAGTGGCGTCTTGCGACTGGGCGGCTGGCCGATGCCGGTTCGGTGTGAGAGGGCAACTGCATGTCGGTGGAATGAGGTCACAGCCAGATCTCCTTGGGCGCTTCGCCGAATGTTGGATTGATCTTATAGAATTTTCCAAAAAATATGAATAAATTTCTATAAGAGAAATAAATTGTCGAAATCAACGATCGGCCGGTCGCGAGAGAGCCTGCTGTTAAAGTTGCCCGCATGACAAAGACACCTCCCGCCCCAGCGCATGCCGGCGGGCCCGGCGAGACGATTCGTGCGCTGCGCAAACGCTCCGGGCTCACGCTGAGCGAGTTGAACGAGCGCACCGGGCTGGCAACGTCCACGCTGTCCAAGCTCGAGAAGGGACACATGTCCCTGTCCTACGACAAGCTGATGCTGCTCAGCAAGGGCCTGGGCGTGGACATGGCCGAGCTGCTGGACCCCGCGCCGCACACGCCTGCGACGCAGGGCGGTGGGCGCCGGGTGGTGGTGCGCGCAGGCGAAGGCCAGCTGGTCGAGACCAGCAGCTACCGCCAGCTCTACCTGGCCACCGAGCTGCTGAACAAGCGCTTCACGCCGCTGGTGGCAGAACTGAGGGCGCGCACGATGGAAGAGTTTCTGGCCGAGTTCGGCGACTTCATCCGCCACCCCGGCGAAGAGTTCGCCTACGTGCTGGAAGGCGAAGTGGAATTTCGCACCGAGCTCTATGCACCGGTGCGGCTGAAGGCCGGCGACTCGATCTACTTCGACAGCGAGATGGGCCACGCCTACCTGAAGGGCTGCGACGGGCCGTGCCGGCTGGTGGCCAGCTGCGCGCCGCGTGGCCGCGAAGAGCGCGTGATGGACACCTTCGTCAGCGCCTCCGAGCGTCTGGCCACCACCAAGAAGACCTCCGCTGCGTCACCGTCCGGCGAGAGAAAGGCTGCGCCGGCCAAGCGTCGCGCCCCCCGCGCGCGCTGAAGGCTCAGCCCGGCGGCGCGCTGCTCGTGAGGCGCCGCAACACGGGCTCGCACCGGTACAGCAGAACCGCCGACAGCAAGGCGATGCCCGCCATCTCCAGGAAGAACACCGCCGGCGTGACGCCGCTCCACCAGCCGCCCACGATGCCCGACAGCACGTTTCCGGCGAACGACGCCAGGAACCAGGCGGCGATGGTGGTGGCCCCGAGGTGCGCAGGCGCCATGCGTGCGAACAGCGCCAGGCCCACCGGCAGGATGCACAGCTCCGCCGCGGTGAACACCAGAAAGAATGCCACCAGCCACAGCCAACTCACCGCGCTGGCCGATGCCGCACCCGCCACGCTGACCGCTGCCAGCAAGGCATACGACACGGCCACGCCAAAGGCTCCCAAAGCCATCTTGTGCAGCGCCGGCCAGGCTTTGCCGTTGCGTCCGCTGCGGGCCCACATCCGCACGAAGATCGGCGTGAGCAGAATGATGAACATGGGGTTCAGGGACTGGAACCAAGTCACCGGAATGGAGCCGCCGAACAGCATGCGGTCGACCTCGGTGTCGGCCCACACGGCCAGCGTGTTGCCGGTCTGTTCGTAGGCACTGCGAAACACCGCGACGGCCGCGCCCACCAGCAGCAGGCCCAGCACCAGGGGCCCCGACCTGCCCGACGCACTTCGCGCGACGGGGGCATCGCGGGGTGACTCGGGCGGCAGGTAGCGGCCGCCGGCCAGATAGATCAGCAGGCCCAGGCACATGCCCAGGCCGGCCGCGCCGAAACCGTAGTGCCAGCCATAGACTTCACCTAGCGTGCCGCAGATCAGCGGCGCCAGCAGCCCGCCCAGGTTCACGCCCAGGTAATAGATGCTGAATGCACCGTCTCGCTTCGGGTCATCGGCGGCGTAGAGGCCACCCACCTGGCTCGGCAGGTTCGGCAGGAACAGCCCGTTGCCCACCGCGATGACGACCATCGCCGGCACGAACCAGGCCTCCACCGTCATCATGAAATGCCCGCAGGCCATCAACAGCGCGCCGATGACGACGGCCCGCCGCCGGCCGAGCCAGCGGTCGGCCACCAGCCCGCCGAGGATGGGCGTGAAGTACACGCCACCCGCGTACAGGCCGAAGACCATCGACGCGTCGGCCTGCGAGTAATGCAGCTGCTTGATCATGTAGTAGACCTGCAGCGCACGCATGCCGTAGAAGGAGAACTTC
>Ga0307513_10006058_pt1 | contig 15869 bp, 10 predicted proteins | sample 15_EM_MG_FD_202174 | JGI IMG/M metagenome (GOLD analysis project Ga0307513, IMG submission 202174) | Populus trichocarpa ectomycorrhiza microbial communities from riparian zone in the Pacific Northwest, United States - 15_EM | ecosystem: Host-associated > Plants > Roots > Unclassified | place... | reverse complement strand
CGACGGCATCGACCGCGACCGCGATCGCGCCCGTAGGATTGCCATCGACATCGCAGGCGCGCACGACGAGGAGCTTCAGCCCCTCGAGCGTTGGCTCCTTGCGGCTCGCGACGAGCGTGCCGATGATCTTACCCAGCACCATGGCGGCGCGCGCTCACTTCTTGGTGTTCGTCGTGTCCGGCCCGCGGCCGTCCGGCGATCCGCCGGCGCGGCCGAGCGGCAGCACCGCGTCGACGTTGGCGTGCGGGCGCGGGATCACGTGGACCGAGACGACCTCGCCGAGGCGCTCGGCGGCGCGCTGGCCGGCCTCGGTCGCGGCCTTGACCGCGGCGACGTCGCCGCGCACGACACAGGTCACGTAGCCGCCGCCGGTCTTCTCGTACCCGACGAGCTCGACCTTGGCCGCCTTGACCATCGCATCGGCGGCCTCGACCATGCCGACGAACCCTTTGACTTCGATCATTCCAAGCGCGTCAGCCATTCGTCATTCTCCTACTTATCGACAAACTTCTCGGGTTCCTTGCCAGTCACGGCGGCGAGCGCCGCCGTCGCAGCCGCTGCGGCCGCATCGATCTCGGCCTCGGTGCCGGCCATGTAGAGCCGGCCGAATGCACCGTACGGCGTGACGTTGACGAGCGAGACGTTGGCCGCTTTTTCGGCCTCGTTCGCGGCGAGCACGACGTAGCCCGCGGGCTCGCACTCGAGGATGAACAGCGACTGCCCTGGCAGCACCATCATGCCCTGCGAGCTGCGATTGATGATCTGCGTCTGATAGGCCTCGACGCCGCGGATCAGCTGGTTGGTCAGGACCTTGGGCTTGAGCCGCTGGCCCTCCTCGACGCCGAGGTGGCGCAGGATCGTCTGGCCGGCGGACTGGACCTCGCCCTTATCGAAGTCGTGGACCTCGAGCAGACCGTAGGCGCGCTCGACGACCTGGATCGCCGGCTGGACCCGCGTCGCCTTGAGCGCCGCATCGGTGACCTGGTTGATCGCGATGCCCGGGGCGATCTCGACCCACAGCGAGGCCTGGAACGGCACGGGCAGGAAGCCGCGCGCCGTCTTGCCGATAAACGTCGCAAGTTGCGGCTGGAGCGCGTCGAGAAAACAGTACGTACGCAGGACCGTGGCCATCGCTTCGGCGCACGCTAACACACGCGCTTTCTGTAGATCCACGTCGCACGCGGCAATTGGCTCGTCGCATGTGTCGCATGATGCGCCCCGATCTCACGCATGCCATGATGCCGCCCTCGATGCGATTCGCGCGCCTGGTTTGTGTGTTGTCCGTCCTGGTTGCTGGGTTGTCGTCGCGAGTGGAGGCCGATGTCCTCTCGCGCGTGCTCGCCGCGGCCGATCCGCAGGGCGGAGGCACCGCGCCGCCGCAGCAGCCACCTGATCTGTCCGCGTGGGCCGGCGAGGCCCGCGCGACGACGCTCGCCGAGCTGCTGCAGTCCGCGGTGCGCCAGAGCCCCGGCCTCGCCGCGGCGCGGTTCGACATCGCGATCGCGGAGGCGCGGATCCAGCAGACCTGGGGCCGCAACGACTGGCTGCTCCAGGCCAAGCTCGACGGCTCGTACTCGTCCAACGTGGTGTCCGGCGAGGGCTCGACGATCGACAGCCAGATCTTCCTCAACGGCAGCGCCGACCTGACGCGCCTGCTCGCGACCGGCGGCAGCGTCGGCATCCACGTCGGCAGCGCGTACACGCGCCTCGTGATCCCCGTCCCCGACGCCGGCGATCCGATGACGACGCACAACGAGACGATCAAGTCGTGGACGCAGCAGATCGGCGCGTCGCTGACCCAGCCGCTCTTGCGCGGCTTCGGTCGCCAGATCTACGACGCCAACGAGGCGCGCGCCACGCTGTCGCGTGACAGCGCCGTGCTCGGCAAGCGCCTCGCGGCGATCCAGGCCGTGCAGGCCGTGATCGCGGCGTACTGGGACCTCGTGCTCGCCGAGCGCAGCGTCGCGATCACCCAGGCCAGCCTCGATCTCGCGCGCGAGCGCCTGCGCGTGACGCAGATCGGCTCCGACGGCGGCAAGATCCCGCGCAGCGAGATCCCGGCCGTCTTGCAGATCATCGCGACCCGCGAGGAGGACGTGCTCAACGGCGAGCTGACGGTGCTCGACCGCTCGATCGCGCTGCGCCGCGCGAGCGGCATGCCGATCGGCGCCGGCGAGCTCGGCCTGCGCGTCGCGACCGATCTCGACACCAAAGACGAGCCGCTCGAGCTCGGCAAGCTCGTCGAGCGCGCCTACACCGCCAGCCCCGAGCTCGCGCAGCTCGCCAGGCAGGACGCGAGCGCGACGATCGACGTCCTCGTCGCCGAGAATGGCCTCCTGCCCCAGCTCGACGCGGCGCTGACCATCGGGCCGACGGGGACCGACACCACGTTCGGTGGCGCGTGGCGCGATCTCTCCGACTTCAACGCCCTCGGCATCAACGGGACATTGACCTTCTCGCAGTCCCTCAGCCGCGACCAGGTCCGCGGCCAGGTCCGCGAGCAGCGCGAGATCAAGCGCAAGCTGACCGTCAACGCGTTCGACATCCGCGCCCAGATCGCCCAGACCATGACCCGCTCGGTCGCCCAGCTCGAGCTCGCGCGCCGCCGCGTCGTGCTCTCCCAGCGCGCCATCGACCTCGCCAACGAGAACATCAAGATCGAGACTGACCGCTTCAACCTCGGCAAGTCGACCAACTTCGACGTCCTCAACCGCCAGGAAGACCTGCGCCAGGCCGAGCTGCGCAAGACCCAGGCCCTGATCGACTGGCACAAGGCCGAGATCGCCGTCCAGGCGCTCACCGGCGACATCCTGCCCCTCTACGGCATCAAGGTCGACTGACCCGCGCGCTCGGCGCGACGACGTCGACCACTTCGACCTCGTAGACCTCGTCCGGGATCCGGACATCAACAGACCACATGGCTCGATCGCCGATGGTGGATTTCGCCGGTCGTCCACGCTAGCGTGGTCATGGTGACAGCAAATTCGGGCGGCGGTGTCCTGGGGCCGCGGCGCCGGTGGATGGCTCTGGCAGCGCTGGTATGGGTGAGCGCTTGTACGGACCAGGTGGAGCCCGTCGTTCACTTCAACGTGTCCGAGGTCTCGATGGCCGCCGCAAAGGGCGCACCGCCAGAGGAGGACGGCGCCGACGTGGTGGTGGGCTACATGACCGGCGACGTGCCGATGGAGGGCGTATTTGTCCGCGCCGAGCTCCGGGGCGACGGCCTGCATCCGGAGATCGACACGTCGGTGGACCTGGCCACCAGGAGCGCCGCGTTCGTGCTGCATCCAGATACCTCCTTGGCGCTCGGCGTCCACAGCGGAACGCTCACGCTGATGGCCTGCGTGGACCCCGGTTGCCACGACCAGTTCAGCGGCTCGCCGCACGACGTGTCGTATCGCGTCGAGCTGTCTCCCCGCCTGCAGATCTCGACGGAGCTCGTAAACCTCCGAGCCACCGGGGGCGCGCTCGGCGACAGCGCCGTGGTGAAGTCTTCGATGCCGGTGACGGCGACGGTGGACTACGCCCCCGGCGGGTACGAAGACTGGCTGGAGGTGAGCGTCACCGACAAGGCCGTGTCCGTGACCGCCGATGCCCGCATGCTCTCCATCGCTTCTTTCGTGATCCTCAACGCCACGCTCGTCTTGCGTGCGGAGAACCCGACGCAGACGAGGCGAGTAGCGATCCATCTGAATCTGGCGCCGAGGCCGCCCGGTCCGTGATCTTATAGATTCTGCGACAGCGGCACGCCTATCGAGCTACAGATCAACACACTCACCGGCGCCAACCTGAGTGGACGAGCCCTTCATCGAGCTCGACTGGATGAAGCGTGGTGCGCGCGCTTGCTGGCGAGCAGCGAGCGAGTCTCGGCGAGGTGCAGCAGCGAGAAGCCGGGCGGCGGAGGGCGCGTCGCGTCGAGCACGGTGTGGATCAGCTCGTCGTGGTCGCGGGCGAGCGCGGCGCGCAGCGGCCGATCGACGACGGGCAGCGCGTTGGACAGCGCACCGGCGCGCGGCGGCACGCGGACGCACGACGCGGCCACCGGCGCCGCCGCGGCGACCGCCTCGAGCTGATCGAGCTCGGCCTCGAGCGCGGCGCGCCCGGCGAACGCATGATCGCGCTCGAGCAGGATCGGCCGCGGGCCGGTGCGCGCGAGGACGGCGGTGAGCAGCGCGAGCGCCGGGCGGGCGATCGGGTGAGCGTGGGTGTCGCGCCACATCACCTGGATGCGCGCGCCGCCCGCCACGTGCAGGTACGCGACGCGATCGAGCGGCAGGCGCGCGAGCGTTGCCTCGGCGTCCCCGCCGTGGTTGACCAGGTTGGCGTGCAGGTTCGCGACGTCGAGGAGCAGGTGCGCACCGGTGCGATCAAGCAGCTCGGCGAGGAAGTCGGCCTCGGCGAGCTCGTCGCCGGGCCAGGTCAGCGGCGCAGCGACGTTCTCGAGCGCGAGCGGCACCGACAGCGCGTCCATCACGCGGTGCACGTGATCGACGAGCAGCGCGAGCTGCGCCCGGCTGCGCGCGACCGGCAGGAAGTGGCCGAGCTCGGTGCCCCCGGCGCGCGCGAACGCGACGTGCTCGCTGACCAGCGGCGAGCGCAGCGTCCGGGCGACCGCGGCGAGTCGCTTGACGCGCGCCTTCTCCGGCGGCTCGGCGCCGCCCAGCGAGAGCCCGACGCCATGCGTGACCACGACGAGGCCGCGCTCGATCGCGGCGGCGAGCGCAGCCGGCGGGCGACGCGGATCGACGGTCTCGGCGATGACCTCGGAGAACGCGGCGCGCGGCCGCTGATCGATCAGCCACGCGGTCTCCGGCCGCCAGCCGAGGCCGACGCAGCACGGCAGCGTCACGAGCAGCCCCCGCAGCCGCCTCCACCACCACAGCCGCCCCCGGCGCCACAGCCGCTCGCCGCACCACAGCTGCTGACGCTGCAAGCGTCGCCGAGCTCGGCGCTGCTGCTGCCGTGATCGAGGCTCGCCACCAGGTGCGCCGGCGGCGCGGCCCCGACGAGCTGCACCAGGCCCGCACCGGCGACCGCGGTGCCGAACAGCGCGTACGCCAGCGCGCGCTCGTCCTTCGACAGCTGCTGCGGCGCAGTGCGCGCGGTCGCCGCGAGGCCGTGCGCCCCGTCCCGCATCGCGCGGAGCAGTTGCTGGCCGCGCCGGGTCAGTCGCGGCAGCCTGATCTGGGACAGACCGAACGCCGCGAGGCAGACCAGCGCCACGAGCATGCCGACCGGGCGATCGCGCGCGAGGCCGACGCCGCACTTGGCGACGCCGAGGGCGAGCCACAGCGCGCCGGGCAGGTAGAGCAGGAAGCGGCCCGTCGTCCGCACCCGCCGCCACAGGCCGCGGCGGCGGTGCTGCTGGATCATCTGGAGATCGAGCACTCGCGCCTTGCCGACCAGCGGCGCGAGCCGATCGATCTCGTCATTGCGTACCCGATCGAGCACGTAGTGCTCGACCGCCGCGTAACGATCATCGGCGGCGCTGCGCGCAACGTAGTCGCGCGATCCGGCGGGCACCGGCGCGGGCACGCGCAGCCGGCGACCATCGATGACGAGCTCGCCGCCGTGCGCGAGACCGGCGACCGCAGCCTCGATCGCGTGCGCGATGCCGTGCGCCAGGTGGGCGATCTCGGTCGGCCGCGATCGCGCGATCAGCGCTGCGAGCTCCGCGCGCGTCGCGCGCCGCCCCGCGAGCAGGTAGCGCAGGCCCAGCGTCAAGCCGCCCACGGCGACCGCGCCGAACAGCCAGAGCCGCAGGAACGCTGGTCCCGACCATGACAACGGATCCATCCCGGTCATTTACGTCTCCTTGACCCAGCAGCGGATTCTACCTCGCAAACCTACCATGGCGATCAGCGAGCGCCCGTCACCCTCCGTCCTCCTCGAGCCGGCGCAGCACCTGTCGGCCGCAGGCCCCGCACGCCGCCGAGGGCGAGGGCCCCCAGCTCCGCGCAGCACGACCAGCCCGCCGACCCACCGAAGCGCAACGCACTCCGCCGGATCGACCAGGCGACGCCCGTTACACCGGCGCATGTGCATGCCGCCGGCCTTGCCGTCGCGGCGGTAGCGGTAGCGGTCGGGGTTGCAGCGGGTGCAGGGTGGCTTGTCGTCGATGGCGTCCTGATCGACTGGCACAAGAGTCGAGATCGCCGTCCAGACCCTCACCGGCGAGATCCTGCCCCTCTACGGCATCAAGGTCGACTGACCCGCCCAGCTCGCGCGACTGGCGCGACGACCTCGACCACTTCGATCTCGTAGACCAGCGGCTCCGGCATCGTCTCGCTGGCCGGCACCCACAGCATCATCTTCTCGCCGGCGCGCATGAGCTGCAGCGCCTCGGCCATGCCCGGCGCCGCGTAGGCCACGTCGAGCGCGATCGGCTGGCCGCGCGTCTGCGTCGTGAAGAACGTCTCGCCGGTGCTCGGGCGCCAGCCGGTGTACTTCACCATCGCGGTGTCGCTGCGCTGGGCGCGCGGCCCGCGGTCGCTGGACGCCAGCTTCTTGTAGCGCAGGCCCGACGCCGTCTTTGTTGCATCCGCCGGCGGCGCCTTGACGTCGAGCGGCGGCGCGATCCGCACGACGTCCGCGCGCGCCGGCGTCGTGGCCGGCGCCTCCGCCGCCGGTTCGTCGTCGCCCTCACAGGCAGCCGCGCCGAGAATCGCTATCGACATCACTCCGCATCTCCAGAAGGCTCGCATCGCTCACGAGAATACGTCCTGGCTGCGCGCGTGTGCCCCCGCGCGCGCAGCGCTCAGGTCGAAATGACGGGTCACGCGCAAATTCGCTCGTACCCTTCAATTCGACATCGGCACTCGCGGACTCCATTGCACAGCCTTCACCCGATCAGCGAAGTTGGCAGTCGATTCTTTTGATACGGAGCCACTCATGAGCTGGAGACGATGGATTTGTCTTGGATTTGCCGGATTCGCGCTCGCCGCGGTCCAGCGGCCGGCGGCGGCGCAACTGGCGCCGATGGGCGCCCACTACGCAGGTCGGCCGTCCGATACCGGTTTTTCCGGGGTGGGCGCCTCGGGTGGCTATGCCGCGTCCATCCCACTGGAGTTGCCGGAGGCGCGCGGCGGGTTGCCAGTCCCGCTAGGGATCACGTACAGCGAGCGCGGCGTCGGCGCAGCCGGGCTTGGTTGGGACGTACCGCTGTCCTATGTCCGGCGCGAAACGACGCTCGTCCACCGACGCCCGTTTGACTTCGTAGATCAAGCACCGGTCAACCGCGAGCAGGTCGCGCTCGTGCTCGACGGTAGCCGGACCGATCTCGTGCGACGTGGCACGGCCTGGAGCGCGCGACAGAACGCGCCGCAGCTGCAAGCGACCGAGAGCGGCAGCGGCTGGCAAGTCTCCGACGGCAGCGGGCGCACCTACGTGTTCACCGCGCCAGCGTCGGCGCTCATCGGCGCCAACCTGTGGCTGCTGACGCAGATCACCAACTCGACCGGCGACAGCGTGTCGCTGTCCTACACCATCGGCACGCCCGCCGTGGCAGGGACGACCGGCCTGTCGATCGACCTCGCATCAGTCTCTTACAACGCCCACCCCACCATCGCCGGTTGCTTCAAGACTTCGATCAACCTCGTGTACGACGCAGACAGCACAGCGCCGCTGTCGATCAAGATGATGGGCGATCGCGTGCTGACCCGGATGCACAAGCTCACGGCGGTCGACGTCCTGAGTCGACCCACCTGCGGAGCGAACGGCGTCTCGTTGCGCCGCTACCAGCTCAACTACCAAGTCGATCCCGACACTCGACAGCCGCGGCTCGCGTCGGCGCAGCTGTTCGGACAGGCCGGCACGCCCGAGCAGTCGACGCCGATCACGCTCGGTCAGTACAGCTACGGCTCGGCGACGAACGCGGGCCAGCTGACGTACCAGGCGCAGCCGCCGGAGCACATCGGTGCCGCCAACAGCTTTGGCCGGACCTTCGTCGACAACGTCCTCGCACCACCCGACGGCATCGGCGTCATTTACCACACGTCCGCCACGGTGCTCGACCTGACCGGCGATGGCCTCCCCGAGGAGATGTCGAACATATCGCTGCCGCTCCGGCCGACAACGCTCGAGATGCGCGCCGCGCGCCAGAAGCGCTACACCTACTCGAACGTCGTCAACGATGATCGGCTGTGGCGCCAGGCGATCGACGTCAACGGCGACGGCCGGATCGACATCATCGATGCCGCGGAGCTACCCGGCTCGTGGGTGATCTACCTCAACACGCCCACGCCGGGAGCGCCGGCAACCGTGGCGTGGCAGCGCCGGGTGACCTCGATCGCGGCCCTCACCCAGCGTCTGCGCGCGCGGGGCTACGTCATCGAGACAGAGTATCTGCCGCTATCGCGCCGCTCCACCGCGCACATGCGCGTGCGCAACATCTGCATGAAGCTCGTCCAAGGCGAGTGGCTCGTCGACCCGAACGGCTTCGCATCGGGCCACTGCACGATCCGCGAGATCGAGAGTGACTCCGAGGACACCTACGTCGAGTGGGAGGTCCGGGACATGAACGGCGACGGCTACCCTGATGTCGTGTTCAACTCGACCCCAACTTGCCCCCGCCAGATCCCCGGCAGGGGACGCAGTACGGCACAGTCACGGTGCAGGACCGAATCGGCCTGCTGGGAGGGCCCAACGAGATCGACGCGGTGTTCAACGTGCTCGGCGTGCACATGGACTCCGGGGCGTCCTACGCGTTCTCGGCGCCCGTGGCGCTTCGCTCCAATGCGGGCTGCGGGATCGGGTTCTGGCAAGGCTCGACGACCGGCATCCAGCAGCTCGTGTGCGGCCTCGCGGAGGTCAACGGCGACGGGATCACTGACTATGTGAGCTCGCGCTCGGTGTTCCTCGGCACCGGATCGCTGGCCGCGTCGAGCTACTTCACGCCGAGCGCCGCGATGACCCTGCCCGGCCAGCTCGCGATCCAGAACAACCAGCAGGTCAGTCGGTGCGCACCGCCCGCCACGGCGAACACGACGTTTCACGTGACCCAGACCGCGGGATTGCGGGACGTGACCGGCGACGGCATCCCGGATTATCTGCTGTTCACGGGCCCGAACTGGAACGTATGGGTCGGGACCGGCGCTGGCCTTGCAGCTGCGATCCCAGGCGTCGTCGGGGTCGGCGCGCTGTCCGACGTCGTCGATGACTGCGGCGGAGTCAACTCCGTCACCGCCGGGGGCCTCTATGACCTGCGAGCCACCGGCGTGCCGGCGTTCGTCACCGGCACGCCGGCGGCCGCGACGCTCTCGGAGCTGGTCGGCAGCAGCGGCGTGCCCGGCGCGATCGACGCGGGACGGCTCGTGCAAGTCGACAACGGCTTCGGGGCTCGAACCACGATCACGTACCGCTCCGAGAAGACCGACCACTCCACGCTGCACCAGCTGGCGTCGCCGGAGATCGTGGTCAGCTCCGTCCAGACCGCGGGCAGTCAAGGCCTGGGCGGCACGCTCGCGAGCACGCAGTACGCCTACGGGGGCGCCGTGCTCGTGTTCGATTCCTTCCACGATGGCTTCAAATTCCCGGGCTACCTGCAGTCCGTCGAGCTCCAGATCCCGACCGGCGCAAACGAGGGGCTCGCGGTGCTCACCTATCGCAACGGACTCCCGCCGCCGTCCGGCGCGACCGTCAGCGCCGACGAGCGACACGCCCGCAACCTGGGCGTCGGCAGCGTGAATACACGAACGGTGCTGTCCGGGGCCGTCGGCACGAGCGCGCGGGCCTTGCTCGCAGCCCAGATGTCGAATGACCCCCGGATGATCCGCAGTACGCACGTGAACTGGGCCGCTCTGGCGCTGCCCGTACCGGCGGGGACCGTGTTGCCGTACCCGTGCCCGGAGATGATTTTTCCGTACGACTACGACGCCTCGCTCGCGTACGCCCAGAGCCACCCCGCCGCCGGGTACGACGCGTGCTGGGAGCCGGCCTTCCTGTACGAGCTCGACGAGCAGGCCTGGCGGGGAGCGCCCGGCGCGGCGCCCCCGGCGGCGTTCAACATCGAGACGCTCTGGCGCGTGACCGGCGTCGACGCGCAGGGCCGGGTCACGGGCGTGACGCTGTTCAACGACCTCAATCGCAGCGACGACGACGAGTGCGTCACCACGACCTACGCGTCGCCCGGCAGCTCGAGCGCGCAGATCTTCTCGGCCGTCGCGAAGCAAGCAGTCACGAACTGCGCCGGCAGGACCCTGGCCGGCGAGAGCTGGATCTACGACGGGCTGCCGGAGGGCAACATCTCGACCGGCCTGCTGACCTCGCACAGCGTCGAGCGCCGCGACGATCAAGGCGCCTTGCTCGCGACGTTCAAGCAGCTCGAGGTCCCCAGCCGTGATGTGTTTGGCAATCCGCTGGTGATGTTCACGCAGCGCGAGGACCGCGCGGTGCACAAGGCCACCATGGTCTACGACGAATTCGCGCTGGCCCCGATGAGCGTCCGGATCGACGCCACCGGCACGGCGACCACGATCACCTCGATCGCACGCGACCCGGTCACGCTGGATCCGACCCTGGTGACCGATCCGAACGGCATGAAGTTCGGCTCGACCTACGACGGCTTCGCGCGCTCGGTGCTTTCCACCATCACGCCACCGAGCGGCCCGTCGGGTGCGGTGTCGGTCACGAGCTACGCGGGGTTCTCGCCCGCCGACGCGCAGGGCCGCCGCGTCACGCACAAGGTGTTCACCGATCCGGTCGCGCCTGCGAGCGTCGCGACGGCGGTGGGGCGCACGAGCACCGCCTTCCTGGACGAGCTCGGCCGCCAACGCGAGACCCAGGTTCAGCTCGGCGCCGACTATGGCAACGAGACACTCGTGATTGGCCAGCGTAGCTATGACTTGCTGGGTCGCGTCGCCTTCGAGGCCGACCCGTACCCGCGGAGCCAGAGCGCCAGTACCGCCTACGGGACGACCAGCTACTTCCACACCGATGGCACTCGGTGGTGCGACATTCGCGGCGCGGGCGTCCAGTCGTTCACGACCGTGACCGACGCAGAGCGGGACATCTATCCCACCTGCTTCGATCACATGTTCCAGGACAAGACGGAGATCGCGATCGTCTACGATGCCGCCGGGCTGTCCGGCGGACCGCAGGCCAACGTGGTGCGCATTACCCAGGCGACCGCCGTCGGTCACTTGCTCGCGCGCTCGACCTGGCAGGGCAGCACGCGCCTCGAGCACGCGACGTTCACCTCGGACGCGCTGGGGCGACAGACCAGCATGACGCGCTATCGCGATGCGATGGGCGGGACTCAGCCGGTGACGACGTCGTGGCGCTTCGACTCGCTGGGCCGCCTGGTCGAGCTCCACGAGCCCGACGCTGCGCCGCAGCTTCGGACCTACAGCAACTGGGGCGAGCAGCTGCAGACCCAGTGGACGGACACCACGACCGCGACGCCGACCGACCACCGCGTGGTCAGCACCTACGACGGCCTCGGCCGGCTCACGCACCAGGAGGAGCGCAGCGGCAGCGTGGTCGACCCCGCCACGGTCCACGACTACGCGTACGACCTCCCGGTCAGCGTCTCGCCACACGTCGCACCTGGCAACGTGCGCGGTCGCCTCGCGCGCGCGAGTTGGCCGACCGGCTCGGTCGCGTTCAGCTACGACCCGCTCGGTCATGTCGCGGCGCAGAGCTTCAGCGACAACCAGGGCGGCCTCTACGTCGAGACCCATGCGTTCCACGCCGACGGCTCGTTGTCCGCCATCGATCTGATGCTGCCCGACACGGCGTTTGCCGATGAGCGGATCGACTACACCTACGACTCCGCCGGTCGTGCCCGCGGCGTGAGCTACACCAGCGCATCGCATACGGACTCGCTGTTCACCGCGACGACGCTCGATCCGTGGGGCCGGATTCGTCAGGCGCGCTTTGGCAACACGGCGTTCAGCGCGAACTTCCAGGACACCGGCCGTCGGCTGCTCCAGGACGTGACGGTGTCCTCCGTCGTGTCGCCAACCGTCTCGCGCAAGATCAGCGTCGCGAAGCTCGATCCGGTGGGCCGCGAGATGTCTCGCGTCGAGATCAAGAACGGCGCAGCAACCGGCACGACGACGACCTACACCTACGACGCGCTGGGACGGCTGGCGACCGCGCAGCAGAACCAGGCTGCCACCGTCGTGCTCAATCGCGCCTTCGGCTACGACCCGCTCGGCAACGTCACGGGCCAGCAGCCACCTACCGGACCGCTCGATACGCCCTCGGTGCAGATGACCTATCTGGACACCGATCGCGATCGCATCTGCCGGATCGGCTACGGCACCGCCGGGCTGGGCGGCACTGCGTGCAACGTGAAGTACGACGGCGTCGGCAACATCACCGAGCAGAAGGTCCCGAACAGCGTCCGGCAGCTGAGCTACTTCGCGAGCGGCCAGGTCCGCTCGATCACCCAGGGCGCGACGTCCGCGCAGTTCCGCTACGATGCGTTTGGCGCTGTCCAGGAGCTCACCGTCGAGTCATCTGCGTCGTTCGAGGAGACCATCGACGGCATCGTCGCGAGCGACACGCGCCACGATCGCCATTACGGCCCCATGCTGACCTGGCGCGACGAGGCGCCGTCCGGTGCGATCACCTCGGTGCTGACTCGCAAGATTCCGGGCCCCGGCGGCTTCTTCGCGACCCGGCACGGCGCCGGCGGCAAGTGGTCCTTCGAGTTCGGCGAGCAGCGCGGCACGCGCTTCGTGACCGATCCCAACGGGACCGTCGTCCAGGACATCGACTACGCGCCCTTTGGCGAGGCCAAGTCCACTGGCTCACAAGCCGCGCCCGGCAAGCCCTTCTACACCACCTCCCAGTGGAACGGCGGCGACGCCCTCGCTGCCCTCGGCGTCTCCCAGCTCGGCGCCCGCCTCTACGACCCTGTCATTGGCCGCTTCCTCAGCCGCGACCCGCTGCTCATCCCGCGCACCGCGGCGACCACGAACCCCTACGCCTTCGCCAACAACGACCCGATCAACGCCTCGGATCCTTCGGGCCTGAGTCCCTCGTGCGAAGGAAAGGAGTGCAAGAAGAAGGACACCGAGCCTGTTCAATGGGGAGGATATAGCTGGCTCGGCGTGCCCCTCGCCCTGACCTTCCCCCACGGCGGTGTGCAGCCACGCGGCGGGGGAGGTGGCTATTTTTCTCACCCCACGCCCGCTCCGACTCCGGCTGCCGCAGACCCGGCCGCGGTTCAGAACCAGATCAACATCAACAACGCGCGGGCCCAGGCGATTGGCACCCTTGCTCTATCTAACGCGGGCACGTCCGAGGGAGGATCGCTCAGAGGCGCACTTGCCGACGCCATTGATGGCGTCGCAACCGTCGCCGGAGGAGCGCTGGGCGGCTTTTTCGCGGGGCTCGGTGGAGCGCTCACCGGGCCCGGTGAAGCGATCATCATCCCCGCCGGCGCGATCGCCGGCGCCGGCCTCTTTCGAGGCGCCGTCAGCGGGTGGACAGATTTGATTCGGGGCGAAGAACCGACCGTCGTGCGTGCGCTCGCTGCAACAGCCGATGGAATGAGCGCCGAAATGGGCGGTCTAGTCCTCGGCAAGATCGCAGGGCCGTACATCTCACGCGTACTTGCCGCACGAGGATCGGCGGCAGGCACGATTCAGCACCTGACACGAACAGAGCTCAAGCAGGTCACTGCGGGCGCGGCGAAGGAGATTCCGTCACTGGACATCACGGGAAAGGTCCACGGAATTCTCCCCACGGGCAAGGAGCTATCAAGCTATACCGTCGACGAGCTTGAGGTGTTGGCAAACGAGTTGAGACGGAGCATTCCTAGGCGCATCGAGGCGACGAAAGTGCTAGGATCGGACGCCCCCCACGGTGAGCGACAGGCGGGGGAGCAGTTCTTGCTTCGACAGATCAACAAGCTCCTAGGTGACCAATGAACATCGACCATGACGCGGACGTCCTCTTGGGCGAGCTCGCCGAGGACTCGCGCAGGTTCGTGGAGCGTGGTCGCGGCTATCAGCTGCTACAGGCGTTCTTTCGCGGGCTGCCAGTCGAGACACTACGGCCGCTTCTCCAGGACCGTGATCCATGGGTTCAGCGCACCGCGGGGTTCGTAGCGTCAGAGTTGGGATGGCGCGCTGCCGACGTAGTCGACGACGCCGTTGCGCTTCTCGCCTCCACGGACATCCATGCTCAGAACTACGCGATGGATGTGCTTGCCGTGTGTGGCACTGGCGACAAAGCGGACCTGTTCGCGCATGTACTCCGGAAGCTGGAGAGCGATCACGGCGGACTTCGAGTAATGGCAATGTACTTGGTCAGTCGGGCAAGCACAGAGCAGCTCGCGGCCGCGGCCCGCGTCTTCGCGCGCGCTGCTTCCTATCACCGCATACACTGCGACGGTCTGCGCGTGCTGATCGCTGGGTCGACGCTCTCGTCCGAGTCGATTGTGACGATGTTACGGGAGCACGAGTCGCTCGCCCGGAGGTATGGCGCAATCCTGGCACGAAGGCACGGTCGGGCAGACCCCGCGATCATAGAAGCACTCAAGCTCGCCGATCCCGAGCTGCAAGAGTTCGTCATGTCGAGCGAGTAAATGCTGCGTACCGTTCACGCCCGTTCACGCCCTTCCTTCTTGACATCTATGCACGGCGGTCACTCGACCTACCGACTAAGGCTCCCCGAGGGTGGAAAGCAGTCATCAGCGCTCGAATTGCGCCTTCGGCTCGCGGCAGAGATCCTGAATGAAGCGCGCTGGTGACCGCGGCATCCACCCGTTCCCTAACGCGCACGAGTGCGTCGCCAGCCGCGAGGTGGACCATGGGTTCAAGGTCCAGGGCTAGAATCCTCTCGAAGAGGGTTGTCGCGTCCGCTGCGGGCTGCGAGGCAGCGAGCGCCATGATCAGCTGGTACTGGGTCTCCCAGGTTCGACGATCCTGCACTTCCTTGTTCAAGGCAGCCATGAGCGCCGACGCGGCGCAAGGATCGCCGGCTCGCCGCAGCTTCTTGGCGGCAGCACGGCGCTTCGTCGAGCTGGCATCATCAAGCTGAGAGACAAGATCGCAAACGCTCGGTGCTGACGTCATCAGCTCAGTCCAGATCTCCATTGAGCTTATTGAGCTTGAGGTATGGTCCAGACGCCCCCGAGGGGATACTCGAACGCCCAACCGGCCGATGAAGAATACTGCCAGGAAGACTCATCCCGCGAGCCCTGCTCGCACATCCCAAGCCGTGGATCCGAAAGGAAGCGCGCAAGGCGCTCGGGCGGATCGACAAGGCCGCGGCGCCTCGGGTCACACCGGGGTCAGGCCGATGAAGCCCATGTGCATGCCGCCGGCCTTGCCGTCGCGGCGGTAGCTGAAGAAGCGGTCGGGGTTGCAGCGGGTGCAGGGCGGCTTGTCGTCGATGGCGTCGGGGGCGACGCCGGCGCGCTCGAGGGTGGCGCGCATCGCGACGCGCAGGTCGACGTGGTCCTTGTGGGGGCCGGCGACGACCAGGCCGGGGAGGTCGCCGAAGGCGGCGCGGAACTCGGCGACGACCTCGGGGCCGACCTCGAAGCAGCACGGGCCGATCGAGGGGCCGAGGGCGACGCGGATGGCCTCGGCGCGGCCGCCGAGCTCCTGCATCCGGGCGATGACGTTGCCCGCGACGCCGGCGACGGTGCCGCGCCAGCCGGCGTGGGCGGCGGCGCACAGGCGGGCCTCGGGCTCGGCGAACACGAGGGGGATGCAGTCGGCGGCGAAGGCGCCGAGGACGGGGCCGACCTCGGCGCTGACCAGGCCGTCGAACTCGGCGTTCTCGGGCACCGGCTCGCCGACGGTCCACACCGCCGTGCCGTGGACGTGGCGCATCATCTGGAGCTGGGCCGGATCGTAGCCGGCGTGCTCGGCGAGCCGGCGCCGGTTGGTGTCGACGTTCTCGCGGTC
>Ga0307513_10006057_pt1 | contig 15869 bp, 21 predicted proteins | sample 15_EM_MG_FD_202174 | JGI IMG/M metagenome (GOLD analysis project Ga0307513, IMG submission 202174) | Populus trichocarpa ectomycorrhiza microbial communities from riparian zone in the Pacific Northwest, United States - 15_EM | ecosystem: Host-associated > Plants > Roots > Unclassified | place... | reverse complement strand
GGCACAAGGTGTGACCAAAAGTGACCGATGACCAATCTCGAGCTGCAGCCGAATCTGCAGAGATCTGCAGCGGCTGCAGCTCAACTCTGAACGCCCCTATTGAAAGTCATTACGACAGTGATCTCCCTTGCAGTGGCTAGAGTTATGAATTGCAATATGAATTTCGGCACGATGAACCCTGTGTCAGGCCGCTGCTTTATTTCTGCCCTAATCCCTGACCTGCAAATAATATTGATAGTGCACAATTTACAATCTTTGCAGATCCCCAGTGCACAGTTTCATTGGCAGATACATCAGGAAGGAGCTGGATGATGAGCATGTTTCGGGGCCATATATTATGGAGGCGACCTTCATGCTGATAATTTTCGTGGCATGCTTTGGCTATGAAGACCCGCTGAACATGCTGAACAAAAAAAAAAAAGGGGGGGGGCTGCCCTGTATTTCATCCAATCCAAAATGCATATGATCTTGGTGGAAGGTACATCAACCAAGAGAAACTCGCTGCAGCAGTCCTCAACTAGAACATACACATGCTGAATATGCTGACAAGAGCTAGTGAGTCCAATATTTACCCATTTCTACACACATTTCTATTGCTCGCATAGCATATTCAAATGAATCTATCACATGAACGCACTGGTACATGATCCTGTGGGACTCGAACAGCCATTCAACAACGCCACCTAAAAGAAGGCGCACACTGTATTTTGGGAATTAAACTTGTTGAAGGTGGGCCCATAAAGTTTCTTAAGCGTGACAATTCTCCATGGGATAATGAAAGAGATATTTGCAGTAAACAAAAATCATTGCAGCAGCCCCAGGAGTGGGAGGTGGAAGATTTTTCTTGTTTTATCAATTTCTCTGAGGGTGTCCCAGGAGAGCAGCGACTCGCTGATGAGGCATCACACACTGTAAGGGCTGCCCTAAAAGGTCACAATGAAGAGTGATGATTGCAAAGACAAAAGATGGAGGAAAAGGAAGAGGTTTTTAACTTGAAGCGAAGGGAGCACTTCTTGCATAAAGATGGATGTAGGTGGAGGTTTGAGGTCATCGGAGAAAGGCATTGAAGAACAGGCAAGTTTGACCAAGTGCTCATTCTCTGGCAATACTTATTATTCCTCCATGTATTCCACTGGAATCCGCAAGAATGGACCGGAATTCCAGAATTCCAGCGGATTCCGCCCGGAATCAGCCTTTAAACTTTAAAATAGGTAATTACTTGCATAAGGGCCTGGCCCGATTACTCATTTTCGAAGTCTTTATTATATGTATTTTAATTTTTTTTAAATTTATTAAATACATTTATTAATTTAAATACTTTCCCCCCTAAGAGGGGGATAATGGAGTAGGGCAGGGGCGTTTGGGATTTATGCCGCCCGATGCTGTGGATACAATATTACCCCTCAAATAAGAGGGGTAAATGGGGTGAAAAAGAATAAACCCCCCAACGCAGGGGGGGGTACAACACCGAGACAGAAAGAAAAAAAGAAAAAATCCCCCCCAATGAAGGGGGGGTAAACGACGTCGAAGCGGATGGCATGTGGGTTTTATGCCGTCCCCTGTCGCTAATGCCATGGGAATGAAGGCGGGGTAGGAAGGAGGGGGCGCGTATGCACCGTCTCACCCAACCGTCGGTGTCAAGAACGCCGGCGGATAACGATGGAGTACGTCGTTACCCCCTGCCCCTCGTATTCCCTGGTCATCAACAAAAACTCTGGGAAACGACGACAACGAACAAGTCGTCATCATCGTCTCCCTGCCCCTCCTCCCCCTCCCCTCGTGTCTCCGCCTCTTCCTCCCTCCCTACTCCTCTTATCGCCTTCTGCTCGTACTTTCGGCTGTGACATGGCACAGGCCGTTGTTGTCATTTGGGTGGGTGGCAGTAGGCGGTGATGTGGCGGTAGTCGGGGCGTTGTTGGTGTTGTCAGGGGGCTGTGACGTGGCATGGCTGGGGGCCATGCGTGGCGGTGTCGAGGGGCGGTGATGTGGCAGCATTTGCGGCGTTGTTGGCAGGCTCGGGGGCCAGTGACGTGGCGTTGGTGGGGGGCGTTGTGGACGGGATTGGGGGGCCATGACATGGCGTTGTTGGTGGGGTCATCGGGCACCAGCGGGATCGACGAGCTCACCCCGGTGTGGCCCAAATGTGGGCATTAACCGGGGGAGGCGATGGTGGCAGCGGTGGGCACGTGTCGGTAGTGGTGGTGGTGGTGAGAAGAAAGGTGGGATGGTCACAATGTGTGATGTGGGTGACGTTTCAACCGTGGACGCTCGATTTGGCAACTCACGGGCATCTATTATTAATTAATTACTATTACTATTAAAAAAATTCCGCGGATTCCGTTCCGGTCGATTCTGGATGCAATTCTGTTCCGGTGATTCCTGTGGCCATTCCGGAATCCGCCAGGATTCCGGGGAATGGAAATAACAATTTTAGCAGGCACTACTGCTAAAATTCCATTCCGCGGAATCCCTGGAATCGACCAGATTCCACTGGATTCCGGCCGGAATACCAGGAGGACTGTAAAGAACTCCATTTCCAGAACAAAGTGGCACCCAGAACGGGCCACCTTTGAGATAATTTGTAATGCCACCATAGTAAATACTATGGCCTGTATTACTGGGTTCACCCCTTTGAGAATGGTGTGATAATGGTGTTCTGGAAGAAATCATAAGCATTAGAAAAACACAAGGGTCCTGTAGTAGACCACTAACCAGACTTATACTCTGGTGGACCACTGTGAGGATATGGTGGGGCTGAGGGCTGCTGGCTGCTCTGCATCGAAGCCTCTATCCATCTTTGCTTTGCAGCCTTGAGGGCTTGGAGGAGGTCGTCGAGCTGCTTGACTAGAAACTGTTTCGTGGCAGCCACCTCACTGAAATTCGATTTGATGGAGAGTAGATCCGATTCAAGATCTTTGGCGAGCTGTAGCTTATGTTCTAGAGGAAATGGCTTGCCTACACAACAGGGATTTGGAGATCCCATACTTGCTAACTGGGAGGAGGTGCTGGACTTCAGGTCATTTAGTCTCCTTTCAATCGCCTTCAGCTGACCAAGAAACTCTGAAATGCACTGCCTCTTGCTTGGTGGTGAATCAGGCAGCTTTGATGGGCAGTGCTCGGAAGTATGAGCCTCCATTAGGTCAATATCCGTGCGGGTGGGTGATGCCAGCGACCAAAGCCGGCTTCCCGATTTTGTTGCAGGTCCAGAAGCTTTATCCGCCAATGACATGGATGCGACAAAAGACGCGATAGCCTGGTCAGTCTTCTTGAATTCCTCTTTCTGGGCCACGCTGGCCAAGAGCCGATAATCCGCCAGCCGGTGTCTTTCGATAGTTCGCTTGTCGTGCTCGGTTCCGTTAGGCTGTTTCCCGCAGCCATGGCTAGTGCAGTTGCAGGATGGCATGTGGAAGAGAAGAGGGCGATTAATTAAAATCTGGAGTCAGAAGGATTATATGCTGGGATGGTCCCTTTGTTCCTCTAGTAGGCAACAAGGTAACCAGGGCGATACTGGATGTAATGCATGGTGATAAACAAGAAATACAAGGACACCCCAATCTGCACTGCACTGGTAGGAATCAAAGCATTGTTTCTCTTTCTCCCTAGGGACGCTGGGCGCGTTTAGAGTCCAGGAGCCCATTATATCGGGCACCTGTTCCCCTGGATCTTTCCAGTCTTATTCTTTCAGCCGAGGTAGCCCATGGAATAAGCCAATTACAGTGCCTGTTAAGACAGAATGCGCACTTTCAGAACGTGAGAAGGGGATTTTGCGGCGGGTGGTGCGGGTTTGAGGCTCTGGGAAAGAACAGCACTGCCATCTACACAACAGATATAGCTGAATGAGAGGCCACCCGTGGAATCATCTGGGTTGAGGCTGGGGATGGAGAGCCGGCTATTAGGCCAGAGCAGCAGACTCAAAGTCTCAATTGCCTGGGTGAATTGACTCAAAGTCTAATCCCAAGCTGAAGGCGCTACTAACTGAGGAACATGGTGAGCTGTAAGTCGTGAAGTCCTCAGAATATTCATCTTACAGGTCCAATGCAGAAAGATGGGTTTATTGGCTCAATAGACGCGTTCAATGAGTATAGACCTGACGAATTGGACTTGACGCGATGGACTCGATGTGATGAACTACTAGCAGATCTAAATATATATAATAAGATCAAAGTAGTAAAGGAATTGGGAGTAGACATACCGCCGGCTGATCGAGCACCTGACAATGATACCTATGAGTGTTTTTGAGGGTGAGCAGCGGACAGACAGCGGGGGTAACCTGCATGGATAGGGCGAAACTTTGAAGGTGATCTTGAGCGCGACCGATACAAAATCTGAATCGCAAGAAAACCAGAGCAACAGACTCAAAGTCTAATCCGATGACATGGTGTTGGGGGGAGAATGAAAGCTGTTCATTGGTCACAATGCGTGACCAAAGAAAAGTCCTTTCCATTACATTCAATGCTGTCACCTCGCGATTCACCTTGCAAGATCATGGACAAGACTTTGAGTTGGTTGTTCTACTCTTGCCCACGACGCCGTTGAACCAGACTCTGGGCCGTTCAACAAGCCCGCCATACATTCTACGCTATCGCTATTATTCTCCAGGACTCTTCATCACCATTGAAGCCATTCCCACTATTTCTTTATTCACCGAGACCCATCATCGCCATTGGAGCCATTCTCCTTTTCTCAACAATCCGTGAGTTTGCTATTTAGTCCCATGCAATGTATCAATACTGGTTCTCATTAATATCCTAAAGGTTCTATCTTTGGTCCCCGTAATACTCATTCATCACAGCAAATAGCCCTTGTAACTGGGTTTATTTGCTGCAGAAATTCCTGGAATATGTCCCCTGACCTAGCCTTGCTTTCAATCAGTATGTTTTTTCTTTTCTATCTAAAATTTTAGCGTCCTGATCCTGCCTTCCTCAGAAGTCCAGATGCTGGCTACGCTTTTCCTGATCCTCTGTCTTTTCCACCTGAAGCACCAGCGTTGCCTCTTTCGGAACCCCCTGTTCGAGCCCCTTCTCGGGCTGGGGTAAAATACTGGCCTTCCTGCCATATCACAGAGATTCAGACACAAGAAGGTAGTGCCCTGGGTATGCTGGATCGTGGGCCATATTCTCAAGCATCTGGTTACTCTCCTTGAGCTGATAATACAGTGCGGTGGCATGACAATAACATTACACTGCACCATTTCAAGCAGCTTCTGCAATGAAAGTGGTGCGCACCTGGCGGCGTTTGGTGAGTACATTCCTCTATTTTTTTCACTCCCAAATCTGAGGATCTGAAATACTTTCTTTCCACGGCCATGCAGGATGTGGCTTCTTGAATTCTTGTCTTTGAAGCACTTACAGCTGGGCAAACACAAAGATTACAGCTATGTGCCAGCAGACACATTCGTCAATACTGCTACATCCGCACCCACAGCCGGCAATGACTCCTATCTTCTTCTACCTCTTCTCTTCGGGGTGTCCACTGGAGAACAAAATGCCCCGATCATCAGCAGTTATATTATCTTCAACCACCCAGCACAGCGCGACGATGCCTTAACTGCTGTCCCCTAACTTTCTCCTACGATGTAAACCACCCGCTGCAGCACTAACAGACAATCTGGATGCTATTCCAGGTGGGTGGCTGCACACTGTCGCAAGCCAGGGTGCTGAGGGAAAATGGCCGCCCGTGATGTACCAGCTGGACGAGAAGTCTTCAAGTGCCTGTCCGCCACCATTCCAAAGAACAGCTGACAAACTCGGGGCCGAAAATAGTAAATTTGGGGTCATAAGGTCCACGGGAGGGGGGTGCTAGTCTCTTTGTATTTTGCATATAAATCTTTCTCACCCTGTTTATTTCTTTTCTTTACATCTGGGTAACGCCCACCATATTCGAAATTCAACAAAACCAGTTCACCATCGCTTCTCAATTTCATGCCGATCTTTTCATAAGATCCTTTCACTGCCTGGTATTTTTCTTTACCTTGATTCATTTTGCTGCATATATTATTCCCTATGCCCAATCCCTACCAATATCCCTGATCTTTTCTCTTATTGCAATCCTAATAGGAACGGTCAACAAAAATACATTAACATGCACAAAGCTACAGTAATACAGAGACATTTTAGCAGGGTAGTAGGAATAAACCTTTAAAGTGTGTAACTTTGGCCTTCTTCCTGAACCAGCAAGTTCACTGTCTTGACATAAATACTCCTCATGTAGTGAAGAACCCTTTTCTCGCACCTGTATAAGCCCTTCTCATGTATGACATGTCCCCACTAAGAGCATACTTCTACAAGGCAAACAACCTACCTGGCAAGTTTCCCAAGGGCCATATATAATACTATATCTATATAGCTAGATGGACTTCCCAAATAAGAAAAAAGTCATTTTTGGTGGCTGTGCTATAAACAGAAAATGTAGATTGCACCAATTGGACCCTGAATCCATTTCAATTACATCAGTACATTATTTCCTTATTGAGAAAAACACAAAATACTTTCCCAGAGCCGGCGGTTTGTGGAATTTGGCTGATGGGAATTTTTTCCAAAAAAGGAAACTTTTTGCTAAAGCATAGATTCTATTAGTAAAACCCTGAATATGTTAAATTTTTGTTTGTATTTCATTTCCTTATTAAGTAAAATGCAAAATACTTTTTAAGAGCTATTGATAAAAAAATTTGGCTATTAAGTTTAAAACAAAATGTTTATTTTGATAACATAAACATTTTCCCTTTTATAAACAGACATTATGCACTGCCACCATATTTGTATATTTGTTTGGCTCAGAGGCCATAATATGATATGTGTGTGCAACAATGATATAAATAGAGCCAAATCTAAAGTCACATGTTCCAAAATGATCCCATCAAAGCATAAACAAATAACCTCTGTGGAGCATCTAAATAAAGTAATCTATCACCTAGTTGTCTGTGACACTGAAGTCGTCTATAGGTGTTGGTATATATGGCTCTTGGGAAACTTGCCAGGTAGGTTGTTTGCCTTGTAGAAGTATGCTCTTAGTTGGCAAACTAACTACATTTCATATATAATTCTAGCTTATAAGGCTGTTTTTTGCAGGCTGAAACCTTTTTCATAGCGTCCTCGTAGGAAAGTAGGTGACTTTGATAATCCTGTTCATCAGCCATGCCAGTCCCCGTCTCCGGAATCTAGAATAATATAAGGCCGCCAGCCACCAATAAAGATGAAATAATTAAACGCACCACGCCCTCGTCTATCTCCCCAACATACCAGCTTGTGAGATATTCTCCTCCACTGTCGTAAAGGTTTGAATTTCTGCTACGTCTGCTCCTCAGCTGCCATGCACTTAAAGTGAGAAAGATAGGTTCTGCATTGAAAGGCTGTTTATTATAGGCTTCCTTCTGGTGTGGGGCAACGGGCTGGTGACAGGGATTGCAGAGAGGCATAAACTTAGGGAGATAGCCTGACTATAGATTTACAGTTACAGCGGCCATCTAAACAATCTTAAATAAAATTCACCTCTTCATAGGCCTCCCGTATAGCTGCCTGTTCAAGTGACTCGCCTATATTCTTTCTCTCTCGCAGAAAAAACCAGTCCTGCTGCTGTGTGTCGTGTACTACGACCACCAGGTGGGTTCTGCGCTGTATGATAACCATTCCTGCACCTAGCAGGAAGTCAGAAGATGCCCATGCGCTGTCCTTTACACTGGCGGTTGAATAATCGGAAAGTGGTGGAGGGGGAAGTGGCTGTCGCGCAGGTGGAGGGGGTGGTTGAAGTTTGTTCATTGGATGGCTAGGTATGTGGGCAGTTTTGGGGGTTACTTTAAAACTATTGCTGGCAGCTGCAGTGGCCCTAGTGGCCCTATGACTGTGAGACTTTCAAACTCAGACTGCCTTCACTTTTCCTCCTGCTAAACGTTTACAGCGCAGTGGTCTAACGGTGCACTGGCTGTGTACAACGCCTTTGAGCTGATTCTGTGTACTATAATCGCTTTCCACCACCCTCACAGCTCCCTCCTGAGTTCAGTAAATGCTGCAGGGCACATTGAAACTTAACGGTAAGTAATTCTTTTGCTGCCTTTTTACCACCCCTGCATGTATAAACCCTTTCAAATGTTAGGTCTTCCGACACCCAAATTCACTGCCATCTGACAATGTACTGCCATTAACAGGATGGATGCCCCGGCATATCCCTAATCCTTGGAAACCAGCCAAACCAGCTTCCACTACGCGGTGCTGTCCCAACACACCGAAGGATATTAGATTCCACCTGCGCGGTAATGGGAGTTGTCGGGCCACATGAAGGAGAGGGCAGGGGATATGCGGGTGAGCCGCCGGCGTGTATGGTCTAGTATGCTGCACTGTTTCTTCGCTGGCTAAAATTTCTTGCTAGCGGCAGCCAGCCATCTCTCAACTGGGTACACCCTCCCTGCCTTTCCACCTGCATCCGGCTGCCATTGAGGAACCTACTGTGTTCTGAAAGCTTACCCCACTGCAGGCCGCCCTGCTACTTGGAATGGCCACGGTGGGCTTATTTTCTTTTCACTGCTGTTTCTTATGCCTTTTCTTACCATTTACATCAAAAAAGAGGTTCAGGGCATTGACAGGAATTTGGGTTCCTGTTAGAAAATATCACCCAGTATCAATTTTCCCTGTTTATTTCGCCTGTCGATTTCTCATGGTTTTATGGCCTAGGACTATAACATCACCACGACGCAGGCCTAAAGCGAAAGCGCCCCACCTGTCTCTCTCATTCTCCTTCCTTTTTCTGTCCTCCCTCCCACCTCCTCCTGCAACATGCAGCTGTTCGTGCCTCAAGGGTAATCTGGATGGTTCGTGAGCATGCCACACGCTGATGAGCCGCACTGATCCATGCATTTACGAAGCAGAGCAGCGGTGCTGTGCGCTAGTGCCTGCATGCTGCATCTTGCCTGAAAGGTGGGTTATATTGCCAGAAGGTGATGGTCGCGGCCTGTATATTCAGCCCCAAAAAAACATTAATCCCCCCAAATGTCATTAAATAATGGGCCTGTGAGATATTGGCGATGGAAGTAATAACCGGCTGCTTTTGCCCCAAAGCTCCTCTTTGCAAGTAGATACTCAACAAAATATAACAAAGTGTGACAACAATATCTAGGATGCCTTCAAATGGGAGGAACCATTGACACATGGCTGGTTTCATGATAGAGAAGGTTCGATAGATTGAAGACAGGCGTGATCTCTGATGTACCTTCCTTTACCACCTCCCATCATGTCAGCTCATAGTTCTACTTCCAACATCTCACACCAAAGAAAGCAAAGGTCCATCTCAGCCGCCTCCAATGAATCGATAGTCATGCAAGGTGGAACCAAATGCAAGCACAAGGATGCCTGTGCCCTAATTGTCGCTAAAACGATGATGCTGATGTCCCAACTTGAGGAACATGTGAAGCTATTTGCTCGGGTTCTGGGAAAAGAGCACGAGTGGTTCAATTCTTTGAATACAACACTTTTCGACAGTTCTGAGTGTTAAAACTGCCTCCACTGTCTCCAAGTTGTTCCAGACTGTTCCAGAACATTCTAACATGTTCTGGACCTTTGTTTCTGACAGTTGTCACTTTCCATCATTCTTTGATGTCAGCTGTCACTGCTCATCATTCTTTGATGATAGCTGTCACTGTTCATCATTCTTTGATGACAGCTGTCACTGTTCATCATTCTTTGATGACAGCTGTCATTCTTATTGTTCTGGTTCTTATTGTTCTCCAGATACATATATAAGACTATAGATAGATGCCAGAAGTCCCCAGTTACTCACTTCGGACTTCAGGCAAGTAGTTAGTCATTTATGTCAAATCAATTAGTTACTCACTTCGGACTTCAGCCCCTTGCAGCGCTTCAGTCCCTTGTCTTGGGTTGCTCATTCTCGGCACACGCGTGCCTCATCTGTTCCCCTACTCGCTACCTTTAACAGTTATCTGGTCATTCCCTGTTCTAAATCACATGTAGCTGCCATATTCTAGAACCAGGCATCCCTGCCATTCATCCCAATGTCCCTTCCATCTTTGATACTTATAATTTATTCGAGAACGATGGGCCAGAACTCAGATTATAGGTTCTCAAACCTCTGGATGCTGACACCTGTTCTTCAGTCTTTCATGTTTATGCAGAAAACATCCAACCCAATGATGCCTTTGCACAGGCAAATGGGAATTGCACTGCAAAGCTTGCCTTTCGCCACTATGGCTTGAAGGTCCACCACGCTCTTGCCCCAGATTTTGCCCCCAGGTTACTTGGTGTTTCCTCCAAACCAGAAATCGGTGCCAGTCTCTACCTGATGGACTATTTAGTGCCTCCAGCATATAATATGGAGGGATGGGTGACCCTTTCCAGTCTAACCACACCTTGGATTGGCAATAAACTCAAACAAATTTGCAGTGCCCTTGACGCTTTCACCATATTAGAGTTGCGCAATAGGGTTACTATCAGTGTATGCACACTGATCAGTTACAATAGAGTTTAACTCAGCAAGAACTGATGATCACAAGTAAAACAAATGTATAATGCTTGTTTATGGCCCAATGCCCAAACATATTGTCACAGGTGTCCCGGACAAGGTAGGAAACCTATACTACAAGGTGCTACTGTGCCCAGACGCCCTGAGGCGTGCCAAAACACCAAAATGTGGACGCAACCAAAATACAAGGTACACAAACAAAATAACTATACTATGTATTATATATCACCAGAAAGGTCTTGTTGAGGAGATTCTGGATCATCAAACCAAATTACGTAAAACGTACTCTATCTAAAGATATAAGCAAAATACTACTAAAATGTCCGTTTATACGTAAAGTGTCCATAAGTGTTATATCACAATTCTAACACACCAAGCACCTTCAGTCTCTTAAACTCGTCCATGGAGATTTACACGCCAACAATATCATGATTAAGGTGCAAGCCGGTTTCGAAATTGCAGTGCCAGTGGTCATCAAGGTCATTGATTTTGAATGGGCAGATGTAGTTGACAAGGGGCGCTACCCACTGCACTGGAATGCTCAGCTTGATTATCCAGGCACACCAGGGGGTCTCATCGAGACTAACCACGATGCGGAGATGGTGAGGAGGTGTCAGGATGACATTCATAAGATTGTGGGTGCGGCTTGAATACATATGCAGTTAGCAAAAGCACTTATGAGACCGATTCATTTGGGGTTGCACATCTGGAGTTTTTTGCGGGTTGTTATTGGTCCGAGGCTGGGAGGGTGCAGCTGGGGTGGATATACCATCTGGGGTAAGGGGGGGAAGCTTAGATAAATCATTAGATAGCAATTAAATTGTAAAGATGACGGAACCCATTACTTTCTTTCGTATTTATGTGGGCTGGAAGGAGTGCCATCAAAGAAAATGCGGTAATTATGGTATGCACTGTTGCTCTGGTTTTCTTGTGATTCAGATTTTGTATCAGTCGCACTCAAGATCACCTTCAAAGTTTCGCCCTAACCATGCAGGTTACCCCTGCTGTCTGTCCACTGCTTGCCCTCAAAAACACTCATAGGTATCATTGTCAGGTGCTCGATTCACATGTGGGCGGCTAGTTTTATTTAATTTTTCTTAACATCTAATTCATCACACTAGATCTACCACATTTAGATCTGCCAGCCATCTATTTCGTTGTCAATGGGAATTTCAAGTCGCAAATCCTTCTCGAAATGGCCGAAGCACCCATCCTCAAATCTGATTGCCTGCATAGGGGCAAAGGGCTCCAGGACATGATTCACATGAAATATTCTAGCACATTTAGCAACCTTTGTAACCCCCTCCAACACGAACATTCTGCCAACACTTTGGCGGCCGCATCAGGAGTAACATCAGGTTTGTCATCCGCATGTTATACTGCCATTTATTCTCATTCATGGTAGGAGCCTTGGAACAAAGATGCCTCGATTCCGGCCTGGTATACACAATGTTGACCTGGTAGCTGCTGTACTGAAAAAATACAGCTACGCCGGACCTCTCTTTATTCTGGGATGACACCAGGTTAGAGCCAGCGATATCTATCTATCAGGAATTGAAGGATGTCTGTATCATTATTATTATGGGCAGCGTCAATGGAGAATTGCGAGTAAAATTACAGGATATGACTGAGAGTGTTTTTGAGAATGCCAAACTTAACAAGGTGTATTTTGCTGGCGCTGTCCAAATTCTGTCTTGACAATTTACATTAGCTTCGATTTTGACTGCTTTACATCCCTCTTCCCAAAATCCCACCTATTCTCATCGCTGCAGTTGCATGTGGGTCTTCTGGTGACGCTAACAACTTACATGACATGCACACCAAGCTGGCTGAGCTTAACAAGGCATCCACCCAGTTTTTCTTAATTTGGATGGAAAGCGACAGACATAGGACCTCATCGCAAGCTCTGCACCAGCGCATCACGTCTATGTTATTCCAAATGAGACACCTGGTAGTATTGGCAACATCTCCCTCCATATACCCCTCTTCCACAGTCTTTATCCCTTCATCATTGTCCAAGACTCCAAGCACGCATTGAAGACTACCCGCAACCAGCTCCCCACTGGTGCAAGGATATTGATCTTTGGGTTTTTCACTGCATTCCTTACCATCCTCCATGAACTCGCAGCAAATGTGGCTGGACCTTTGTTCCTTCGTGTGGAGAAAGAAGTGGATTGCCAAGATGGCTGAACTGCAGCCCGTACATTTTCAGCAATCTCTGAAGGAGCAACCGGAACAGCGCGGATTATCTATCTACCTTTTCATCCCTGGAGAATCACACTTGCGGAAAGCCTCCCCTCTTTTATCATCATCTATCAGAAATATTACCTTATTCCTTCCCTGAATTAGCCCTCGCTGCTGAAAATGTCAATCGCTCACCTGCATTGTGAGTTTCCGATTATCCTTAGTATCTATATCTAACATTCATCACAATGTAGTGACGCATTACCGGACCTCAGTGAAAACACTTCAAGGCTGGTGAAAGCAGCAATTAATGAGCATTTAGCCTGTAGTGCCCCTAAGTTGTCACCATCTAGTTAGTAATACAAAGTTTTGTGTTCTGTCGCTGTCTGAGTCTTATTTACCTCTCTTTAGCCCACACTGCCTGGACCATTTGGTACATATCCACTGATCTTCCTCAATCGTGAAGCCCTAGCTGCTGTGCGCCTGTGATGAGACCAAAGCTGTTCGGCAACGCAGCCGCATGTTCACTCAATCGCCCTGTAACCTATACGTGAATCTCTAGTAACTTCAACGGCAGGCGTCAGCTGTCAAGTTTGGCATACAGGAACCTTTTTAGAAATTCCTTCACAACTGCGGGCAAGCTTTCTCTGCTGTTGGCATCCATGAAAATTTTCACATTGCCATTGTCGCCTCCTCTTAATCCTGGTGACTTCATCATAGCTTTGCAACCTGGGAAGTGGAAGGAGGTCATTCTCGGGTATTCATTCAGTCCATTATCTATTATCGCACCCCTCCTAGCCACCTGTATTTGGCAGTGATAAATATGAAAGTGAAGTGAAAAGTGCGAGGCATTGAATAGATACCTCCAGCATCTAATATTGGAATCCTTTCCTATGTCTGGGTCCGGACCTTCACACCATCTGCTATTCAACTCTGCCGAGTTCAACAATCTTGCAAATTCCACGCACTCATATTCTCTTTTTGCCTACATCCTCTTCAGCGACACCCCAGTGCAATCCTTAAGATCTTTGGATGGCCATCGACACAGACTATTCAGCCATGCCTTTTTCATTTGCTTCGTGAACAATGTGACATCCTTTATGCTGCAGCTGAACTCAAGAAAGCGGAGTTCCATGACGGTCCGGCTCCGTTGGGGGATTGAACAGGGATGAAGATGTCGGGGAGAGCGCCGGGCAGCTGTGATATAGATTTTACCATTCCACATAGGGATCCAACTTACTTTGAGCCTCATTCCGCCTGCATAGGTTTGCTACAGGTGAACCGATTTGCATGAGAGTGCACTCTGCTGTCATGACAGGTCCTTTCACTAGGTCCTCAAGTTCTGCTGAGTCAATGGAACAAGCTGATCGCGATATTGGTTAGCAACCCTGTGCACAGTGAGCAAACTATTCCAGCATGAGTCAAATGATGGGAATGATCCATGGCCAAGCGAAAAGACATTTAATTAAAATTCACATTTGTGGCATGCCCGCCGAAACACATAATTCTAAATTTATACACCTCTCAAACCTCCCCCCAAATTTTCTTCCCTAGGCCTTTTACTCCCTGCTGCTGGCCAACCTCACGGCGGTAGCTCTCAGAGGTTGTCTTGAGATGCAGCTTCAAGATCCCTCGAACTGGCCAATAATCCTTGTACTTATCTACAATGGGCCCTTTGAGTGAAAGAGCAGACTGGTGAAGGTGGTAGAAAATACCGTTTCATACAATCTGTTGACCTTCGTGTGATCCTGCTTGCCATAACTCTTCGTTTGGTCCAATTTCGCATCGGCCAGCTTCTTCGTAAACTTCTAAAGAAAGGCTCATATCTGATGATCAAGCTCTGGTATTGTTACTCACTGTCACTTTTCCGAATTCGTCTTTGCCCCACGAAACCAGTGCATCTTCAATGCTGTATCCACCAGAATTTGGTCATCCAGGTTCTCCAGGAGGTTTAGGAATCTTCTGGGCTGGGCGTAATGCTTCGCCACTGTCGATATCAGACCCAAGCTCGGACAATTCGGACATCTCAGATTCCCCATCGTCCACCTGGGAACCCCCTTCACCATCTTCCGACGGCGTAAGTTCTCGTTCTGCCAAGTTTGCGTTTCTGGGTGGAATGCTATTGCCAAGAAGCGAGAGGTTAACGCGGGGTGTAATAGCAGGAAGGGGAGCCATCACACTAGTGGAAAAATGGATGCGATTCATTATCAGCGGGAGGTGTTGAGAAATCATGGTTTCTGGGGAAAACGAAAATGTTCCTTCATTTATGATAAGGGCACTAACTTCTTCTTGACTCATCCCTGACTGACACACACGGCAGACCGAACACACATTGCATGACTCGATCTACAAAGATTGAAGTAGTCATGTGTCCAGCAAAACCCTTGCCCAGCAAATTCACAGAGAATGACTCTTCTTCGTCCAGCGACCCTTACGTAGTTCCAATATCCATATGACTTTCCTCCGACTTCAAATATCTGGTTCTCCAAACACCCCTCTCAGAATTTACCATTGAAACAAATGTCTCTGCACAATGCTTTTGGGCTTTTTTCTGCACAGGTACGTTGTTGAACCAGATTGGTCTATATTATGTATTGACGGTTATATACACCCAGAATTATCGACTCGTATCCAAGATGAACACCCAACAGGGGCCCATCAATTGCTTCGCCATCATCGGAGAGGGTGAGCTGCTCGCCAGCGGAGGTAGGCCACCTTTCCATTTCAGTTCATACCTGGATTTCATATTGTAAGGCGACAACGAAATGGTTAAAATCTGGGACCTCGTAACTTATGAGCAGAGGGTAACTCTTGCAGACAAGGCCTGCAAATGGGGGCAGATTACATGCCTGTTATGGATTGGTTTGGATGATAATTCATTGGGAGGTGGTTTGTTGTGTTTTGGCACTGGAAGGGGAAGGATGGTGCTCTACAGGCGCCAGCAGAAGAGAGTAAGTGGTCACCAATTTGTGCAGACCTCACAGAGCCTTCTGACAGTTTCACTTTAGGATCGGTTCATTGAAGGCTCTGATATCCAGGCGTTTAATGGTGGTGTTGCACAATCCCCGGTAATGGCCTGACCCAGTCACATCATGTCACACAGCCACAAATGTCACAATTAGTGATACAATGCCATTCCTCAAGTTCTTGACCATTTCCCTCCGTTTTTTTTGTAGAGTAATTATATAATAGCTCATATGATACATGTGAAGTGTCTAAAA
>Ga0307513_10006055_pt1 | contig 15870 bp, 19 predicted proteins | sample 15_EM_MG_FD_202174 | JGI IMG/M metagenome (GOLD analysis project Ga0307513, IMG submission 202174) | Populus trichocarpa ectomycorrhiza microbial communities from riparian zone in the Pacific Northwest, United States - 15_EM | ecosystem: Host-associated > Plants > Roots > Unclassified | place... | reverse complement strand
CTGACCCCTGCAGTGGCGGAACAACAAGGACGCCATCACTACTCTAACCAATCTCGTTCACCTACGGAGTACGAGATGACCAGTCGATCAGAATCAGCACTCAGTAGTCATGCACAGGAGCGATACGTTGCGTCGAGAGCATCTAGAGTTACAGATACATCTTTTGTGACCGCCTCGGACGGTGGATGGGACGGGGAAAATGGTGATGATGGAGCCACTGTGCGACAACCATCTGCTGATAACAGATCCTCGTATTATTCCCCCGGTCAAGCGATTTGATTATGGTCGTATCCCTCACATTTTCATCTTTATTCGACTTATATTCATTTTGTGTCTTGCATCGTGTCTGCTCGATCTGGTCTTGCATTAGCGTTCTCTACGCTCTATAATAACAATGACTCATGACGGACTCTCATGTTAATACTATCCTGCGCCTCTTGTGTTGTGGGCTGTAAATTAATCTGGAGCGGCCCCATTTGATATGATATGAATTAACGTGATATTTCTCAGCGGGATGAATGCTCCTTGAGTCCCAACTCTCTGCTTATTCATGGCTTGGCTATGCAAGAATGGTTACGATCTGCAACGCAGCCTTTGTATGGAAACCGCGGAGTTGCTGCGGCAGCCTGACAAGAATTATAAGCAAGTTTGCGTCTGCTGAGAAGCAATTTGACGGGCTGGGCAACACTCCTTGATCTGATTGACAGTTGAGGTCGATCCTTGCTGGCCTAGCAACTCGGGTACTGCGGCCCCTCTGACATACAACCTGCAGCCGCCAGCGCCAGCGCAGGCGTAGAAAGGTGGATAGGCCGTCTCGAACTCAAACTGACATACAACTCACGAACGAGAAGCAAAGTCTCAAGCCATGTCTTCGTCATCAGACCGTATCCCACATATCCCCATTATCGACGGTGGTCTCGGAGGTTTCTCGCTTCTTATGCACTTGCATTGACTCTGTACCCCTGCGACGTTCTACGAACGAGATGAGTCCCTAGAGGCGCGCTCCCACCTCGGTGTGTTGGATATCTACTTTGAGAGCGACCAAAGGCCTCTTCGCGAAGTGGGTTTAGAGGATTAGTGGAGGAAGTTTGCGGTCCCGGAGGGGGATACAAACGGGAACATCCTTTACAAGGATCGTGGGTTAGATGGTCGGCCTCACGATGAGGATGAGGATGATAGTTCTCCTATCCAGGGAGCCGACACTGACACGGACTCTGGTGCAGTCGCTGATACCCAAGGTGTCAACCCTCTGGTCAATGTTCATGAGTGTCCTGAAGTCAACCGCCGTCAGCTTATGCATGATACCGTCCCTCACTCGATGGTAAAGTAGGGCCACGCCCTCAAGTTCGCTGAACAGCTTCCAAACGGCACCTCCGAGCTTCCATTTGCCAACGGCCTCACCGTCACGGCGGACTTCGTAATTGGGGCTGATGGAACTCACTCGTGAATCCGTCCTCTCATCTCATCCGCGAAACCAGCCTATACTGGCTACGGTGGTGCCGTGGTGACCGAAAAAGCATTCCCTTATATAGGTGTTGCGATCGTTTGCTCCTGTTGAATGAGTGGGGTACAATAGGTAAGAGGTAATCTGTATTCTGTGGAACAGATGAGTGTTCCTGGTTGTCTGCACAAGATGTAAAAGGCAACATGCTTGCATCTCATACCATGTTCCGAGGTCTTCTTGAGGTTCGAGAGGTGAGAACGGACCCTTGGTTTCATAGGGCCCTAAAATTTAGAGAAAAGGCGAGATTGCCCGCGAATTCGAAAAAGCGACAATGATTAACAAATTCGTGACAAGTCGTGAAGATACAACAAACCAGGGCCCTCGATGACCAGGGTCCAACGTAACACACAAGCGTAACTAATGTAGACAGTACTGTAGATGGTCACTTGCGGGGCGAATTTACCGGTGAAGAATACATGACTGAAGCTGGTCGTTCGAATCGATTGCGTAACGATTCGAGTTCCCGTTGGGTACTACAAATGACTATCAGTCGTTAATGGAGGCTTCCCTTCCTCCTCAACACACCTGAGCAATTTCGACTTATATTCTTGTACTTCCAATTCTGCTCTTCGCTTCGCTCCCTTGAGCTCAGCCTCGGATTGGCCCTGAAAACGTCGCGTAAGACGCAAGAGCGTTGGATGGTCCAAAAACTCACGAGTTGGTGGCATTGTGTTCTGAGGTCTGCAATCTTTCCTTCGAATTGACCAACTTGCTGCTCTAATCTTTGACGGACTCGTTCTGATTCTTGGAGGTCGAGTTTTATATCGCGCGCGGTCTTGTCTGCAGCGCGATGCATTCGAGATGACTCAGCTTTCTCATTACTTGCCTGATTTAGTTGATTGCTGAGTTCTGCAATTCGACTTTCTATCCTTCGCGATGTGTTCGGACGAGGTGCATTAACCCCCATTGCTTTGGCTTCCAGCTCAACAAGGCGAACTTGGGCATCTTTAAGGTCCTTCTGCAGCCTTCCCTGTAAAAGGTTTAGACAACTGACTTTCATATAACAGAACGTCGTGATACATACGTTCGCCCGCTCCAAATCAGAATTGTCATTCCGAACCTTACTGAGCTCGACTTGACATTCGTTTGCAAATGCCTCAGTTTTCTTCAGCTTGTCATATGCTAAAGTTACACGATCGGCTTGTTCCTCTAGACGACTGCGCAAGTCCTGCTTCTCGAGGTGCAGCTCTTGCAGCACACGGTCAGAGGACATGCGATTGGCATCCAGATGGGCTTGGGCGATATCGTTGAGCCGAGTCTCAAGTTGGGAGCGGGCTTGTCGTAGAGCCGCCCTCTCAGCTTCTGCCTCGTCGAGAACTGCTCGCAATTCGCGTACTTGAGAGAGAAGCGAGACAATTTGATTCTGTTGGTCGGACTGAGCTGCTTTCGAAGCATCGTATGCACTCTGAAGGTCAGTGATCTTGTTGGTAAGACGGCCCTTCTCCTTCTTCCATGATTCCCCTGCATAGAGTTCGTCATCGTAGCGTAGCTGCAGTTCATCAAGTTCGGAGCGCATTTTGTGATTTTCGGATCGCAGATTGCTAATGCTGTCGCGCAAGTATCTCGACTCTATACGTTCGATTAGCGATGGACGAACAACAGGGCCAGCCTCTCACCTTCTGTGACCTGGAGCAACTCGGCTGGAGGCTAGGGTCAATAAGGCGGAGTCCATCAAGAGATAATTACGGACCCTGATATTTCTGACGGGTCTGCTCTAACTTGAAGTCTCGCTCAGCCAATTCCTTTTGATGGGAGTCACGCTCATCATCCAATTCTTCTGTCAGATGACGACGTAGGAGCTCGACATCGGTTATCTCGCGATTCTCATCTTCGAGTCGGCTCTCAAGGTCAGCTATCTGTTGTCGTGTCTGAGCCAGCTCTTCTTCGACGAATTTACGTCCCGCTTCTGCTTCTTCTTGTGCCCGCTGGGCGTCTGCGAGGGCACGACGTGCTACAACAGAAATGAGTGACATCCTAAAAGCCGAGTTTTACATACCGAAGCTTTCTTGATGTGCGGCTTTGGCTCTTGCGATTTCTGCTGCTTCCAACTTCGAGAGGTACGTTTCGGACTTGGTTTTGTAAGCGTCGAGCGCTTGCTGCAAGTCTGGAAATAACTTCAATATCTAGCCAAGGTAAGAAAGAGTGGATATGTACCACCCTGCATCGTTCCCGATGCTGTAGACGATATTTCCAGCTCCTGAAGTTGCGCCTGTAACCGTCTACGAGCAGCTGGATGAAAGGCATGACTAGTGCACTCAATGAAAGCCTAAATAATGGCAACACACCTGCTTCTTCACTCTTCCCCTTATGCTCCAACTCGAGATGGTCCTTTAGATCAGCAATCTCTGCAAGGAGCTGCCTCTTGCTTTGGTTCAGCTCTTGCATTTGTCGTTTCTGATTCTCAACTTCCACCTGCAAGGCGCGTTGCTGGACAATCTAAGGAATTGTTAGAAGATTTACGTTGGTGAGGCTAAAAAGGACTTACTAATGCCTTTCGACTCTCCTCCAGGCGGCCGTAACTCTCACGTTCCGTCTCGATGGTGGTCTGGAACTTCTGCCACATTGTTTTGATACCATCCATTTGAGAAGCTTCGGATGCTCGTCGTGCTTCAGCCTCTTCATTGAGAAGTTCAGCCAACCGGTTATTTTCGCGTGCAATTTTCGCTCGATGTTTTTCCAAGGACTGCTTGGAACCGTCACTATTTTCAAGGTCCGTTGTGAGCTCACGTAAATACGCCTCCAGGTGTTGTCGAACACGGTCCGAGGCAATGATGCGAAGTTCTAGCGCTTGTACCTGGTGTTGAAGCTGAGCGGTACCCGACTCTGTTGGCTGCGAATCTCTTCGGACTCGGGAGGAACCATTGAAGTCCACAGACTGGCGCTTGGTTGGAGAGACATTAGAGGATGTGCGGATTTCGGGAGCTTTAGAGGTCTTGCGGCTGTATTCACGTTCCATAGCCTCGTCGGCTTGTTGAAGTTCTTTGAGAAGGCGCTCGCGGAAGTCATTTCGTGGTCCGCTTGACGTGATCAAACGACGCAATTCCGCATGCTGCTGCTGGATACTTTGCTTAATGCGCCCAGCTGTCGTTCGCGCGATCTCCGCATCCTCTACTTTGGATTCCAGCTGGGAAATCCGCGCTTCATATTGTCTTCGCATTTTTGCCAGAGCATTGGCACCATCAGACTCGGTGGCAAGGCTGGATATCTCGGCCTCCAAAGTATCTTTTGTTCGTTGCGCCGTTTTCAGCTGCTGCTCCATCTCCATTAAGTGATTTTGCGTGTCGCGAAGCTCTGTTTGCAGGCGACGAGTTTGCAGCTCAGTCGCCTCGCGCAACTTCCTCTCTTGTTCAGCATCTACGATTGCCTTGGTTGCTTTTTCTTCGTAACTTTTAACATTCTTCTCCTTGCTCCTGAGAGCAACTAGTTCCTTCTCAGCTTGACGTGCTGCGTCCTCCGCCTCGCCCATGAGACGCGCTTTGGTCTTCTCAAGTGACTTAACTCTTGCCTGCTCCTTGAGGAGTTCTTGTTGCGTCTCCGCCAGTTGTATATCCGTACGCTTCTTGGCTTCTTGGAGGACGTGAACATGCTCGACGATCGTTTTGTTTTGATTTGCTTTCAGCTGCTTGATCTCCCAGTCCCGAGCTTGGAGACCGGATTGCGCCTTGGCCAAATCTCGCTCAAACTTAATGGCCCGGTCCTTGAACCTCGTGGACTCAATGGTGTTTTGTGAAGCGCACTGCTCAGCCTGGATACGTCGGGTTGTCTCTTGTTCGAGTTGAGTCTTGAAAGTTTCCATTTGACGGACCCAAGCAGCCTTCTCGCGTTCCACGTGTAAAACGGCATCTTCATAGTCTTGGTGCTTGGCTTGAGCACTGACGAGTTGCCGTTCGAGTATCTAAAAGCTCAGTTAGAAAGTGACAATGAAGTCAAATCAACAGATTGACCTCCTTTGATCTAATGGCCTCTGCAAGTTGAGTATCCATGTCTACTTGTCTGGTGCGAACAGCCTGCAGCTCGGATTCGAGCACTCGCTTCGATCGAACCGCATCTGCAAGGCTGGCATCTAACTCTTGATGCTTGGTCGAGGCAGTTTTCTCCTTCTCTAGCAGGGCTTTGTGAGCAACATCGAGCTCTGCTCGTTCCCGCTGGGCTGCCTCCAGCTCGACCTTGAGTTTGTTCTGAGTCTCCAACCCTTGGAGCCTAACCTCGGATAGTTCGTCTTGCATTTTCGACACTTGAGATCTAAGAGCCGCAAGCTCTTGCTCCTTGCTTCGCTCGACCTCGGAACGCTTGGTTTCCTCTGAGGTCTTTGCTGCCACAAGCTTGCGGAGTTCATCGAACTCCGCTTGTAGCTTGCGTCGAGCTTGAACGTCTCGCTCCCTGTCGCCTTTGATCGCAGCCAGTTCCTTGGCCATGGTATCGATTTGGCCTTGCGACTCAATCGCCTGTTTGACGGATAGATCGCGTTCACGTTTGATGGTAGATAATTCTGCAGCGAGACTGGCGATCTCGGCTTCCTTCCTCTGAATCATACTAGAGTAGTCGGTGGCGGTTCTCGAGAGCTCAGCAAGCTGATCTTTAGCACGCCGGGCTTCTTCCTCGAGAGCCTCAGCCCTTCTCTTAGATAGTTCACTAGAGCAAAGAATCAGAATCTGTCGCTTGTCTCATTATGCCCAAGCATACCGAGCCTTAACCGCTTCTGACAGCTTCGCCTCCAGATCACCGACGGTGCTCTCCAGACGCTCGCGAACGCGGAAGATATCTTCCTCTTTCTCCAGCAAACTGCGTCGAAGGTCATCTCCTGTCTTGCCTAGATCGTCTTTAGCGTGTGCCAGGTCCTCAAGCTCCATGGTCGCCTTCCGCAGTGCTTCGCACAATTCCTCTTCCTTGATCTTCCATTCCCTCTCAGCACCTTCAAGTCGCTGAAGATGCTGGGAAGCCTCCTCAAAGTTCATCTTCGCGACACGGAAATTCTCCTCCATTGCTCTGTGTCCAGCAAGAGCCCGCTCCAATTGACCGTCGACAGCCTCAAGGTCGGCTTGCATAGCGAGTATCTCCTCTTCGAGTTCAGCCTCTTGCTTTTTGCTTCGTTCGAGCAGGGCGTCTTTCTCTAGCGCGAGGGCTCGTTCGGCTTCAAGCTGTTCCTCAACTTTGCGCTTCTCTTGCTCGAGTTGCATCTTCAGATCTTCGAGGGCCTGCTTCTCACGTTTATCATGTTCGGCTCGTTCCTTGATCAGTTCGAGCTCGGCATTCTTCTTGCGAAGTTCCTCGTCGTTACGAGTAGCAGCCAGCAGCGGTCGAACCTGTCCGAGGTTAAACTAGCCTATTCCTTAATTATATGCGTAGACATACCTTGGTGTAAAGCTGCCACCAACCCCACTCCTTAAGCTCTCCGTACACCCTCGCGTTCCGCTGGATCGTCCGAATCGCGACTGCACGATTCAAAATCTTCTTCATCTGCCTTCTCGCCGTCCACTTGCGCGCCGCAGCTTGGAGCCTCGAGAAAATGTCAAACAGTACGCCATCTCTCCGCTCTTCGAGCTCAGCAAGCACACCTGCCTTGAAGAAGATCTTCGAGGTGCCAATACGGAACGTCGCACTATCCAAATCGAGTGCATTAACCATCCGTAGGGAAGCTTTCCGGCCGTCCATGTACCCGCGCGGGATGATGCCGGGAGTCAGGATCTCATACCGGTACCGAAACTCGCCAAAGGGCAAGCGGTTGGGGTACCCGAGTCGTGCTATACGAATGCCCTCGAGTACACCGTTGCATCTCAGCTGGTCCAGCACGAGGGGCACGTCCACCTTGCCAGGTCGTTTATTCGGGTTTGGCACGATGCAGCGGACAAAGTGAGGTTGAGTGGCTTGCAGCTGTGTCATAAGGTTATTAAGTTGCTCCTTATGACGTTGTCCAACGGTCCTAAATGCGCCTTTCTTGAGGATCCGTTTCTTCGCGCCGCCGAGCACACCACCCGTCTCTGCATACTCTGCGAATAGGCCTGCCACGTAACGCTCGGAAGAGGCGGAGAGCACACGCGTAAGGTTGTCGTTGAGCGGGTCCTTGTTCTTCTCCAGCCATGCGTCGGTGCGGTACTCGACTTTGCCTGCGTAGTGCTGAACGGTGAAACCCTGCTCGAACCGTGCTGGGGCGTACTTGCTCTTCCCCAGGTGGGGTGTTTCGCCCGCAGGTGTTTCACTGGTCCAGAGGACGTTAAGCTTGTGCGTAAAGGTTGCGTCTGTCGCTTTCGGCATAATACATTCTTCATCGAGGCAGCTGAGGATACCAATCGTGTTGCCGGTCGACTCTATGAGATCGATTGTGGGTTGGAGGTCCAACCCAAAGTTGACAAATTCCCACTCGATGCTCTCGCGGCGGTATTCTTCCTGCTCCAGGACAAACATATGGTGGTTGAAGAACTGCTGTAGCTTCTCGTTCGTGTAGTTGATGCAGAGTTGCTCAAAACTATTGATCTGCAACGGTTTGAGTCCTACGATTGCCTCAGCCCAGGGTATTCAACCTGACACACCTCAAAAATCTCAAATCCAGCAATGTCAAGCACACCAATGAACGTCGACTTGGACGAGGGGCGATCTAGGGCTTTATTGATCCGATCGACAAGCGCGCCAAAGCTTTTCTCGTATAACGTCTTGCAAAGTGCCATCAACTCATCCAACGCCTGTTGCTTCGTCCGTGCCTGCGTGACCCACTCGCGTCCCGCAAGGACCTTAGGCCTAAGGACTGCCTTTGTAAACTCTTGCACAGGCACCCCGAGCAGGTGGCACGCCTTTTCTACTTGCGCAGGCGCCTTGAACCCAGCTTGCTCGCCGTGTCTGTCTGAGCTGATTTCGATGTTACCGATGTGCAGGATTGCAGCGACGATACGGAAGAGGTCGAATTGTTCTGCGGGGGTGAAGCCGACTACAGCGAGGGCGTTCTATACGAGTACATGATTTAGTACATCTATTACGAACGGACAGTTTGCTTACCTTCAGAGCTTTCCACTCTTCTCGATCATTGATCCCATCAACCTCACGCCGGCTCTTGTTCAAGTATTCGTACTGCAGGACGCCTCCTTCCAATAATAACTCGTCCTTCATCGAGCCACCAGCTTCGATCAGCTGATAGAATACGTGAAAATTTCTCTCCACCTCGGGCCTCACGACGACTCGGCTCTTCTCGAGGAGGTACCAGTCAATGTTCGCACCGGCAATGCTTCCATCGGGTGCAAAGCTAATCCGTACAAACTTGCCGAACCGACTGGAGTTGTTATTCCTGGCGGTTTGGGCATTACCAAAGGCTTCAAGGATAGGATTCGCCTGAAGGATCTGCTGCTCGAGCAGGCCAAGCTTGCCCTTAATAACAGGTGCAGTGACGCTAGCAGTTGAAGGGGTGGACCTGTGTTTGAACGACGTGCCGCGTGGGAGGCCGGTCGGGGGCTGGGCGGACCCAAAAGAGGACGTTGTGGGCGAGTGCGCGGGCGAAGCCTCGGTGTTGTTGTCCGTTGCAATTGCTGCAAGGTACTGAATGACCTTCTTTGTGTTCTCTGTCTTGCCCGCGCCCGATTCACCACTGTGCTGCAGTGTCAGCACGGGCAATGTCGGCAGGCTGCAGGCGGACGTACGTGATCAGGACGCTCTGGTTTTCGCGCTCTTCGTTCATGCTGACCCAGGCACGCTCAGCTACTGCGAAGATATGAGGAGCATTCTCGTCCCGGCGCTTGTTTCGGTATTGTTCAATGATCGCGTCGGTGTAGAGGGGCAGTAAGGTGTACGGGTTGATTGCGACCAGGAAGAGGCCGGAGTAAGTCTAACAGAAGTGACCATTAGTAGCACATAGTGCAATAGAACATGCAACATACGTATATAGCCCCTGAGAGGTAACGTAAACGGAGGTTGTGGACGACGCTGGCTTCGTTGAGATAGGTAAGGTCTGCAATATCGTCTACCCGGTCAAACTTTGGTGGGTTCATCTTTGAGAGCGCATTGAGAGATATATGTCGCGTCTAGATTGCCCGGATCGGCGTGAGTAGCGTGTCCGACGCTGCAAACATTGTGGGGACATACCTCGCCACCAGAGGCCAGAACAACCTCGCCGACTTCGTCTTCCTCGCGTATTACCCATCCCGCAACGTAGCCTTCTCGTTCATCGGGGACCCAGACCCATTTCTTCTCGTTGAACTCAGCCTGGAGCCCCGCGGCACGTGCGGCCTCTGCGCTCTGGGAAGGACGTGAGACCACGGGTGGCATGAAGCCTCACAACGGGTTGATTGGGTAAGCTGTATCTCTATGTGGAGGAACCAAATCCAGCAGACGCGTGCGCTTCACGAGGTGGTTGCAAGTCGGAGCTCTGCGACTGACTGACTAAGAATGCCGATTAGGTTGTGCTTCGGATGTACACAGAGGGTCGTTACGGTCGTCTATCGCGTCGCTACTCCGAAGCTTCGCCGTGGTCAGGGCCAACCCACGTCTTGCACCTGACCGAATCCGAAGATGTTGCCCGTTACCCACAAAATGAAATTGCAACGAGACAACCTTTCGATTGTACAGATCAGAAAGTACAGACACTAATGGGCAATGGGCAATATGCGGCCAGGCGATCGGGTCCTTCACACACCGCTCAACCTAATTGCGGGGTTACTCGACTGGAGGACGATATAATTCAACAAATATCTGGTTGTCGTGGATTGAAGAAACACCAGCTCGTGACGACACCAACTTGAGTGTGGAGAGGGTGCCTAGAAGAATGCAAGTCGTGCAAGGACTTTACGAAGCCAAATCAATGTTTCGTAGTGGCCTGAACGCTTCTACCCCCCACCGTTACTTCTGTTCTGTGCTGTGCAGTCACAAATGATGGGCATAAACGAGGATAGGACTGACACTCACGGCCACTTCTGAAATGACAGTCCTCACGAGCCGGCCTGACAGTGCCAGTCCCGACGTGTATGGAGATAAACCTTTGCAAAGACCGTCAACTGCTATGGAGCGGCCCTGCCGAAGAAGCTCGAAATCGGCCGTTCCACCACAATTGAGTTGCTTGATTTCGCAAGCAAACCACCCGAGAACAGATGTCGTTCAATGCTAGGTAACTGAGGATGCTTCGATGACGGGACGCAGTCAATTTTAGAAATCAGGCTACTGGGAAAGAAGTATCGCGTATCATACCCTTTCGGTCATTGCTACCAGAGGATATAGTGGAAGCTTCTTTAGAACCAGAGCGGACAGCGAGCTTCCATATCAAAAGGAAGACGTACAACTCTCCGGCCGACGGCATCAATCCTCCAATCTATATCTGCTGCAAACTGGCAGCGTTCCGTGCCTCAACCGCCCCACCGACCACTTGGAAAGGTGAACACCATTGAACTGGCGTGAGTTCGTTGACATATCGGTTGAAAGCCTCTTCGTGTAATGGGAAGCCCTTGTCACCCTGCTTACACTCCTCGATCTTCGTGGCAGGTCACTTGAGACTCTTCAGAAGCTGCGAGCATCGCGCATGGATTCCTAGTACCCAGACTCCGCGTATCTCGTTGGGCCAGACCTATCCCATCTAGCCTGTTCCTGTCTACGTCCCCTCTGCATTGTCTCTAGATCTCTGGAGCAATTTATTTATCCTAAACGCACAAAATTGATCATACCAAGTGCCAATCTGGATATGAGAAATTGGGCAAGAAATCGATAACAATTGGACCGCCGCCATCCTCAATGGGGGCAAAACCTGGCCACCGTACTCCGGAGCAACTTAACAAGAAACCGTAAGGGGAGGCAGCGAACTAATACCCCGAGGATCTTCCAGAATCTGACACCTCCGTAATAGAAGAGTAGGCCTCAAGTGACCAAGGCAGCACGAGAGGCAGATGGACAGCCTCTGACCCCCTTTTTTCGTTGTAGAGTGAAAGGACGGAGACGCAACAAATATTGTGAGAAAAAGGGGACAAGAACCAAAAAGCAGCGACGTTCCCTTGCCGGGATTGGGACCAAACTCTATTACAGCTGTATTATGTCGTTCTCTGAACGGATTAACTTGTTTGAATACAATTCTGATTCCGTTTCGCAGCGCAGCGACGTTCTCATTGTCCGGTCGTCCAACCCGCTTTGTGGTCCATAACGTTATGAAATGCACCCGAAGTTTTCACGATCGACGTAATTGCCTCCTTCTTGCTTGAGCCAACCTTTCGGTTTCCCGCCTCTACGGCAGCGCCACCAATTGTCCGGCAGAATCACACATGCGGGAGACGCCTTCGGCGTGCTCAACACCATGACATACTCCGAGCGTAACGACCGAGCTTCTCCAGTGAGTATTTGGATTGGGATTCGGTGGTGCCTAACCGGATCATGAACGCACGATGGTCCCATAGAGCCACTATTTACGTCTCGGTGATTCACTGGAACGAAGGGGATGAATTAATGCGGCCGGAGTAAGGAGGGGGTCATATTCAGTGGCGTGATTCAAGTGCAGTGCCACTAGCATGGGAGCAGTGCGATTAACCTAGGTGTATGGAATATCAAAATAGGTAGAAGCTCAGTGAATAGAGCGACCGCAATCAGTGATTTAACGAGCGCGCCATACATAGTCAAGCCTAAATATCATACTACCCATATGGAATCGAACCGGAGCTAACAGGTGGTCCTTGGGTCATGATCCTGTTGGAGTAGATGATTCCTCCAACTACTGGCCGGGTAGCGTAACGGTAACGCACCTTACTAGATTTAGGGAGTCCCGGGTTCGAACCCCGGTCTGGCCTATCTTTTCTCTTCCTACAGATCCCATATCACAAGGGCTCAATGAGCCGGGGCTTCCCTATAGGCGACATGTTTTGCACCTTGTCATAGGTTAGTAGGTAGAGCTGTTCTCCGTGCTTTACTGTGTCGAAGCAAAGCGCCAGCAACTTTGGCGCCAATCACATTTGCCGGCTGTTCGCGAGTCTTTCTGTCTGACATGATCTGGCACATGGAGGGGGAACACGGGGCACTAGTTCATTGAAAAGATCAAGATACACCTTTACGCTGGATTCGGCGAACCGTTATCAAACCAATTCAATCTAGCTCCACCAGGTCTGCTCCGATCATCCTGTCTCATCGATCTTCTGATCGTCCCTACGAATGAGTCAGGGGAGAACTGCGCCTGCGCACAGTCAATGCATGGCGGCACATCCCCAGCCCTGACGGTTGGTTCTTGATAGAACGCTTGAGGACCTTCTCGAACGACACATGCGTACCTTTCCATCTTCCAGTGGAGAGTAAACCCTAGCAAATCGCCCCAATGCAACGCACTGATCATATCTCTAAAGTGGATCAGGTGCAGCTTCACCGTAGAGCATATGCCGATTTTGTAGCGGGTAGGTACATAGTGCAAATTGAGGTACCGGCCTTCAACCCAAATGGCTAGATGTGCCAAGCGTTTGACAATTTATTGGAGACTGGAGTCAGGAAGCCTTAGTCTCCACCATTCTACTGGCACCACCCTTAAAGCACTACTCGGACCCCTGTCCTAGTAGTATGTAGTATACGGTCGATCGTCTCCCCCTGGTCCTACACCTTCCGCATTGCCCCGATGGCCACCACATATCACACTGAACGGGTCTATGGTAACGGAGACGCCGTTGGAGTTGCAGTTAGTCCCTCTTCCAAACTTCCAGCACATGCTCATTGTGCCCCCATTCTTTCCCCACTAGATCCTTGTTGCCTGCAGTATGCTCTCTTTGATCTCCGTCTCGGGCGTGTTGCTTATCCTTGGAGTATGTAATATTTCACCCACGAAAGTAGGACTTGAAAGCGCCTCGCTTACCTGGTGGCCTCGAACTCCTCAGGTGTCAGCAGTGCGGAGTCGCCGCTGTTCCGACGGCACGGTCTTTGTTCGCACTCAAGCTGCAATATACTTCGTTTCACTTCTCATATGCAACCTTGCCCAAGCTATTGGCGGGCTCCTTAACATTGCTTGGATTGTCGAGGACCGTGTATACGTCGGTGTGGCATGCACAGCTCAAGCGGTTATCAAGCAAATCGGAAACGTACGAGAGCCTTTTGTTCGATACCGAGAAGTGTGAGTACTGACACCCCTCGTGGTCTCAGGCTGGACCAGCGATTTTCTCTTTTGTAATCGCCGTCCATACCCTCAGTATACTCTTTCTTCATCGCCATTGGTCGGATCGTACATGCTACGTCATCTTTACCGCTTCATGGGCTCTCCTCTTACTCGTTTTGTGTATCGAAAACTTTGTCCTCACGGAACCAGAGAAAGGACCATATTATGGAATCTCTAGCTACTGGTGCTGGATCGCGCCCACGTACCGAATAGCACGATATACCACAGACTACCTCTTCATGACCGCCTCGGCTGCATTCTCCTTCATCCTCTACTCGCTCGCATTCTTCCGACTACGCGGCAACATCAGTGTAGCTGGAAACAAAATCTCCTTCCATAGGCGGCCTGAAGTCAGGTGTCGCAGAAAGAGTGACGAGACAAACACCAAGACAGATGGACAACGTATTGAATTGTATTTGACCACAGTGGCGAAGCACATGCTGTGGTACCCAGTCGTCTACACAATACTCGTTCTGCCTGTGGCCATCTCTCGACTCTCGACCTTCTCCGGTGTATCAGTTCCCTTCTCTATCACCATCTTCACAGCATCCGTGTTCATGCTACACGGGTTTCTCAACACGGTGCTCTTCTGCACAACCCGCACTATCCTACCTGGAAGTTGGAGGTTGAGATTTGGTCTTGGTGGACGTGATGTCAGTCATTCAAATCGCACGAATGCGAACCCGCCGTTCACGGGTACAGGACCAGCCTCAGCCACCCTTAGTGTTGATGTGGAGAAGCATGTTGAGATCAAGTACGAGGCTGAGCCGAGCCCTTCATGTGTCGGGTCTGGCTCGCCTACCTCGTCCACCTCACCTATCTCGCTACCACGAGCCCATGATGATACTGGCAAAGAAGTAGATACCCACGAACACCATATTCAAGTACCCTCATTTCCTGCACCACGAGATACAAGGACGGGTATTCACCTCGAGGTGGTTTGAGACGATGCAGTGACCTCGGCGCAAGGGTAGATCCAGCGAGCATGGAGAGGACAGTTGAATGGAAGGTGTTACAGTATCCAGGGCGTGCACCCAGCGAATCAGCGCATGGCGGAAGGGTTGTGAATGGAGGATATGAGCGAGTGGCAGTGTTTTCAATAGGAGCTCATGACATTTCGCCACACAAAGGCTAGGTACCGGGAGGGTGCCAACGGACAGTCCACATGAGAGCTTTGAACGTTGAAGAGACAGATCATAGTAAGACTGCCGAGCTAGCGGCGTATTCCATAGATGCCATGCCTGTCATGGGGAGTAAGTGGTATAACTGCTATTGTAATTTTCGCAATCCTTGTCCGGTCGAGCGAAAGAATTTCCGTCGTTTGAGCTGTCTCTGACGTCAGAGGAGCACTGGAAAATTGCATGAATTTGTCCGCCCAACCAGACAAGCTCAAGACGGGCGGAAGTTCGATCCAGGCACGCCAGGCGCTCTGGCACCGTTTAACCCAACCATATCACGCTCGTAGGTCTTTCCATTTGACATGTAAACGTGCTCACTAGTTCACTGAAGAGATCAAGAAAGGTTTACCCTGGTTCGCATAATAGAGAACAGGCCCATTCCACCTATCACGACCCACTCTGACCATCACGTTTCTCTGTTTACGCTTCTGTCGGGTGGTGGTGAATATGCTAAATATTCATCGAAGACATATCCAATTAGAGTCCGGTCTGAAGGAACATTACTATCATCAACCAGCCTATCACACAGCAGAATTTAAAGAGTGAGCACGGACCCAGCACACAACACTAATCACGAGAGAGAGCAGCGACCGGCTAAGTGAACCGTAAATCCTTTAAACAGATGAGAAGATTGGCAGAATTAGACGTGTGCATAGGATATGGAGGGAGTAAAATTAGTGTACTAGAGTATGTTGTTCAGGGTGGACAGCTAATGGTACAGGAATGCCACGAATATCACAAGAGAGGCGCCGACCCGGGGGGGGTGAAATGAACTGTGAACGGTCTCAACTGTCCTTAATTCTAGCGGGGGTCAATATCCGGAAGAATATCTTGATTCGGCGCTGGGCATGGCGCGCAGTGAGGTACTCGTCGACCACCGGAAGAGATGAGCCTGGAAGGATCATCCTGTCCAATCCATACTACTACCGTTGCCTCCAAAATCTCCACTTGCCCAAGAAGGACGAGTGTGATTGGCGGCGGTTTGAGTCACCATATGGAAGGGTGTTGGTATTCACTGGGAGGGTCGTAGCGGACGGATGGACGAACAGAGAAGGGTCTTGAACCAGAGCTGGTTTCTCACGCCCTCTAGATGCACGTCCTGGGTGTTG
>Ga0307513_10006054_pt1 | contig 15870 bp, 19 predicted proteins | sample 15_EM_MG_FD_202174 | JGI IMG/M metagenome (GOLD analysis project Ga0307513, IMG submission 202174) | Populus trichocarpa ectomycorrhiza microbial communities from riparian zone in the Pacific Northwest, United States - 15_EM | ecosystem: Host-associated > Plants > Roots > Unclassified | place... | reverse complement strand
GACTCGTCGATCTATGCCATCATGTCCCGTGTCAGCAAGGTTATATTGGGTGCCCATGCGATCATAGCCAACGGTGGGATGTTCGCTGTGACTGGCTCCCTGTTAGCTGCGACCGCCGCTCAAGCACACAGCACTCCAGTTGTTGTGTGTGCCGGCCAATTCAAAATCACACCCCTGTGGAACCTCTATCAGGACTATAGTGCGTTGGACTTTTCCGACCCAAGTAGCGTCCTGGGTTTCGAGGAGGGAAATCTTGTTGATAGAGTCGATGTCATCAACCCATACTACGATTACGTGCGACCCGACCTGGTGTATGCATACATCACCAACGAGTAAGTGCTTCTCAGCTGCATCTACAGGCACCTAACTACCCGTTAAAGCGGTGACCATCCACCGACATCTATATACCGGTATGCGGTTTGAGATCCCACCCAAATGATCACTGACACCCAGTGTAGGTTGATAAAGGAAACATACAACGATGAGGACATTGAACTTTGAGCCCCGGCCACCAGGTGTCATGATGCGACCGATGTTGACGTAGACCCGCGTAGAATGTACGATAGCATGAGTGAGAAGGCACGCTCCTCGAACTCATGGTTTGCCACCGCTGCTTAGGAGGTCGAAGAACGCTTCTTGCGGAAGATCAACCGTCCCGACTCGTTTCATTCTCCGTTTGGACTCTTTTTGGTTTTCCAGATGCTTCATCTTGCGTTCGTAATGACCCTGGGTAGCGAGTGTTCAACAGCCAAACCCTCCCATCAGACACGCAGAGGACGTACTCCATATAGACCAGCAGTGACATCCGCTCTCATGGCGGAAAGGTTCTCTCGGGCAATGATCCGTTTGCCCACCGCGGCTTGAATCGGGATCTCGAAGAGTTGTCGTGGGATGACTTTATCTAATAGCTCGTGTAAGCGAATAAATTGTAAGATCAAGGCCAAGCCTTATGAGCTTACGGAGCTTCTTGACCCAACGTCTGCCAACCACCTGCTCAGCCGATCGGTGAACAATAAGCGCCAATGCGTCCACAGGTTTTCCATTCAACAAGAATACCATCTGTCCAAGGAGTAAGCGTCACGCACAGCTTTAGCGAGAGGAGACTGCACCTTTACAAGATAACTAGCCTTGTACCCGGCATCCTCATAGCTTAACCCCTGTCAGGGGATTTCCTATAGACATCTCAACGGGAAAGGACTCACTCAAAACTAGCAAACCCGGAGCTTCTGCTCTTCAATCTATCGAAGAAATCCGTGACGATCTCGCTCAGCGGTATCGTGCAGGTCATAATAAGCCGCGGCGACGACCCGGAGGAATCCAAATATTTGTAGTTTAGGTCCTCGCCCCGGTGAACGTAACACAGGTCCATCATCTCCCCCAGGTATTCTGTAATCCCGTTTGTCGGTGGAATGGTATCAATCAGAAGTAATGCCGTACCTTCGGGGACAATTATAGAAGCCTTTACCACCGGCTCTTGAACCTCCTTGACCTTGGATGCCGCGTCCGTGGTATCGGGGAAGTCAGTGGGGTTGCTAACGACCACCGTACGATCTGCGCCTCTTTCTCTGTAGATAACTTCGGGAGGGAGGTCCGATAAGCTACAAGCCAGGGGTATGACCAGAAAATCGAACACGAACCTCTGTACGGCACGGTTGGAGCTGTCATCAGAATGTTTGCGTTGTATTCGTCCTCGAGTCGCTGGCGGAAGACGTCCATGTGCAGCGTACCGAGGAACCCGAGCCGGAGTCCCTGGCCGAGTGCAGTCGAAGACTCCTTTTGAACAGTTATACTACGGTCGGTAAGCGTAAGCTAGATGAAGAGAAAAGGTCAGAAGAGAAGTACGTCGACACAAGATTAAACACAAATCAACCCTTCGAACAGATTCCTCAAGCTTGATGAAGTCATTACTGTCTACAGGATAGACTCCTGCAAAAACCTGGTCGATGATGGAAAACCTGATCAACGAGGCTTTAAGCTTTGAGTTCAAAAGTTATACCATCGCTTTGGCTTGTTGAAACCCAGGCATGGGCTCCACAGGTTGTCCCGCAAGATAGAATGTGTCACCGATATGGGCTGGCACCAGTATGAGCGACCATCAAATTGGTGATGAAGCATTCAAACCTTCCGAAGAGTCTTTCATGTTGCACGAAACATATCCTACCTGTCCCGGAAGCAGTAGAGATGTAGAAACCTCCTCCGGGTGGAGTATACCGATATCTGTTACTTCATACTTTTTACGGGAATGACACGATACGATCTTGTCGCCTAGATAGCGGAACAGTCAACGACGCGTCCAATCGAAAGTTGCAGACGCGGTTTGGTCACCTTTTCGAAGGACGCCAGATTGCATGCTCATCAATGAAATGACACCACGATAACGGTCATACCTGCCGATGGTTCAATGCCTCGCCCTAAGAGGGTGGAAAGGTAAACTGACGATGAATCAAATAGAAACGCCTTCAACGGCTTATCGGTATCCCCTCCGGGGGGCGGTATTCGCTTGACGATTGCTTCTAGAACCGCCTGAACGCCTTTCCCACTCTTCGCAGATATGGGTAGAACATCTTCCGGGTTAAGGCCAAACGTTGACTCCATTTGAGCGATTATTCGTTCTGGTTGCGCGGCAGGTAAATCGATCTATACGAAGATTACCAAAGCGGACTCGGGAAAAGGACAAACACCGGCTTTCCTTGTTCAACACTGGGATGATCTTCAGCCCCCTTTCCACCGCAGCATGGAAGACCGAAAGGGACTGCGCCTGGACTCCCTGGGTGGCATCCACAAGGAGAAGAGCACCCTGGCATGCTGCGAGTGATCGAGACACTTCCCATGCAAAATCGACATGGCCCTTAGATGAATGTCAGGTGATGGTTCCTCGGGATGTCCTGGTACGTACTGGAGTGTCAATCAAGTTCAGGAGGTACTTTTTGGCCTCGAAGTCGTACATCATGCTATACGGTTTCACGTAGTGTGTGAAGATCAGGTTGGATGTATTAACGAATGTTTGTTTCACCTTGCGGTCTGCGCCTTTACTGTTTTGGAGCGTTATGACACATCGGAAGGTGGATAACACAGTGGAACGGACCTGTGATACCCCTTTCACGTTCGACCTTTAGTTTATCGAGGAATTGTTGGGTGTTTTTGACACGTTTATCAATTGTACCTGTTAGCTAGTCTAATGAGCAGGGAGGGACCGGCTGGGGGACCATCAAATACCTCGAGCAGCCTTCCGATATGGAACACGTGAGTATATGACCTCCGCTCGTAACGTGGGTAGGGCTCACCGATCAGCGAGGGTTGACTTCCCATGATCTTGGGGAGGGTTTAGAATGAATCCCACGACGCAGATGCGATGCACTTGCCTATATGGGCTATTATGGAGAAATTCCTGACGAAGACGGTCAACACGCAATATATGTGTGGCCAATGTCGGCTGACTTACCGGATAACCTCACAGGGAAAGTCGCTCATGGGTGGAGCGGTATTGAGAGTTCTACGGTGGCAGACGACCACCACTGCATCTTGGGTGAGCACCTTCCTCAAGGGATTGGAGAGCCATGACTGCAGCATAGTCGACTCAGACGGGTTTGGGCTCACGTCGCTGTCGCGTTTCTACCAGCACGCGGATGATCGGCGGAACACCCACGTGATCTAGACACCCGCTCCGCGGTGGGGGTGTTTTGGTCTCAGTCATCCACGTTCTGGACGTCGCAATGTCTCTGGCAGAAAACGCGCAAGCTCGCAAGTCTCGTCTCCTCGCTTTACGAAAGCGTAGAGCAGGAGAAGCGGCGGAGGACGAGTGAGTAAGTCAGACCAGCCAGATCTATTTTGTCTTCTAACAGCAACAGGGTAGAAAATGAGGAACCCCTCATCAAGAACAGGAACTTCGACCCAGAAACTCGAACCCTCAAGAAGCGAGGAAACGATGAGGATGTGGAAATGGAAGACACGGTGGAGAAGAATGTAGAAGGATTGGCGGAACGAATCATCGAGGAGGACGTTGCGAAACGCGCTCAGGAGCTGGTTCGTGTCGTCGTTGCTTCCTCTGACGGCGTATGCTGACGAAACGCGCGAACAGGACCTGTTCAACATCGCGCCTAAGAGAGCGAACTGGGATCTGAAGCGGGAGATGGAGAAGAAGGTTGCCAAACTGGACAGGAAGACGCAGGAGGCCATCCACACGTTAATCAGTGAGTTTGCCCGCTGCCTTTGAGAGACGGCCGTGGGATGCTGATGCGTGCTGTAGGACAAAGGCTCACGACCCAGAAGGGCGAGTCGGATGATTTAGTGGGGGCAATGAAGGCTGGTGAAAGGGCAGAGCTCAACTCTGACGACGACGACGACTGAGGGTTTTTGAGCCTTGTTTGGGCATTTGCTTTTTCTCTCTCCGGTGTACGCCTAGGACGATTATCCCCCTTTGTCCCAATTGTTCGCTTCTGCCCGCGACAATGCAGAGACATTCCCTTAAATCCAAGCCGGGGTGCGACGAGAATCCAACATCTCGCACATCTCCCAATGCTGTTCTCAAAATCAGGGTGGGACCTACGTGAATACCTTCTCACCGCCACCCTTCCGGAGATTAGTGGGGTAGGCATGGGTGAGGATGGGCCCTTGGTCGTGCCCGCCGGTCACAAGTCCCACACAAACCATCTGTCTACGAGGCCGTCACCTCACAGACTGCTGACGAGCATGTACGTCTGGGATTATGAAATGCTGAGGTGGGCCATCAGAGCTTGTACGTTTCGATTCCGCCCTCTAGCCCCTGGTTGTTTCTCACTTCATTTCCCAGTCATCAACAGCCATGCTCCCAGACATGCTCCTGGAGCCGCCGACGCGGACCCGGTGTCCAAAGAGAGGGTGACCATTTCGAACCCCCCTCATTTCGTTGCAAATTCTGTCAACCCCTTTGCCGACCCTCAATGCATCGACAAGTAAGTCTGCCCGACCGGCGGGCTAACAAAAGGAAATATCCGTCTCCGATTCTAACTCGCTTCCTCAGCTTCGCCTTGTGGACCCATTATTTTCCTGTTCGGACCGCCGAACGCATATTCCACATCATGTTTCCCGACACCAAGAACCACAAGGTCAGGCTGAACTATGGTAGCGACCAGGACGAAACTCTCTTTCGGCATATGAGCTTCGGCCTACGTGACCCTCATCAGACCAACCCGGAAGATGAAGATTTTGCTTCGTACCCTCCGGCACTCATTGTCGCCGTCCAGCCACCCTGGATCCTGGCACCTCGAGACTTGGAATCGTTCGTCAACACCCGCAAGGTGCTTATGTGTCTCGATCCCCTCTCTCGGCGCCCTTTCCTAATCTTGTATACAGTTTCCTCCTTTTGATCCGGATAAGCCTAACTCTCCATTCTGTTCCAAAGAGCTTCTTTGGGCAAAAGTTTGAATATTTCCCTGGCTCTCGCATGCAATAAACTCACAAGCCCTCTTCGGCTAGCTATGGGACTTATGCGTCAAGAAGGGTTGTCAATGGTTCATTGTTTCCAACTATCAGGGTTGGGTTTTTGGGGCGTTTTCATCAGGTGCTTCCGTCCCCTTCTGCATGCGGTACAATCCCCTCATCGATGGCGATACAGGGTGGACCCGAGCGTGGATGTCCGATATAATAGGGTTTAACGATGCCAGACCTGCTGTCATCGAAACCATCATATTCTGGCTTGCATCCTCCCTGGGAATGCCTGGTGGCTTCACGATTCCCGAGGTATGTGACGAGCCAGCCTACCGGACAAGGGCACACCCATGCACGGCCCACGATGTCATATGGGAGCGACATCAGAAAGCAGCAGTCCTTGCCTTGTCCCAAATTTCGTGACATAATCTTCGCCCGAATTCACACTTCCTACCCTTCCGTCCTCTTTTTGTATCCCGATTCTTATGCTCTATCCTTCCGCCTTCACGCAGTTCCCAGAACCCGTCCCAAATTTCGAGCTCGCACCGATTCTGCCTCCGGCTCCTCCCGGAACCAAGCGCACACCTTCCCAAATGTCTGGTACCCTTTCGTGGAACAGCCGAGGTCACTCCCCCCTCAGTATTCACGCGGAGTTTGGTGTTTACCATTGATTTCAGAGCTGCGATCGTTAGACTATGAGTCCCCTGATGATGGTGAACTCAGCGACGACACGGTCTCAAACACCAAACGGCCCGCACCGATTGACTTTAATGGGATCAACTCCAAGTCCAAGGTCGTCGATTGGAGGAATGATCCGAGAATGACAGTTTGTGAGCGGGAGCGTAGCGTAGCGCCCTCGGAACGAACTGGGGACTCCTTCGTGTCCCACGTTCATCACTACGCGGATGGGGTCGAGATGGGGACCTGGATGCTTGGAAATCCAAACAGAGCACACGCTGATACATATTACCACTAATACATGTATGTACAATATAAGAAAACTCGATGGTGTGTGTAATAGCTGACGACGATACGGGCGAACGTCGAAACCGTACCTATGCTTGTGCTTGGATGGACATTAAGGGTCATCTGATTTCATGGTTGGGATTTTGGGAGAACTCCTTCTGCGGACGGGTGAGGTGTCTGGCTTTTCGGTGGGGCGGGAGTGAGAGTACTGTTTCTTTTCTCCTTTTGGTCAGTCACTGAATTGAGGTGACCGAAAAGTGTCGGATATGAAGGGCTCATGGTGGGAGGTTTAATCTGATGATTCTTTAGTCGACTGGTATTATGTAATAGCTTGGGACATACATCGCCCAGGCTCAAAACATGCGGAATCGAGTCTTGAGAGGCGTAGAATTGAATGAGTATCGTAAGCGCTTCTATGCAGGCGTTAACGAGAAAAGGAACAAAGCACAAGATATCCCTTGCCTGCAACGGATTTGAGCTCTGACTCCGAGAGAGAGAAAAAATTGGCAACGAAACGCGTACGGTCCTGGATGGGGTTTGGAGACGTCGGGTTGTGGGAAGGTGGAGTGGGCAATGTGGTGGACGGGGCGGGAGTGGATATCCTTGCATCCAAGGGAGCTGCATTAGGACCCTCAAAGTGCATTTGCGCAAGGATGAAGCACGCCGACGCGATGATACGTGGAGGATATAATATGCAGAGTGGGGTCCTGTAACTGCAAACCAATCAGGTAGGTATCATGTCGCGGTCCGATCTCCCGTCAAGATTTGGGGCGTTACTAACGAATCATGCGCGATGCTCCATGCGTAGTCTTGCAGAGGGGGAGGGGCCCAGTCTTCGAGTAGATCAATGAGGTGCTCGTGGACGTTTTCCACCCAGAAATCGAAACAGAGTACTTCTAACAGGGCCTCTTCCGAGGCGAGGATGGTGCTCTGGATGTTCTCGATTTCCTGGTCCAGGGTGAGAAAGGAGGAACGTTCCCAGCGTGCGGTTTGCTCACTTTGCCCTCGGTGGCGACATCGGACATGTCTTTGTTGGCCAACTTCGCTGCAAACACGCGGGCGACATCACGCAGTTTCCGGCCACACTCTTCCGTTTTTGTTGCAAGAAATATGCAGGCTGCAGCGACTTCCTACAAGGGCAGGTTTGCTGGGACACAGAGGTAGAGATGATGGAGGGGACTGGACCTGCTTGGGATAGTCTTCTATCGAGTATCTCATGTAAAACCGGTGATACCAAGTCGCAGCGGTGGTCATCGCCGAGAGTGAGCTACGGGAACGGACTTAGACGCGATGTTGCATGGGGGTTGTCGAGGGATACTGACAGAAGCAAGGTAGATCCCAGGCGGTAAAGAAACTCGATGCCTCTGGACCTATCGTGCAACTCCTTTTGAACGGAAACTCCAGCGCATTTGACGGAAGGGGTCTGGGACAGTGCAGGAACTGGGAACAACCATTGGGATGAGGTGGTCATCAAGCGGAATGTGGGTCACGTGCGACATCTCCGATCACCTGGTGGGAGTCACTCTGGTTCTGGACGGCGCGTCCGCTCAATCTCGTTGCTGATGATAACGGGGATGACGGCGGAATTTGACATTTATCTTGCCTATCAGCGCAACGTCCAGAATGTAAGCTTTAATGTGTCGTTTGGTGTCCGTTCATGAATGACCATCGTGAAGGTTGCACCACCACTTGCAGCGATCATGGCCCTCACAGAACTTATTGAGAAATCCTCTGGTGCGGCGTTCCTTGAGTGCATCACGAGGTCCAACTCATGGCGGAGTCCTCCTAAGCCGGTACTATGTTTGAGCTCTCTGGTGTCTTGGACAAGGGCACCCAGCAGCTTACTGGTCGTATTCCGAACTCGATCAGCCTAAATGCCGGGTGCGAGCTCTTCAACCTTTTCGTAACTGTGGCGACACACGACTTGGGGGTGTGTCCCTATTTTTCACCCATATAAAGCCCAGCATCATACAGATCCCTCTTCTTAGAGCCTCTCCGACTTCAAGGACAAACTTGTCCGGCAAGGGAACCAGTACATCGCAGAAGCCGCCTTGTACAGCGAGAAGATCGCCGGCTTTGCCAATGGATTCGTCAAAGATGGATCAGTGGTATGTCTCAGCTGTGCACCAGCACTGTCTTTTTTTCTCACACGCTAATAGATGGCGGCAGATCCTGACGCATTCTCACTCCAGAGTGGTGATGAAGGCACTCTTGCATGCGCACAAGAGAAAGCGGATATCGGTGTACGTAACAGAAGGTAGAAAATCAAAATTTCTCATTGTAATTTGTCTAACACATGAGGTTGCAAGCTAAACCACGAGGATTGGGGTAAGCTACGTCGTCAAACTAACGAGTGACCTCCTCGCTCAGTCGTCGATGGTTATTTCAAAGGCTGAAAACGTATGAAACACTGACTGCAGCCGGTATACCGTGCACAGTCGTCCTTGATTCAGCGGTCGCATACGTCATGGACAAAGTCGACTTCGTACTTGTCGGTTCAGAAGCTGTGGTCGAATCTGGGGGCCTCATCAATGCGACGGGCAGTAACCAAATTGCAATCATTGCAAAACACGCGAACAAACCGTTTTATGCCCTGGCAGAAAGGTTTGGGATCTCATCAGATACACTTGGCGATTTTTCGTATTTACAGCGTCAGTTTCAAATTCCGCCGTCTCTTCCCGCTGTCGCAGTATGACCTACCGACTCACGGGCCTGGGGTACTCCCCTTCCCGCGCCACGTCCCTGAAGCACCCCCGGTGCCAGTGATCAGCGGACAGCCGTCGGGTGATGAACCCAAAGACGCCGGATTGGCTGCAGGTACCGGGACCGGATCGTGGACGCGAAAAAGCATGTCAGCGGAACAAGTAGCGCTAAATCCGGAAGTGGATTATACGAAGTGAGCGCATCTCATTGTCTTGGATGAGAGACGTCGGATGATAATGCCACCAGGCCGGATTTGATTTCCTTAGTGATATCAGATGTGGGAATATTAACCCCAGAAGGCGTAAGCCACTACCTGGTGGGCATGTTTGCAGGATAAACGAAAAACATGCGTGTAAGGTGCGCGTCTATGATGGTGATCATTCCGTTTTTGCTTCGCGATCTCATGCTAGCGATAGAGTTACGATAACCTTTCATGTGTATGAAGGTCGTTAATATAAGCGAGTTAGTGATACCCCGTGAGCGTGGGGCACTCCGAACGGACCACGACTAATTGGGCAACGCTCCCCTGGCCCAGGCGGACACCAACGACTGCAGCACCTCCCCCCCCCGTAGATTCGGGTCCTGGAGGCGATGACGGAAAACGCGTGGCTTCGTGGCGTAACAGTGCTGTAATAAGAGCCGGATCTCCTACGATAACGGGGTGGTTGGCCACACGGCATCGGCCATGTTTTCTAGAAATTTTGGCGATCTGCCGGAAGGATCCCTGCTGAGACTGCGGCTGTTAAACTTTCAGAGTTGTTGCATTGCCACAATTGGAGAACACGGGTCACGTAGATTAACTATCGACTCCTCGTCTGATACTAGAGTGGGCGTCTCCCGAAGTGTCATCCGTTGGTGAAATTCCATAGATGCTTTTTCCCTGCCGTTGCTACGCGGTCCGCACTTGATTATCTACTCATTTCACCACCAGCTCTGCTCATGGGCATGACGCGGCAGGGTGATCCGGGCGCACATGAGAGACCTGGAGCTGGATATAAAGCCGCGATGGTTGCGATGGCCCGACAAGCAATCCACACCTTCTCGTTTATCCTCGTTCGTGGTCATCGTACATTCCACTCCAATGTGTCGCAGACGCTAGTACGTCCTTCCAAAGACCATAATGTCCCCTTGCGGTCTTGGTAGATTGAGCCGCTCTGTCGTGCAGTGTAACGAGAGCCTATACAATTTGCGGACACCAAATCACGACGGTACGTCCTCTTGTGTAGGTGAATACCAAAGGATGAGCGTTCATATGGGTTCTCCACACAGGAAGAATCTGTGCGTGGCCTAGTTGGATTGTCTCGTGGGCAGGGCTGACCTCGCGTGGGGGTTCGGTTATAGGCGCCGTGTGAGAACAGATTTTGCAAATTTAGCGTTGCACATCCCGACAGCTGTGGACCTCCGGAATGTACCAGAACGTGTTGGCAGTAGTAAGTGCCGATGCTGCGCGGAACGTTCCAAAGCTAATCGAGGGTTGGATCTACAGCCGTCAGTATCCGGAGAAGTATCGTGAGTGACACCGACCCTATTTTCCTGTCCCATGACGTTCATGAGGCATCGGCTATTTTACCATTTAGTTTTGACGAAGAACGAATCGTGCCCCGAATGTCCACAGGGAATTGAACCGTAGTGCTGTAGTTTATAGACCGTACGCACCTCTCTCTCCCTCTTCCGCTATGTACGCGTATATTTCTATATCTCCTCGCCTCCTATACACCCACCTATGTACTATTTGGAACCTCCCACGTGGATATATATATCGGCTCGTTTACATACCATTCTAATATGCCTTCTCCGCCCGAGGAGCTCGGGGTCTTTTGTCGATGCCGGGAAGATTTTGTCGGTGATGGGTTGTGGCAGCCCCTCCCAGCCGACGAAACGGGGCTAAACAGATGCAGCGGACGAATGGAGTTGGCAAGATTATGATAAGGGATCGGGCAAGCGGATGTGGGCGGGCGCCTCTCGCTGTTTTGGGTTACAGCGCTTTTCGCTAAATAAGGCGCGGCGGAATTTCTGATCGTTTCTCGACCAGGATCCAGAAAACTTCTGCCGTAGCGACTGGTAATTAGGATTGGATGTTGCCGAGTGTGTCCCACTTCAAACAAAGTTGCCATTGAAAAGTCGAAAGATAAATAGCGTTCGTTTCTACTACTGCGATTGGAAATCTGAGCGACAACTTGATCAAAACATGGTGAGCGTGCTCGTTCTCGCCGCATGTTGTCAAAAGTTTTTTTGGCCTCAGGCATTCAAAGGGCCAGGTAATCATCACGTTTGGAGTTATGATCTCGTAACCCCTGCAGAGGGGACCTCGTTTACAGTTCAAAACAACATCTTTGAACTATCGATGAAGAGAAAAAGTCCTACGACAGGTGTACCCTTGTGAGGGAGAGGACTTGTTGGGGGTTGTGCTCACCGCCTGTGGACGTTTGCCATCTGTGCCTCCGGTAACAGCAACAGAACCGAGCACGGTTTACCTTTCGACTCTCCGACGATAGCTTTGTTTGAAGTTTTTATGGCGAGATACACTCGACCGGTAGAAGTTTTCTGGATCCTGGTTGGGAAACGATCGGAAATTCCGTCGCGCCTTATTTAGCGAAAAGCGGGATGATTTCCACGTTGGCGAATTGCATGCGAGACGGAGGGGCCTTTCCCTGCGGTCTCTGGACGCAATCCTTATTCCTAATCGGCTCGTCATGGGTGCACCCGAGAAGAAACCTGCCGGGTGCAATGCCCTTTGATAACAAGGGGTCGGCACGTACCGAATGAGCCCCTCGGGCAGGCGGTCGGGGAGCATCTCGCCAATCGGACCGGGGTTTGCCGACAAGGTCTACTCATGCCAGAGACCATCAGCATCTATGACACCTGGGTGAGGCTTCTTTCGTTTTTTGTTTTTCGCAAAGCTTGTTCTGTGGTTGACACTTTCCAGATTCGGCGGCCCACCACGGTTGTGGTGAATAGCAAAGCGCCGTTTGTGCCGCGTTTCTTGGAACAGGTGGGGGACGCGTCGACAAGAAAAGAGGTTGCTTCCCGTGTACAGGGGCGGCACCTTTCGCTTCAGAACCAATCGAGAGCGCGAGCGCGCGGGGGGAAGAATAAGCGGAAGAAGGGCGTCAAAGTTCCCAGACTGCGACCGGAATCGTGGAGGTTGGCTGGCAACGAAACAAAGTAAGGGTCATGCTGGGCCAGTCGTTTGTCGAGCGAGGCTGGAATGGATGGCAGGTTCGAGGCATACGTTCCGCTCCATCTTCTGTGGATCGGATACATCTCCGAGCTGCTCGGCTTGGGTCCGCAGCCGGCGGGGGCAGTAACGGAGCAAGGTGCGGTGATGCCGAACGTCGCAACGATGCACGCCAAGCTCGTCAAGGCTGACTTCCACGGAAGCATCATGACAGGTGAGCGTTGCCTAACGGGTTTAGGTTTCGCGGGCTAATCAGTGATGGACACAGTCCGGCAAAGCAGGAATCCATGTCTCGTCGGATTGTCGGGCATCGTCGTGTACGAGTCCGAGAACGGGTTCAGGGTGATAACGAGAGGGAACAAGTTGAAAAGTGGGTCTGTCTCCTCGCCTCTGTCCGTTGGGGAATGGCCGACGGCGCTCCGACAGTGTTGCCCAAGCAGAAGAGCGTCTTTGTGGTATGCGTTCCGCTCTACTCGGCGGAGGACAAGGGGGGGATGGTTTCGGATGTGCCGCACGCTGAGCTGGAGCTGTATGGAAACCAGTTCCGGTTCCGTTCTTCAGACCGCGCATCACGCAAGTTTAAGCACAAAGAGAGCATTGTTCTGTAGTCTACCCGTGGGATTCTCCCCCGCTTCTTCTTGGTAACCACGATGTTTCCGAGTCACCCTCTTTTGGAAACCGAGCCGGGGGATGGGAAACGTGTTACGACGATGGCGCTTCCCTCTCGTCCTCAAGTACCCCCCTTTTACCCTCTCCCCTTGCCCTCCCCCACCATCCTCCCCCCCTCTCCCCCATGTCCGACTCCTCTCTCCCCATCATCTGCTTCTCAAGCAGCGTAAAGGGCATGGACGACTGGGCATCCAGGACCGGCATTCCCCTCACTAGCGCAGACGCTCTCGGCACCACCTATGCCCGTGCCCACCGTTGGCTCCTCCGGCTCAAGTCCGACCTCGTCACCCAGCACGGTTGGCACGATGTGACCCCCGCCGACCCTCGTATGCTCTTCAGCATCGAATGTCCGAGCCCGTTCAAGTCTCCCAATGGCCTGCCTCGCACCCCCGCAATGCGCATCGAGATCCCGATACACGCCTCTTCTTTCTTCTCCCCCGAGCGTCGAGTCCAGTGGGAGATGGTATTTCACGGTTCGGCATTCCCCGCCCTCCGCCACAACACTCCGGTTGGCGATGTCCTCAACATTCTACAGTGTTTGCTCACTGGCATGATCGTAATTGTCCGGGAGGAGAACGTCCCAGGCGAGGGCTTGTACAAAACTTCGAGAGCATTACCCCCTGCAGACTGGGTCTCGCAAAACCAGACTGGTCTGACCGAAATCTTCGGGCCCTCTCACTTCAAATCCCTGTTCAAGGCCGCAGGCGACACCACCAAGGCCTTCCGTCTCGAAAAACATCCCAACAAGCGTTGAAGCCTGGTGCCCCCTCTCGAACGCCCTTTGGGTCAAATCCTAATCTACCACCCTCTTCTTCTTCCACCTCCGATTGCGTCAGTCCCCCCCCCCCTTGCCATCTAACGACTGGCGCGTTCCCCCTTCTCACGTCGATTATTTGTTTTTGTCCTTCAACGCTTCCGTTTTGCCCATGTTAGTCTCAGCATCATTGTCGCTTTTGTTGTTCCATAACGCTTTCCATCTCGCACCTTTCAATCGACGACCGCAACTCTCTATTCTACACTCCAGTAATCATTCTTTTCTTCTGCATTCCTTATAATCACCCAACTTTGCTGCTCCAACTAATTCCTAATACTCGTCGAGCGTTCATCCTTAGCATGTATGTATTTTTTGTCCATCCACTTTGCCCTAGCATGCCAGATCGTCGGCCAAATATACGCTTGTCGCTGCCTCGAGTCTTCGCAAGTCAGTCGCCGTTTCACGTGACGTACCGCCTCCCGAGTACTCTTTCTTTTTTCGCTTTCATCTACTTTGGACCGCTATCGCATACCTGTTAGCATGGTTGAGACCGCAGTCAAGTGCCAGAGCTCGACCTGTATCAACGGAAACCCTCCTTCTAGATTGGAGTGTCCGACTTGTGCAAAGTCAGCCCTCTCCTCGCTTCGTTTGCTTCGCGATCTCATCATCCTATGTAGGCTTGGAATCGCAGGTTCGTTCTTTTGTGGGCAAGAATGCTTCAAGGCTGGTTGTACGTTGCCCGCCTCTTCTAGGTTCATTGAACCCATAATGAACTTTCGTAGGGGTTCGTTTTTTTCTGTTCTTTGTCTTCTCCCTCCCGTGTACAGGTTGCTGAACGCCACTTTCAGAAAACCCACAAACTTATCCACAACCTTGCCAGCGGTGTCAGTGCTCTTTCTGTGGAATCCGATGGTTAGTCCCTTCCATGTTTCCAACAGACCAGTCTGGTTTTTGAACGTCTGTCGGTTTCTAGACAGCTCTTACAATCCCTTCCCAAACTTCACCTTCTCCGGTTCTTTGAGACCTGCCTACCCGCTGTCGGCCAGGCGCCATATCCCGGACCATATCGTCCGCCCCGACTACGCCGAGGACGGTTAGTCCCTACCCACTCTCCCGCCCCCAATAAATATGAACCTGACCCGTGTATCAGGCATTCCTCGAGGCGAAAGAAAAGCCTCCGGTCAACCACCTAAGATCCTCAGTACGGAAGAGCAGAATAAAATTAGGGAGGTCTGCAAGGTGCCGTCATTTCCGCAACCCTCGTTTCCCCCCTTATCATTAATCTTATGCCATTTCGTCAGGCCGCTCGTGAAATCTTGGACCTCGCAGCCTCTCACGTAAAACCTGGAATATCCACAGATGAGATCGATGAGATCGTTCATAATGCGACCATAGAACGCGGTGGCTATCCTTCTCCCCTCAACTATCGCGGGTTCCCGAAATCGGTCTGCACGTGGGTGTTCCTCATTTGCGCTAGGTCAGCTGTCACCTCATGTTCAACCCAGGTCTGTCAATGAAGTTATCTGTCACGGCATTCCAGACAGGCGGAAGTTGCGTGAGGGAGATATCATCAATATCGGTACGTCGCCAACCCATTCCAGCTGGGTTCATGCATTTTGTCGAAACGTGCGAAACTGAACCAGAAGGATCCTCTGCTGTAAACACTCGTGTGCGACAGATGTATCTTTCTACAGAGGTGGTGAGGCCAACCGGAATCTTCCGTCCTATCACACACGCTTGACATTCTCCCCAAGGTTTGCATGCGGACTTGAACGAAACATACCCCGTGGGTAAGGTTGATGAAGACTCGAAGAAGCTGATGCGTGTCACTAGACAGGCCTTGGACGCTGCCATACGCATCTGTAAGCCCGGGGCGCTAATCAGAGATATCGGAAAAACGATGTAAGTGACATTTCCTGTCGATGGGTGTGGCTTCCTGACCGTGACTGTGAAGTGAACCGATCGCCCGAGCCAGCGGGTGCGCCGTTGTGAAGACGTTCACTGGCCACGGTGTGAACGACCTTTTTCACTGTTCCCCGAACATCCCACACTATGCGAAAAATAAAGCTGTCGGTACTATGAAACCCGGAATGGTCAAGTCACCCCGCTGAAATCTTTCGTTATCTCGATTGTTGACACCTCCCATCCCACAGGTTTTCACCATCGAACCTGTGCGTTTCAGCCCAGACATGAT
>Ga0307513_10006053_pt1 | contig 15871 bp, 13 predicted proteins | sample 15_EM_MG_FD_202174 | JGI IMG/M metagenome (GOLD analysis project Ga0307513, IMG submission 202174) | Populus trichocarpa ectomycorrhiza microbial communities from riparian zone in the Pacific Northwest, United States - 15_EM | ecosystem: Host-associated > Plants > Roots > Unclassified | place... | reverse complement strand
TCGGCTTACCCTTTTCCCGACATCGGTGGTACATCCTTTCTACAATATTGCTCTCTATACTGGGGGATCCATGCGAAAAAGGATCTCTCGGACTGCGCAAGATCGCTGGCGCTGGAGCTCTTTCAGGAATACGGTGGCCACATATCCACCAAATTGCTTTTAGGACAAGGGGGGTTTTTGCATCGTCGGGAGGTTTTTGGCACAGGTGTTCGGTTCAGTGGACTGCATTGCGCATCATTTTTCGGAATCTCTAGGGTTGTAGATGCTTTGATAGCGATGCAGTGCTATGATATCAATGAAGGGGATTTTCGGGGGCAGACGCCACTTGCATGGGCAGCTCGGAACGGGCATAATGAAGTGGTGAAGATACTTCTCGGGCAGGAAGAGGTCAACCCCGACAAGCCAGAAAATCACGGTAATACGCCGCTCCTGATTGCTGTTGAAAATGGACATGAGGATGTTGTGAAAGCTCTACTCAGGAGAGAAGACGTCAATCCCGGGAAACCAGACAAGAATGGCGACACGCCGCTCTCGTTTGCTGCCCAGTGTGGACACGAGGGAGTGGTAAAAATACTACTCGAGCAGGAAGAGGTTAACCCAGTCACCCCAAACGTTGCCGGCCAAACCCCGCTCTTGTATGCAGCTTGGTATGGACATGAGGGAGTGGTAAAAATTCTACTCGAGCAAGAAGGGGTTAACGCAGACACCCCAAATGATGCCGGCCAAACCCCGCTCTCGTATGCGGCTGAGTCTGGACATGAAGGAGTGGTAAAAACACTCCTCCAGCGGGAAGAGGTCAATCCTGACAAGCCAGATCATCACGGCAGTACGCCGCTCTCGGCTGCTGCTCAGAGTGGGCATGAGGGAGTGGTCAAAATATTGCTTGGAAGAAAAGAGGTCAACCCCGAGACGCTGGATAATGATGGCGACACACCACTGTCATGTGCCGCCTACGGCGGATGGGAGGGAGTGGTGAAAATACTCCTCGAGCAGGAGGGGGTTGGTCCCGACATTCCAAATCACGCAGGCCAAACACCGCTCTCTTATGCTGCCCAGGAAGGACATGAGGGAGTGGTAAAAATACTACTCGAGCAGGAAAATGTCGACCCCACCAAGGCCGATAATAGTGGCCAAACACCACTCAACTACGCAACTAAGTATGGCTATCTAAGGGTGATGGAGCTTCTACAGCTTCATGAAACGGCCACCCAGGAACTCTCTCAGGCCTAGGAGGCATCCCGTATAAATCACCTACGCTCCTTCCCGTTCGGAGAGCTCTGCTCATGGGAACCTTAGACGTCATCCTTCTCAAGGGGACGGAGTCCTGTATCATGACAACGCATATACAATATGATACCACATTTGTCTGAAACCTTTTGTCTAATCTAGTACTATGGGGGTATGGGTTTCTGTTTAAAAAGTGCGGTAGACTCCTGATTGGGGGAGTTAAACACTCTTAATGTTTTTAGAAGGCTGAGTTTATAGTTTGCAGTTTCCACTCTATCTTACTAATTTCCCCCCGGCCATGAATTCCTTCCTTCCCCTTTTCCCCTTCTCTCCCGGCTTTTGTCTGCTTCCTTTTCTCTACCTCCCCACTGTATTTCCCAAGTGATATAAGAATTGTATAGTCTTTTTTTAGATAGAGCAAAAGCGGTGTGCGGGAAGGCAAGGATTCTTGCGGTAATTGCGAATAGAAATACAAAGATCGCACCTAACATTGGTGACTGGTTGCGCAAAGCACATAGGTTAATAAACACGGTGATACTGTATTAAACTTGATGGATACCTACTATGATTGCTGCCCCGGCTATAGATGTGAGATAAATGATTAGGGCGGGGGGCTAGCTGACGGGATTTTCATCAACTTCATTCGTCTGGTGATCAACTTGACGGCAATGAGTATGCTTCTAGAGGAACTACCAAGAAGATACAGGGTAGCGGGTGCCGGAGGACTATTGTTCTCTCCAGGAAGAGTCCACATGAATGCCATCGCAGGACACACGATACAACCATACACACCGCGACAACCACGTGAAAGGACATCTCCCGACCACTTGCAAAAAGTATGCCCGAGAATAACTGGTCACTCTCTTAATTACAAGCACCATTGGAAGTGTTAAGGAATCGCAATATTAGCCCTTTCAACTCCGGTACTAACGCATCCAGGTGGAGAATTAAGGGCCTAAAAAGCCCACAGTACTATGCGATTCCGCCTGCTGGTGAATCGAACGCGACAAGGTAAGAGTAGATATTTTCTCTTACATGGTGTATGGGTTTAGTTGGAATTAGTCCACCGTAGCATACTACCGGTGGCCCGCGGCGCGAATTGAGTTGGATTTCCGAGAGAAAGCCTTTAGTTAGAGTACCGGTAGTGTCATCTGTTGAGTTCGAGTCTTTTAGACTTAGACGGCAAAACAATACATGGCGAGTGAGGAGCGGTGAAACGAAACGAAACGCCAAGCAACTCAACCACAAACGATCTCACACTCAGGGGCGGGGGGGGGTCTTGTCACTAACAACAACCTCAGGCCCAGGCTCAAAGACGACTCACAATGCTCGATGCTCTAACTAACTAGCGACGATGACAGAAGGATATATCAATCACCATGATGGAGCCTTCCAGGCCATTCCTCCTAGCCATTGATCGCGACATAGACCATGCATGCCCCGGCGCTCCTACGCATGTTTCCCTTTTCCTTTCGCAAAACTATCATGCTAACAAGGGAAACAACAAACGTCACAAAGAAAACTTCTTCACACTCCCTAGCCTCCACCCATCCGACTCTCCCTTCCAGTGCTGCACTGACCCCGAGCGCATACCCGGAGGTTTGTCGAACTAGACCGGCATTGGCCGCGCCCGTGCTAAACATGCCGAGCACTAAAGAACTTACTCCCGGCGCGTGTATCTATCCTAAACGCATGTCCGGACTTCTTTGTCCGAACGATAACGGGATAGGCTATGTTTGTGCCCCATAGGTCGAGTGCATGCCCGATGGGCTGAGCATGCCGAGCAGCATCCGAAAATTCCGACAGAGCCCAGCCCCAAGTAGTATTGCGCGGGCCCTGTTGTCTTAGTGGATCTCGAATCTTGTCCAGGGCAGCCTCCGGAGAGGTATGCAGCAAGTAATCACGGTCTCAGCCATATCCGCGACGAACAGGGGTATTCGGTTGGGAAAAGGGTAGATTGTCAAGGTTAGGGTCACAAAAGATTTACTGGCAATTGATCCTTGTTTAGCAGGTGCCCGATTTTGCCGTCGGTACTCGTACGGTGGAGACGAGACAGCCTTACATTGGCGGACAAGAGCTCTCCAACTTTCGCAGTGCCCAGTAAACCTTTTCCGCTGTGCTCCATGTTAACCGTTAACTTATCTCACTGCCATTGTCTATCGTATAGGTCTTGTCTTACGGAGGATATATTTCAAGCCTGTTCTTCCCTTTGTTCGTTTGTTTTCAGTTCATCATCGCATTCATTATTTATTCACTTGGTCTCTCTACTTTTTTGTCGAAGTCATTCATTACCGTACACGATTCCATTATCTCTTTTTGTTTCTTTGATAACTTTTCTCTATCCAAATTGTTCGTACCAATAAAAGTTCGGCATCGCCAGATCACTGGAATTTATATTCGCTGCGCATAACCTTATAGTGTTGAATATAGTATCTACTTTACGGAAGCGGAGAAGTACGTGAAAACAACTGCCACTTTCAAAGAACACTGAAGAATGCAAAACCACAAGTAACAATCAATCTGAATTCACTAAGCTATATTGCAAAACAAACCCGGCAAACCGCACAAAAACAGAAAATTCTCATCACAAAGAAAGTCCAACCCAGCAGGTTGTCCGACTAGCTAAGAACAGGTCCAATTTTCCTTCTTCAAACCACGCGATCCTCGTTGCCGCTTCTTCTTTGCTGTTGTCCTCGTCCTTTTTAGGGAGGGGAAAAGAAAGAAGGAAAGCGTGAGAGAAGACAAAACCTAACTTACATGGAAGCCCCTGTCCGCCAAGCCTAGGCAACAGCCACCCCTGCAGAACTGCGAAACCTCCTAAAGCCAAGATCGTGACTAACTCTCTATTTAGCAAAAGTTAATCGCAGATAAGCTAGAAAACAGCAAGTTAAAAAAGTCAATTTTAAACCGTAACAGTACTCTACGAGCGGTTCTCTTGGGAATTCCTAAGCGAGTTTAAATAGAGAGTTCAAAAGGGTGGGAAAATACTCGTTAAATCGGGGGAATTATTTCACAATTATGATTGATGAAGACCTTGTTTGGATTGTGTTACTGGATTAATGTCTAAAAGGATGTGAATACCTCCACTCTGAGCGTAATCACTCAGACTGGTGGCGGTTTTTGTCCCTGCCAGTGGCCTCATCCCGTAAGAGGGCCGTGCAGTATGCTGGGACTCTGGGCTGCGGTGCTGCCTTAGCGCCATCGGACCCCTGCTTTTCATCAAAACGACCCCGCCTTCTTTCTCTCTAGGAGTCACTAGCCAACTCTACTTAGCAAGTCCTCCACTCCATGTCAACAGAACAAGCGATAACGCGTGGAAAATGTCGCAATATACCTTCAATAATAGCACAAACTGCCAAAATACAACCGACTCCTATAATACCAATGTGTGGAACAACTGCACTATTGCCGATGATCGATTTCAACTCTTAACATGGCTATCGCCGCTGGAGCCCAGCTTACGTCATCGGGACATCCAGGAACGCCGTGTCAACAATGTTGGTGAATGGCTCATACAAACTGAGGAATTCAGGAAATGGCGTGGGTTGAGTGGGGAAGGACAAAGTGATAGCGCAGTTCTATTTTGCCATGGGGATCCGGGGGTCGGCAAGACGTTCATCAGGTAATGAGGGCTACTCTGTGGGGATCGCGGGGAGAATATGCTAACAAGCCATAATGGCAGTTCGCTAGTAGTGGATAGGCTGTGCGACCAGGCTAGAGGACAAAACACCGCAGTTACGTGTTTTTACTTCGACTTTGCAGCCCGGAAAGATCAGTCTGCGACCAATGTTTTGGGCTCTTTGGTGAAGCAAATTGTCAGCGGAATGGAAAGGATTCCGGACGAAATATCGAGAACATTCCAAGAGCAGAAAAAGGTTATCGGGGGATGCAGACCGCAACTCGCTAATCTTGTAAAGATGCTACAGGCCATCACATCCACACAACCTACCTTTGTGTGCATTGACGCTCTCGATGAGTGCGGGTTGGTGCAACGGAAAAGGGTCCTTGATTCGTTGAAACAGATCCTTGAGAGATCCTCAAGGACTCGGATATTCGTGACAGGGAGGCCATATATTCGAGCTGAGATGCAAAAGTCGCTTCATGGGCGAATGGTATGTCTATCTGTATCTCCCGCCAAAGACGATATTATCGGATACCTTCGTGCCAGACTGGCCGAGGACGAAACGCCTGACGCCATGGATCCGAGACTGGAGGATGAAATTTTGGAGAAGATTCCCGAGAATATGGTAGAGATGTGCGTATGGGCAATGATGCTCGGAATCCCATGTTACCTTCTTCGCTAACAGGTGTCTCTAGATTCCTACTCGTTTCTCTAAATATCGACTCAATCCTGCAAGAATCGACGATATATCATAGACGAGAACGGCTCAGGAAAATGGCAGATGGAGTAGGGTTGGACGATGTATACGATGCGACAATTGAACGGATAAAGGCGCAGGGTGGTGACAAATCACGGCTTGGAATGGGGGCTTTGATGTGGATTACCCATGCGGAACGGCCGTTAGGGGCAGTTGAACTGTGCCACGCCCTGGCCGTCGAGCTAGGCTCCACGGATTTCAGTGCGGACAACATCCCTTCAACTTCGACACTGGTCAGCTGTTGTCAAGGGCTTATTACTGTGGATAAGGAGTCGTCAACCGTGCGACTTATCCATTTTACTCTCAAAGAGTACCTTTGTTCTCGTGCTGGTATTTTTAGTAGACCTCACGCGACAATAGCAGAGATCTGCTTGACCTATCTGAGTTCCAGACAGGTCGAGGCCCTTTCCGCCGCACCATCTCCCCACACCCTTGACACACCATTTCTAGGATATTGTTCCCTATACTGGGGAGTCCACGCGAAAAGGGAACTCTCCGACCACGCAAGATTATTAGCCCTGCGCCTACTTCGCGAATACGATGGCCACATATCCGCCAAATCGCTTCTGGCACAAGAGGAAGGTTTGACTCACGATGAATGGGGTACCAGTTTTTCTTTCAGTGGATTGCACTGTGCATCGTTCTTCGGAATTGCCGAGGTGGTAGCTGCTTTAGTAGAGATGAAGCATTTTGATATCAGTGAACTAGATATTGTGATATATACACCACTTGCGTGGGCCGCTCGGAATGGACATAAGGAAGTGGTAAAAATACTACTCCGACAGGCAGATGTCAATAGCAAGTCAGGTCTGTTCGAGAATACACCGCTCTCGTATGCTGCTGCCAATGGACATGAGGGCGTGGTGAAAGTACTACTCGAGCGAGAGGATGTCAACCCCGAAAGTCAAAATATTGCTGGATTCACACCTCTCCTATATGCTGCTCTCCACGGACACGAGGGAGTGGTGAAAACACTACTCGGGCGAGAGGAGGTCAATCCCGACAGGCGGGATATTTGGGGCACGACACCCCTCTCGGGTGCTGCTACCCACGGACATGAGGGAGTGGTGAAAATACTACTCGCACGGGAAGAGGTCAATCCCAACCAGCTGGATAGTTCCGGGAACACACCGCTCTTGTGCGCCGCTCGGAATGGGTATCAAGGGGTAGTAAAAATACTACTCGAGCGCGACGAGGTTAACCCCGACGAGCCAGATAATTGCGGCCAAACACCACTCCATAAAGCGGCTTGGGGCGGACATCAAGAAGTTGTTAAAATACTACTCGCGCGCGAAGAGGTCAACCCAGACAAGCCAGACAATCACAGCAGTACACCGCTCTCGGTTGCAGCACAGTATCGACATGAGTGTGTGGTGAGAATACTGCTCGGGACTGAAGGGGTCAATCCCCAGAAGCCAGATAATTATGGCGACACACCGCTCTCATGCGCTGCCCGCAGTGGCTGCGAGGGAGTGGTAAAAATGTTGCTCGAGCAGGAAGGCGTTAACCCTGATAGTCTAAATAACGCCGGTCGGACGCCGCTTTCGCGCGCTTCTCAGCAGGGACATGAGGGTGTGGTAAAAATACTACTCGAACAGGAGGGGGCTAACCCCGACACGCCAGATAATGACGGCCGGACACCCCTTTGGCATGCAGCTCGGGATGGGCATGAAGAAGTGCTAGGGATTCTGCTCGAGCGGGGAGATGCCAAGCCCGACAACCCCAATGATGACGGCGGAATACCCCTCTCTTATATTGCAGAGTTTGGACGCGAGGGAGCGGTGAACGTATTACCCGTGCGGCAGGAGGTCAACCCCGATAAGCCTGACAACTACGGCAATACTCCGCTCTCGGTCGCTGCTCAGGGTGGACATGAGGGTGTGGTGAAAATGCTACTCGGAAGAGACGAGGTCAATCCCGAGAAGCCAGATAATGATGGCGACACACCGCTCTCTTGCGCCGCTTGGGGTGGAAGCGAGGGAGTGGTAAAAATACTACTTGAGCGGGAAGGCATTAGCCCCGACACACCAAATAACGCCGGTCGAACACCGCTCTTACATGCCGCTTGTAATGCACATACGGGAGTGGTGAAAATACTACTCAAGCAGGAAGAGGTCAACCCCAACAAAGCAGACGATGACGGCCAAACGCCACTCATGTACGCGGTTAGGCATGGCAATCGGAGGGTGATTGAGCTGCTACAGCCTCACCAACTGGTAACCCAGGGCGCGCTCTCAGTCCTGGCAGACACCACTCCTTAGAAATAATCGCCATTCCGGCCCTTTCGGTGCACATTCCTCAATGAAGCTCTCCCTAGACATCCTTCGTAGGGGAATGGCATCCCTAGTGATGGGAACGGATATTCAATCGTTGTTATTACACCCATCCGAAAAAACCTAGTGCTTAATCTTTCTTTACGAGGATGCAAGTTTCCATTTACAGAGTGCAGTATGGCGAGCTCGGTGGGGATAAATAGTTTTACTATTCTGAGAGGGGTCAGTTTATGGCTCGCGGTTTTCATCTTGTCCTGTTCAAGTTTCCCTTTATTTAAAACTCCTGGCTACACCTTTGTTATCTTATCCTATTTTCCTCGCCCCTTCCACCTCCTTCTCCCAGTCTCTCCCCTGGGGGAACTTTCGCTGCTCACCACATAAAGATCCATTAACAGAAAACTTCTACCACGAGAACAATCACATATCGAAAGACTACTAGAACGAACTAGTTCCTAACTACCGTTGTTTGATACCTACTGCACCAGTGTTAGCTTCATACAGATCACCTACAACTCTGCATACTCAGTTCACCACGGATCAACAACTGCAAAACACCTTAAGTGAAAGGTGCGACAACACCAAACACTCTATCGTCGCCGCAACCCACACAACATGCGTTATATCGACCGAACCCGCCATCCTTCGGTCTATCATGATACCGACAGAAAAGCGCCTTCCCCGATCCTCGGCAAATAGGATTTCACCTCGGTTATGAGTTGCAGGAGACTCGGCAAAGATGAAGAGAGGAGGAAATGAGAGGAAAGAATCGGCATGCGCAGGTCGTATGTCCGAAAGGGAGCTTACAATTTGAGGAGGATAAAAGGATTCCTGTTTTCCCTTTGTTTGTTGTTTTTGATTATCTATCTGACTTCCGCCCCTCTCCTCGCTCTATCTTCTGTACACAGAGTATCAGTTACTTGTTTCTTTATTCTTCATTGGATTTGTCTTCTTGTCATCTTACCTGTTCGTAACGATAAAAGTCTTTGGTTCTCCCCACCTTCCGTGATCGAATCCACTGTGCACCAGTCATTTTGTTGAAAATTCCCCTGTATCATACTAGAATCCGTAACTAATTTATAAACTGTATGTAGGGTTCTTCTAAATACAAGAGAAGCGGTATAAGATGGCTCAACGACTCTTAAGGCAACTGACTGTGAAATATATCCCGACCTGAACTACAGTGGGTCACCGGTTACGCTTAGTGGCATGACTGAATGGGTGGTATGGGATCACACTTGGCGGATAATTGATAGTTACCCCCCGGCTGCAGACTTGAGTATTGAGGATGGAGGGAGGAAGCGCTGGTTCTACTTATATCACTCAGAAATCGCACTCACACCGGGATCGACTTGATATCATGGAGTATCTTAGGAGAGAAACCAACAATGTACAGTAGCGGCCAAGAAACCATTGTTCTCTCCTAGCCGAAGCCCTCCAAGACCGCTGAATGCCGAACACCGCGCGAGTATTGGCCACGAGATAGATTGGAAAGAATTCCTCCGGAACCTTTACCGAAAGGTTACTTAGCAATAATAACGCTCCTGCCTAGTCAATCTAAGGGGGTTTTTGAGGAAAGCGATACTGCTCATGCCAACTTCTGAGTGGGCGATGCCCGTATTAGGGTTAGGGGTGGGGCAAGGAGATCACGGGACCGTACTCGTACAGTTCGATCGACAAGTGGGCTGGAGGGAGAGCTCTTCGCTAGTCACAATAAGGGAGCACCGGTATCAGGAAAGCACAGTATTAGCTCCACTAACTCGGAGGTGCCACTATCGAATAAGATGGAGGTACCGGGGGGGGGGCCATGTCCCGAATTAGGCCAGCTATCAGTGGATTTAAGGGAAAGCGAAAGTGGGATGAGTGGTGGTTTTGTTTATCCGGCGGGGCGCTTGTCCGGTTGGACCAAGTCGAGTGTGAGATGGTATGATATTGACCGCAGTAAGAATTGCGTTAGGTTAGTGAACAGAGGGTTAAGCAATCGTTAGTATTTGTCGAGGGGGGTAAGGCGAAAGTCCAAGCCCGACCGAACGGAGATGCGGCTATGGTTCCGGTCGCGATAAACCTGTTGATGGCAACGCGGAAAAACTTGACACTTTCGCCTTGAATGTTAGTATCCAAAACAAGGAGATGTGCAGGAAATAAAATCGTAGAAGTATAGAGAATCACTAGGAGAACAAATCTACGATTTCAAAAGTTAAATAAGTGATGAAGAAGAGGTCGAAAATAGAGTTCAAAGGCGACTGATTTTGTATGAGACACATGTGGAATGGCTGGAAATTTGGGGGGAAAAATGTGCCAAGACGGAGTTCCGGCATCATGAAGAATCACTCGATACATGAATTAGGGGTACTGAGACAAAAGGTTAGCGAAAGTAAACAATCGATTGTAGAATATGAATAAAAATCTAAACAACGAACACAGTACAGGCACTGGCAGATACAACTTGAATCAAACTTAATGGCACATAATCGGAGAAAAAAGCAGATCCTATGGCTGGCAGCAGAACGACGAAAACAGAATGAGGCAGGGAAGATATCTGAAGAAGGAAGCAATACCAGGATTGAACCCGCAGCCGGATATCAGGCTGGCATTACACATATCCCAAGATGGGAGTCAGATGCAGAGGCTGAATTGACGAGTGATGAAGGTGATACTGCAGAGGAAGAAGAAGAGGAGGAGGTCCAAGTCCAACTCATTGTAGGTAAACTCAAGCCAATATTTACAGAGATCACGGTACATGAATGCTAAAAGTCTCAACAGGATTCTGAGAGATGGAGGTTACCGGAGCAGAACAGTAGAGATACGGAAAAAAGAGTAGTTCAACTTACAGATTTTGATACAAGTATTCATGGCCAAAGGACGGCCGGGCCAGGCTACCGGTGGATTGGGAAATTCCGAGAGAAATTTGAGAAGAAAAAGAGTAGAGAGCAGGAAGACGGAAGAAGTATATGCTGGGTGTTTGAAGATTAATGCATTATTCAAGTGTCAGGAGGTATTATTTAACCCTATAAGAGAAAATACTAATAGGTATTAGAATAAAGATAACTAACTTTGAAATATGTAGACACGGAGTGAGGGCCTTGAGGTATCGGGAGTTGAAGTCAGTCCCTACACTATCACAATTACTACACCAGAAGAGAAGGAATTAGTTGATATTCAGGAAGGAATTACTCAACTACAAAAGCGATTAAAGTCTAAAACAGTTGAGACACATGAGCGATTGGTAGAGCAATGGCGCCGCCGTCACGAATATGTTTTGGCCTATCTCCTGTTTCGAGCCCAAAACCTCAGCTGTCCACGCTTAGTGGCCGCAAAAGCTGTAGCTGCAACATTTGGAGAGCCGAGTTGGGTTGCAAGAAAACTGCCAGCATGGTCAGGCTTATGGCTGCAGGAGAGGGGAATCCCGAGAGGGGAGCAAGGTGTATACAGGCGCATGAGCACTTGGTATGATGATAAGGGATTACTGGTACATATACGGAGTATCATTGCTGGGATGGGAGAACGGCTTACATCTCAACGGTTGGCAAGAGAGGTTGGAAAGTATCTGCTTTCTGATGACCATGAGCAGGCTGTACTACAAGATATTCGGGAGCTGCAAGAGATTGTGGTTGAGGGTGAGGAAGATAGTGGAAACCGGGCAGCCAAGTACAAGCGAAAATTCATACGTGCCCGATCCGCTCGTCGGTGGCTACGACAATTGGGCTTTCAGTACAAGGATGTATGGAAGGGAATCTACTATGATGGACATGGACGATTAAATGTTATTGAGTACCGAAACGAATTCCTAGAGCATATAGAGCAGCAGCTTAAACCTTACCTCATTCAATATGACGAACTCGGAAACACGATTCCCCATCAGCCTCATCCCCAATGGAAGTTACTTGTAACGGGGTCTTGGCACTGGACGTTAGTCCAAGGGACACAGCGACAGGAAGGTCCTAAACGATAACACTCGTTTAGCGTGAGGGTTCGGAGATGACAATCTCAGGTCAAGGCTGATTGTGTAACGATAGATCGGGGTCAGGGTTCGTGGGTTCTTGGCGTGGAACTTGGATATCAGAATAGCAGACGTTATATTCTGAAGTACAAGAGTCGTGAAAGAAATACCAGGTAGCGTAAAGAATCAAGGAAATAGGGGGCTTTTTTTTTTTTTTTTTAAATCATGTATTCGTTGATTAAGGTACAAGAAACAGTGTGGAGCGCTAGCTATGACCGAAACAAAACCTATAAACAATCCAACGACCCGCTTCACCCCCTTATGGGAAAAATCAAACCCCGCTAAACCAGAGCCCATCCTCCCCCCTCATAGCACCTAAGATGAAACCAAGACGGAGCAATACCTTCCTCCAGACACGTAAGGAAAGATTAGTATAGAAAAGAAACCAGGGAAAGACACAAACCCTTCGGCGGGCCCCCCAAAACAAAAGAAAAGATTCTTACGGCACCAAGTGCTGACGGAGCGGGAAGATAAAACTACTATTGCCGGACGCCTTAGCGGAAACGCACTGAACACCAAACCCAAAGGGCTACAGGGGGAGGCAGGTCGGGGACGGACTGTCCCCAGTAATCGGGGAAGCTTCGGATTTTAGCCTGGGCCAAGGAGGTAGTGCTATACCATGACACAGCGTAACCTAATGCCAGGTTTGCGACGGTAGAGTAAATCGCAGGAGCGGATGAGAGGCGAGGGGAGCCACCCGGCGAGGAGAGCCACTCAGCAGTAATGGTGCCAGCAATGGGGACGGGGCAGTAAGGTGCCAGCTGGACGGTAGTAAGGTGCCAGCAAAGAGGGTGAAGCAGTACGGTGCAAGCGGATCTGACGCGTGGGAATCGGGAGGAGGAAGGCTCGCCAAACAACCGAGAAGTACGAACACTGAGGACTGAGACAGGGTCACAGCTTTTCGAATGCCGACCGTACCGATCCTGCAACTCAGGAGAGTGTGCAATACCAGAGAGCAGGGCCACCAGGGCAACTACTTCACCGATAGTCCGAACCTAGCGACCGTGTGTTGACGGAGGAAGGAGGGTTGCCGACCGTGCAAATCGCTAAGCGAGACGCGTCGCGAGGTGCGGGGTAAAGGGTAAGAACATCAACACGAGCGTGCTCCACGACGACGAACAGAACCAGAAAGGAATCCATAACTCCCGGGAGGGGAGGCGAAAGGCCCCAGGGAGAGGAAAGGGATGAAGGCGTGATAAACCCCCGAGCAGCTACCACGGACGGGGTAGATCAGAGGCGGGAGACACTCTCACGATGATTTCCCATGGTGTTGAGATTTCAATCGCTGGAGGTGGAGCGGACGAGAAAGATGAAGGAAATAGGGGGCAAAGCCCCCCCTTATATAGAAGGAAATCTTAGCACAGCCTTTGCCGCCCGACTCATACCCCAGTATGAGTCGCATATCGGCGTTACCAAGGAAACACTACTATTGGTCGTACACCTTACAAAGGAAATCCCTCATACCAACCGTGTAACAAAAGAAAAAACACCAAAGTTATCCCAGCACGTATCTCATCAGGGGACCGTGAGATTACTCATTCCCTGTATGCATGACGAGTCAACCTTTAATCCTAATCATGGGAGACATCAGTCATGGCATAGTAAGGATCAAGTTAACTTGAGAAAAAAGGCAAGAGGGAAAGGAATCATGTTAAGTGATTGTATACTACCCAATGGTCGCATTACTCTACCGCCTGATATATCAGAAGCTGCAATAAAAGCTCAAGGATTAGACCCTCAACGCTGTCATGCAACAGAATTCTTTGAATATGGCATGAATAATGATGGGTATTGGAAGTCTGAAAATCTTATATCACATATACTAGATGTTGTGATTCCAATAGTGGAACTGCTCTATCCACCAGAGAGTTACTGCGCTCTTTTTTTCTTTGACAATGCAACTAGCTACTCATGCTTTACTCCGGATGCTCTACGAACCAAGGCAATAAACCTAGGCCCCGGAGGTGATCAGGCCTCTATACGCAATACAGCATTCCTTGATTTTCAGACTAGCATGTTGAATGCTCAGTCTATGAGTTTCTCAGCTGACCATGCCAAATTTCCAAACCAACCCAAAGGCTTACGAGAGGTATTAAAGGAGAGTGGCTTATGGGAACCTGGGTTGAGACTCCACTGCAAAGATAAGCAATGCTCTATTTGCAAGGAAATAGACAAGAAGCGTGCTACTATTGTAAAAGCACAATCTTGTCAAAAGGCTAAAAGCGAATGATCCTCCCATCGACATTGTTTAACTTGCCTGAAGGCCCTTTCTTCCTCTCCCCTCATTCGCAAGTGCCCGGAATGCAAGGTTTTAAAAACTCATGCTCCCAGCAATGCATGTTGTGCTCGGCGCCTCCTGACAGTTCAACATGACTTTCAACTACAAAAAGGCAAACTACAGGAGGAAATTGAGCGTCGGGGACACTATGTGCTATTTTGTCACAAGTTCCACTGTGAACTTAATTGGATAGAATATTACTGGGGGAAGGCTAAACATTACACACGAGATAACTGTGGTTATCACATTGAAGCCCTAAGAGAAACAATTCTCCAGGTCTTGGAATCGGTAGGAAACGATCTCATTTGGAAGTTTTATTGCAAAAGCCTTCGGATAATGAAGGCATATCAAGATGGGCTAGTGTATGGTACTCAGGAGTTTCAAAATACTGTATATAAATCACCTCGGAGAACCCAAGATACTGAATAAGAAACCCATTGTCGTAAGTAAATCTATCTCTCAATCCTACTTGTTCAACCTGATCAAGTATTCCGTACATCTTACTTACCTTCTTCCCCCGACCAGGAATTCCAAAACAAAAAGCAAATTGCAGGCTTACTAAGTCTTATCCTTAATGGCCGCTCTTACAGGTTTATCGCGACCGGAACCATACAAGCGCAGGGTGTGTTATGTAATCAGTATGTTCAGACCAGCGAGTTGGTCGGTAAATAACCGTGCCAAGGTTGGGGCTCTTTCACTACCCCCCCAGGTTCTTGCTTGCTGGCAACCTAGGGCACACTCAAGAGAGTTCGAAGGTCGCTTAGCTTCTTTCGAAGTGGTGGGAAAACTTTGACACCTTCGACAGGGGTGACAATGCCCTGGTGTTTACTGGTCTGTAACCTACAGTATCCTATCGTAAAATGCAGGATTTTATTCCACCTACCCTACGGTATTTTATTGTCAAACAATCAAATCCTCGGCACTTACTCGCTTATCGGCCTCTACCAACTTATCTCCCTTTCCCTTTCCCTTTCCCTTCCCTGCTCCATCTCAACTGCGTCGTGGGTTTGTGTATCTTTACTTCGTCCCATAGCCGATGGTTTGTTGTACCGTACACGTACAGTACTTGCCTATTTATCTTCTGACTCCGTATTCTCTCTTTTTCCATCACCTCCTAGCTCTAACCTTATCACGTGCTGGTATGTTTAGTATATCCATAATTTGCAATGCATGTCAGAAAATATAAATTACTTATTTTATGAATCCCTACCAGTTTAATTCGTATCGGCCCTGAATGTGTCGATTATGGGGAAAACAGTACACTAGAGTGCTTTCCTACCCGCGTAGAAAACCGCATTGATATGAGAAAGCGCTCTCCAATATTTGGACACTCCAGGTAAAACTCCCACGATCCTTCTATTGCGACCACGGGGGTCCTACAGATTGTCGCGGGCTTGAAAGACTTTTAATATGGCAAACTAAGTGGCCGAGGGCACAAAAACCCTTGTGGGGAGTCTAACCTATTCAACACTATAAGGTTATGCGCAGCGAATATAGATTCCACTGATCTGGCAATGCCGAACTTTTATTGGTATGAACAATTTGGATAGAGAAAGGTTATCAAAGAAACAATAGAGATAATGGAATCGTGTACGGTAATGAATGACTTCGACAAAAGTAGGAGAGAAACCAAGTGAATAAATAATGAATGCGATGACGAACAGAAAACAAACGAACAAAGGGAAGAACAGGCTTTCTTATATCCTCCGTGAGATGA
>Ga0307513_10006052_pt1 | contig 15873 bp, 23 predicted proteins | sample 15_EM_MG_FD_202174 | JGI IMG/M metagenome (GOLD analysis project Ga0307513, IMG submission 202174) | Populus trichocarpa ectomycorrhiza microbial communities from riparian zone in the Pacific Northwest, United States - 15_EM | ecosystem: Host-associated > Plants > Roots > Unclassified | place... | reverse complement strand
TTCCATCCCCACTAGCAAGTCTTCGGGGCTGGGCCGTATACAGATCCCTGCAGGGAACTCCGCAAGAATCTCGGGCTCCGACGTACCCCCGCCGTTGAAAGCGTCTAAATGTCATATGCGGCACGGGCCCGCAGCTTTTGGGACACCGGAGCCAATCGAGGGTGTGGGGAAAAGGGAATATCCCACTCAAAATCCTTCATCCTTTGTGTTTGTGGAATAGGGTTTTCGTTGCGTGGTGTCACTTTTGGTGCTGCGTCACTGCCTGCGTGCTTCAAATCGTTCCACGGGGATGTTCTTGCGAGTGTGGTACATAAATGCGTGCCTTTCGAATGACATTATATGTATGGCTGTCACTCTCTGAGTTTTCAATGGTGGGAAACATCCCCCCTCTACGGACGCACGGTGGTGAAGGGGCACGGCCGCTGTAATGATAGATAGCAGAGATACGCATTCAGTTACTCAGATGGCTCATTTCGCGGTATGCCGAGTTTCCGACACTGCCGGCTATTACATGGGAAATTATGTAGCCGCCCCCGTTCTCTCAGAAGCGGAAGGATTCCGATAGGGTACGACTTTTCCACCAGTTACAAGGAAACCGGGGGTGGGAGCCTACCGATGCGTAGCGCTTGCGCACGCGCGATTACACAGCACCAGGGTTATCGTAAAATGATTGGCGCTCCCCCGCCCGTGGCTCTCGGAGAAGTGTGTGGGAAGTTCGTGACACGTGATGAGGAGTGGGGAGGCGTAGCAACCGTGGGAACAGTTCTTCGATCCGCTTTGGGTACAAAATTCACCTCTGGATCTGGCGGTTATGGCTCGCATTCGAAATCAAAAACAGGGTTCTTCAACTAAACCTTCGTACCAAAAGAAACCTACTGTGAAAGCCAAACCATCTGAGGGTTTTGGTGATGAAGAGAATCTCGTGACAGAGGCTCACGAGGCGAACGATGTGAGTGGGTGCTTGGATCCATCTTCATGACCGTTTTTCACCCCCAGGCCCATTGAAATAGCCGACTCTTACAACAGATGTCTCGACATTCTTGAAGGACCTGCACGCCGGTTCCTCGAAGAAAAAACGCGATGGGAAGGCGAAGGAGGATGCTACACTCCGGCCCACTGAGAAACCAAAGCCTAAGGAGAAGAAATCCTCCGGCAAGGCTGTAAAGTCCCCGAAGAAGGGCCTCAAGGAGACGGAAAAGGACACCGAAGTCACACTTCCGAAACCCATCCAATCCAAATCTTCCTCAAAGCTCATCTTCTCCCCAACATCGCAATGGTATTCCGTCGTTCCTCCGCTTCCCGCTACCACAAACCTCCCCACGCCCACCCCAACACAAACGTCTTCGCTCCTTTCGAAAGCGACATCGCTGCATGCTGCCGACGTTCAGAATTATACCACTTCCGGGGTTTCTACGGGTTCAGCTTCCGACAGCCAGTTCTTACAGAAAGTCTTGCAATCTGGAACGCTATCTGATCGGCTGAGTGCCATGACGCTGTTGGTTCAAGGGAGCCCCGTGCATAACGTCAAATCTTTGGAGAGTTTGAAGAATATGGCCCAGCGAGGTAAGGGGAAGGGTGGTAGGGAGGAGAGCTTGAAGGCTCTGCGGTGTATCGTTGATTGGTGGGTTGGAGGAGGCGCACCGGATCGTAAGTTGAGGTGAGTTGCCTACTAGTACCCACAGAATGGCCTCTGAACGGTGTTGGCCTGCAGATACTTCCTCGATCAACCGTTGTTGCACCCTCAAGTGACGGACCAGCATTTTCTCGTATGGTACTTCGAAGATTGGTTGAAGAAGTATTTCTTCTCCGTACTCCAGATCTTAGAGGTGAGTTGTTTTTGTCGGTTTGCAAGTACGCTTTCACCCAACTAGACCATAAGGACCTGTTGCACGATCCTCTTTCGTATGTTCGGACACAGACAACCAGCCTCGTGCTTACTCTATTGCGAGACAAGCCTGAGCAAGAACAGAACTTATTGAGATTGCTTGTCAATAAGCTTGTATGTGTCAAGCTAGGTAGGTTAATCGTGTACTCAAACTTGTTCCACAGGGTGACCTGGAAAAGTCGATTTCATCTCGTGTCTCACACCACCTTCTCCAACTCCTCCAAGCGCACCCATCTATGAAAGGCATTGTAGTTCGAGAGATCATCTCACTAATTCTCAAACCTCGAGCCTCCACCGCCGCTGCATCGTCGATCCTCCCTTCCGAGCCCGCCCCTTCGGCGAAGAACACAAAAATTGTGTTCTCTGATGCACCATCTACCTCCACGTCAAAACCGCTTCCAAAGTCTTCAAAGGAAGACAAGAAGACAGTTGGGATCTCACACGCTCGTTACTACGCCGCGATCACCTTCAATCAAATTGTTCTCTCTCCTTCGCAGGCCGATAGGGACGTCGCCCGAGAGTTGGTCAATATCTACTTCGAACTGTTTAAAGACATCCTGGGACAGGACGACATGGACTTAAATGATGGTACGGAAGATGTGCCCACGGCGAAACAGGCCAAGGACATTCCATCCAAAGGAAAGTCGAAGAAACAGAAGGGAAAGGAGGTGAAAGGAGATGCTGGTTTTACTGAGCTCGAAGATCCCGGCTCAAAATCGATATCTGCCGTCTTGACTGGAGTCAACCGCGCTTTACCGTTCGCCAAGCTCGACGCTAGTGACCCCAGATTCAAAAAGCACCTCGACACGCTGTTCCTAATCACACATAAGTCTACGTTCAACATAACGCTCCAGGCACTCCTGCTCATCCACCAAATCTCTACGACCGCGTCGTCGACATCATCCTCTTCCGCTGGACCGATCACTGACAGATTCTATCGGACGTTATATGCGTCCTTGTACGATCCGAGGCTGTCGACTTCGTCGAAGCAGGCGATGTATTTAAACTTACTATTCAAGTGCATCAAATCTGACAATAACCTCGAACGGGCGAAGGCATTCGTGAGAAGGTTCATCCAGATCTTAGCGAGCGGGGGTGGAGGAGGGCCTGAGTTCACAGCTGGCGGTTTGCACCTCCTTGGAGAGGTAAGCTGGCGGCGCATCATCTTTCCACGGTTCGCGGAGGTTCATTCTGTCGTTTTCCAATAGCTTTTTAGCACCGTTCCCGGCCTCCGTGAGATGCTCCGGGCTCCAGCAAAACGGAAATCTAGCTCGAAACCTACAGAAGACGAGGGAGAAGGGGAGGAACAACCGTACGATCCAAGGAAGCGGGAACCCGAGTTCGCCCATGCCTCAAATTCGCCACTATGGGAACTCCTCCCTCTTCTCTCACATTACCACCCCACCGTCTCCCTGCACGCACGACAGCTACTGCTATCCCGGCCCCTCACTTCCACGCCAGACCTGGCACTCAACACGCTCTCTCACTTCCTCGACCGTTTCGTGTACAAGAACCCGAAAAAGCAGAGTTCGAGACAGAAGGGGTCTAGCGCGATGCAGCCCGCTGCTGGAGACGCGATCAGCGGTGGAGGGGTACGATTGATCAAGGGTGAAGTTGCCGATGGTCTTGACGTGAATTCTAGAGGTGGGGTGACGGTGAACGATGAGAAATGGTGGAAGAGGAGGGTGGAAGATGTCCCGATCGACCAGGTGTTCTTCCACAAATACTTCAACCGGAAGAATGAGCTGGAGAAAGCTAGGGCGACCAAGGCAAAGAAGAAGAAAGGGAAGGGAGATGAAGAGGACTCGGAGGTGGAGTCGGACGAAGACGAAGACGAAGACGGGGCCGGGGCCGAGGACGAGGGGGAGGAAGATGAAATAAATGAAGATGACAGTGAGAAGTCAAGCGATGATGATGAAGAGGCTGATGTATGGACGGTAAGTGAAAGGGTAGGAAACTCTACGGGGCTCCACAGAAGCTGACGCTCGCCACTATTTCCTAGGCGATGAAAGCATCGATGCCAAAAGAATTGGGAATATCGGACGACGAGGACTCGGTGCCCTCTGACCTTGGCGAGGACGATGATTCCCTGGGAGGCCTCGACGATTCTGGAGATTCCGTAGGCGATGCGGAGGAACCATCCGAAGTTGACGAGGACGAAGATGATGATAAGTTTTCGTTAGTCGAATCCTCGGATGCAGATGATCTCATCCCGTTGGACGAAACCGAAGCATTTGCATTCAAAGATGGTCTGATAGACTGGCCAGGCGATGGAAGCAACTCTTCTGATGGTGAGAATGAAGACGATGAGTGGACAGGGTTTGGTGGTGGCTCTCCCACATTGGGTAAAAAGAGGAAACGGAAGGGTGAGAAAGACGAGCAAGAGAAGAGGAAGAAGGTCCGGTCATTACCGACCTTTGCGAGTTACGAGGATTATGCAAAACTCATCGAGGAAGGGCCTGAAGACGATATCTGATCTATTTTTGATGGGTATCTCGTGTCCAACAATGTCGTACAATCGATACACTATCCCTGCCATATGGGTTCAGAGCCTCGGAGTAGCGCAATGCCTATCCAAAGGTTTGTCATAAGCCCAGTTTGAAATCAATACGCCCGCAATGGCGGTTTTGGGTGGTACCCTGAATGGTGGGTCATTTGTGTCCGACTGGGAGTCAGCCGTTGGGCTGAGGTTCGTCCCCTCTGGGTGGTCAAGCACTGCGAGGATTTCCTCGCGGGTGAACCATCTAGCATCTGAGGGACGAGCGATTAGGTTCACGTCGTGATGATGCAGCGGCGTATTCCACTTGCCTGTAAGTTCGTTGTCTAAATCTACCCTCAATTCCTGAGATTCGCTGGCTGTAGCGTAGAAGCCGACCATGAGGTTTGCCGGGAAAGGCTGTACACAGTGCCACGATGGTGGGTAAATAAACCTCGCGAACCGTTGAAAAGTATATATTTACGCACCCACGGCTGACTGGAATGGTACTTGATATCCCAGACCTTGACTCCAGCTTCTTCCCACAACTCACGTTTTATAGAATCCTCGAACGTTTCTCCAGGTTCCATGAAACCCGCGAGAGCGGAATAGTAAGGCAAGGTCCATTTCGCCTGATTGAGTGCTACTTAGCTGGGATGGGACTTGGAGCCCCCGAGCCTACTTACGTTTCGCCCAAGTAGGATCTTATCACCCGTCTCGTTGATGGGCAGTGTGATTATGACGGGGTCAGTTCGAGGATGAGAGAAATTGTTGAGACCAACAGAGGAAGGGCATGGTTTCTCTCCCTCCTTTGCTTTCCAAGGGAGGCTGGTCGTACAGGCGAGCTTCCACCCAGCCCAGAGAGAGTACACGGGTGAACCGCATGAGGAGCAGAACTGGTGGAAGATATTGATATTGGGCGGTATTACGGGTGAAATCGGTACATACTCTATTCCTGGCATTCCAATCGATCATGCTCCTAGCCTCAGCGAGGACGGCAGCGTCAAACCAGTTCATAGAGAACAGAGCAGCTCTTACTTCCGAGAACTTGAGTCGACCCCCATCCTTGGCGAGTTGGTCGTTCTGTAGCACGGCATCAAGAGCAGAGGGTTTCACATCTGAGACGTCGAGCGAAAAGTAAGGTGTTCCGGTGATCCTATCCGCAACGACTTCGGGTGCCTCCTTCCTGGCGCTGAAGTCGGATGAGGGAAGAATCGCGGTGATCCCGTGGGGTTCCTCTAGTCCGAGGAAGATTATGCCTGGACCTCTCAACCTGGCAACCTCGAGCACAGATACGTCGTGAGGTGCGACCTCTCCGTCGTTCTGGCTTTGACCGAGATAAGGTTCGGGGCCGAGCAGTTGCTTGAGGTCAGCGGTGGTGAGACGGGCGAGGGATCGGAGCTTTGGCTGGTCTTTGCGAGAAATGACGAGAGGTTGACCGGATTTGAAGAGGATCCATCGTGTGGAGGGGGAATGGAGGATTGCGTCGATGAAGACCTGGGATGTCCTGAGCCAGGAGAGTCTGTTGAGGGGCGAACCTCCCAAAAAGTTTGCTGAGATCTGTCTGAACGATTGAATGATCGTCAGCATGTATCGTTTACTGTGACCCTGTCTGCCGAAACAAATTCGCATACGGATTGAGGTCGCTCATCTCGGTCTTCGAGAGGGAGAAGGCGAAGGAGGCTTCAAAGTCTGGTGCAGTGGGTCAGCAGAGCCAGCAGGGTCGGGCAGCAAAGACCGGGACTGCTCTCTCTCTCTCCATCTTGCTCGCTCACCCGCTCACTCTCTCTCCGCCTCTCGTGACTCGTCGGCTCACCGACCGCTGAGCGCTGAGACCGGGGCCTCTCAAGCTGTGTCATCCACTTCTACGTCTAGGCGTCCCTCGGCATGGCCTCATCCCCAGCTACTGGATCATGTGACCGCTTCCCCGCTGTTCTCTGCTTTCTCGGTGGGGGACACTATCCGCCACCACTGGCATAAATACCGTGCGGACCCAGTTTACCTCCAGAATCTCCCACTCATGGACACTGACCGGCTCCTCAAGATCGCCCAGGAATACTTCGAACACGAGTACGCTCCCCATGTTGGCGGAGTATCTCTCCTGGTCGGAGCAGTGGTCTGGTTCTATGCGACCGACGTAAATCGGGTGATCAAGGTCAGTCTGGTCTCTCAAAGACGGACCTGCTTCTGTTTTGACTTGCGTTTCCAGCATACTGCCTACCGTGCCGGTTACCAGCGAAAGTCTGGCAAAGCGCCCATTCCTGGCCCGCTAGAGGACACCCGTATCACACGATTCATGGATGGGTGTGTGTCCAACCTCACCACTGTACTATCTTACAAACACACCTAACGATCGCTTGCTCCAAAGTCCCCGTATGGTTACCGAATTCCGTCAAAAGTTCGGTCCCTTGTATCGGGTGTTCTGTGGTGATATCCCCGAATTGTGAGCGGTTCGCCAAGTCCAGTTCTCTAGAAGTTCCACTTAAGCCATAAACGTTAAACCCCAGAGTCCTGACCGACCCTGATGACATTCGTGCCTATTACCACGGTGATGCCAAGGTCCATCTCAAAATCCCCAACATTGGCTTTGGAGAGTACATGGGCAGAGTCCTCGGCCAATCCGTTGGTGTGAAGCACAATGAAGATTGGCGTCGACTCAGGTCCCATATTGACCCACACTTCACTGCACAAAAAGCCTCCGAGCTCCTCCCCATCATGATAAGCGACACTGACGAATGGCTCGAATCCTTGCCTCATCTCCCCCACGTCGTCAGGAACGAGAAGGACAACAAGTTGGTTATCAAAGCTGAGGAACTCGTCTCCATTCTTCCCTTCAAGATGATCGCCCGACGAGTTTTCGGTGACCTCGTCGACGACAAGCTCATCGACGAGCTTTTCCGCCTCAACATTGTCCATGAACGGGTTATCAACCGCACCTTCTTTGGAAAATTCGAGCAGTGGAAGATTTTCAAGTACCTCCCTGTCCAGGCCAATAGGGACGTCGACGGTTTTGAACGTGACTGGGCTGCTCTCCTGGAGAGGACGAGTCTCGAAGCCGAGAGGAGGGGCATCACCACTACTGTTGGTGAACTGTATAAAAACATGAAAGAAGGACACATGACCTTCCTCGAGTTTGCTCATTCCATCGATGAGATCCTATTCACCAACATGGGTAAGTGTCACGCCGCTATCCACTATATTGCCGCACCTAACTCCACTTCTCAGATGTGACAACGACCTCGATCTCATGGGTCACCGCGCAGGTTGCCATGAACCCATCAGTCATGGCCCGACTGCACAAAGAAATCGACAAAGCCCTATTGGACGAATCGCTCGGGTCCAACCGCCAAGATCGGGCTGACGAATATATCCGCAAGACCGACACCCTCCTGCACTACTGCTACCTTGAATCAGGCCGTCTGCATCCAGTGCTGTTCTACTCCCTCCCGGAATTGACGGCCGAGCCTAAGATCATCCACGGATATTATATTCCACCCAGGACTTCCGTCCTCATCGATACCTATACGCTCAACCGCGATGCACCTGTTTGGGGTGCTGACGGTCATGTCTTCCGACCTGATCGCTTTGGCGAGCTCCTCCCGACTCAATATCGTTACTCGTATTGGAGGTTCGGGCTTGGTCCCAGGAAGTGCGTGGGCATCAGCTTTGGTGATAAGATCATTAAGACTGTCTTAATGGGTATTATGGAGAAGTACAGCGTAGAGGTGGTGAATAACTACTTGGGAGATGATTTAACCAAATTTGTACACGCTCCGGCCGGAACGATGCTCTTCACCCCCAGGCAGGACGAGATCTAACCTACTTACTTCACCGCCATGTATTCCTATTTCCTGTACGCCAACACCCGGAATCTTCTTATTTGTTTTCGTCACGCATTGTTATTCTCCGTTTTGTCTTACTACCTTACACTTATATCCAAATTCATGATCTCAAGACCTCACAGGCATCGGTCTGCTTTCCACCGGGGGCTCGATTGGACAGTACCAGGATTATCGATGATTCCGACACTGGTAAATGTTAACGTTACAAAAAAGATTGTGCGATTACTCAGGGATTTTGTATAACTCCGAACAGCCGCTGCATGCTCTGGAACGCAGCCTAGTGGAACGGAGGACGATCAGCCTCCCTCGAACGGAGGGAACGGAGTTGAAGAAATCTCACCTGGGGTCGAATGATTTGTTGAATCATGTAGTGACTGACCGTTGAGCACGACCTCATGATACCCAAGCTCTTGTACGTTCCGAACGGTACCCATCGCACCCATACCTCTGACGATGAGGCTATCTGGTTTCTGCGCGTTCTGGAATCCCTGCTTGCCGCCTCCTTCAAGGTCGCGAGTTTAGAAAAACCCCTACGTAAAGAAGCCGACATAGAATCCTCCAAATCATGCAGCGGCGGATCCCTAACTCCCTCGGCGATCGATATGTAGTCACCCAACCCATGAACGGGTGACCGTCCGCAAGGCTGCACCGTGTGCACACGAGTCCAGATGGACATACAGGGACTTTCAAGGAAGGTCCAGAGACCCCGACCGCTCTGCCGGGTCGTGGGCGGCGTGAATCTCGCCTACTGGCACCTCCATCGGGGAGGACGTAGGAACCAGTACACTGGGACCACTGAAAAAAGATCGTGTCAGCAGACGCGCCCTGGGGAATGTACCACAACACATCACGGGAAACCCGGGACGTCCTACGGAGCGGGGTACCAGATACCTGCAAAATATGGCGCTGAGGTAGGCAACAGAGCAAGCTTGATGGTCGCCAGCAAGGGTCTGTGTACTTGTTAGTCCTGATTGTGATGACGGCGAAACCCTGGCGGGCTGCGGTGGCCCGGTCCGTGGGACCAAAAAATGTCACGCCAGAAAAAATGCAATGTCGTCTGCCGGTCAGTCTGACCAGCACCGCGGGGGTCGGTTTCCGGGACTGGTCAGCACAGAACAGTGCTGAAATACGCAGTGGCCGCCCACGCCGCATCGATACCCATCAGTACTGGTGGGTGCCAGTCACTAGCCAGCGCTTATCTCGTCCACCGCTCCCCATATCTTGGTCGTCGTTTCAACTCGGTTCCCCTGCCCCCGAGCCCCCCGCATCAGGTCTAACAATAGTCGAGGATCCCTGCGCATAGCAAGCGTCATCATCAATCCAACATTTTTCTATCGGGGATATTAGCGGTGGCTATCAAGGGGTGGGCATCCGTTCTGAGTATGATGTCCCTGGCGCCTTGGTGGTCCACCTTTTGGAGTCTTGGGAAGTGTATCTCTCTCTGTTTCTGCGATAATACCGTATCTAAAAATACTTTTCAACACTGACGCGTCAGTAACAAAACAGTGGAAAGAGGTGCACTTTACGACAAGTCCGATCCGTTTCCACCTGGGACCGTTTTGAAGGTGGCACTGGTAGGATAGGTGACGACGAGGAAACAACGTCTATGACGGGTGTACCCTCCAGAATGCTCCTTGACACCGGCATAAGCACGGAACCATCTGGGATTGAGCCCGATCGAGCCATCCCTGAGCGGTTCTTGATTGGCTAGGTCCGGTAGCAGTCAATGAGTGCCCCCATACCGACGACCACGTATGCTTCTACTAGTTGAGCCACGAGTTCAGCTAAGTTATTGCACATTGCTTCCGAGTGTAGTGCGCATACGTTGCTCAAGTTGATGTGTCCCAGAACGATCGAGGAGTAGATGGGGTTCATTGGCCGACGAACAACTCGTTCTGCAAGACGGAACAATTGCGTACAACTGAAAGACAGGGCATGACCGAGAGATAGGGACTTCGGGTGAGTCGGTGTAATTCGCAAGCCGTGAATGCACCGCTCCGATCGATGGGATACAAGCGTGTCCACCGAAGGGCTCCGAAGCTGCAGAAACAGTATAACCGATTTTTCGTGGGTGGCTTCCAGCATACGGGGACTGGCCGGACAAACGATTGGTAATTCGAAGTCAATATATTCAACAGCCCTCCCAACGCTCGCGAATTCAGTAAACCCGCACGATGTGCGTCGTGAGGGCTGACGGACATTGAGTCCGTTACTCCACGTCCAACTTGCATCCGGAATCACGATGCCGTCCATTACCAATATCCCATATCGACAAAACAGGAAGCGTTTGGCGGAGTGGTGGTCAATTTTTAGCCAAAGCCGCCTCTACAGCGTATCACTGAGACAACCATGGCCGAAGGAACAAGCTCGACTGGCGGCCCTAGGAGGAAACCCTGGGGTCTGCGCTGGAGATCCTCACTGTCATTCGTCACGCTTGGTGCGCATTTGGTTCCTGCATTATCTCGAAACTGGAAACTGAACTTTGGTATCCCCCGAACAGTTGTGATGCTTGGTGCGTTTCTGCGTCTGGGGGCACTGATACACCATAAGCTCACCAATTATCGGAAACAGGAATTCTGACCGACCTTCTCATCTACTCCTTGATCATCCCAGTCATCCCGTACCAACTCGAAGCCCTTGGATATGATGGAATTAGTGCCAAAATATCCTGGCTTTTGGTAGCATCTGTGCGTCTCCCTATTTCCTTTAACTCCTCATCCCTCATTCGTTTTTGCTAGTCCGGGGCATTGGTCTTATCGACACCGCCGATAGCTCACTACTCCGAGGTCTATCGTAACCGCAGGATCCCCCTTGTCGCCGGCCTTGTCGCCCTAATCGGCGCACAAGTCATGTTCATGGAAGCTCCTGCCTATTGGGTCATGATACTTGCTCGCTTCCTACAGGGAGTAAGTTCTACGGTGATCTGGACCGTCGGCTTGGCACTCCTGTACGTTTGGTCCTCCCAGTGGTATTCGTCTTGACTCGAGGATATGACTGACCGGTGGCCGTGTTGTGTAGGTGTGATACCGCCCCCGAACAATACCTTGGGCGCCAGCTTGGGATCGCTTCCATGGGCCTTACAATTGGTAATCTGGTCGGGCCTCCTGTTGCCGGAGCGCTGTACAAGCGTTGGGGTTTCAGAGCCCCATTCATATTCGGCATCATCGTTACTAGTATCGACTTCATCGCTCGGCTACTCCTCATTGAGCGACACGAGGCCATGAGGTGGGGTGTAGATCCGATGAAAATTGCTGCTAGTGGCAAGAAGAGGGACCCCGAGGTTGCATCCAGAGCCACAACCGTGGAGGGGGTGGGGGGGCCTTCGGCACCGGTGCCCCAATCCGCCATTCTGGAGCTGACTATCTACTCTGCCATCGAAGGTGAAGGACATGTCAAGGTCGAAGTCGAAGAGAAAGCGAGGGAAGGTGACCAAATAGAGGAACAGCCGCAAGGACCGAAAAATTCTCACACCGCCTTACTCCCGCACACCATTCTTTTCGAGCTGATGAAATCCTCTCGCGCGGCGGTCTGCATTATCCTGACGCTTATTTGGGGGTCAGAATGGGTCGGCCAAGAACCTGCGATCGTCCTCCACCTCAACAGAGTTTGGGGTTTGAACCCTCAGGGGGCCGGTATCGCACTCATAGCTGCTGTTGTTCCCAACGTATTCTGTGAGTCTAGTTCCTCTCCTCTCTTTCTCACCTCTGTGATGTGTCCTGACTACGCGGGCTGCAGCTGACATTATTTCCGGTTGGTTGGGCGACAAGTATGGTCCAGCTCCGATCGCTTGCGCCACGCTGTTGCTTTCCTTGCCTTGGTATGGGTTGGTTACCATTGAGGACTCTCTCGCCATGTTCCTGGCTTTCTTCGCTCTTGAGGGTGAGCAGAAACCTAACTCTTTAGTGTGATCTTTTCCACTGACCGACATGGGTCCACTAGCATTCTTTGCGTCGGGTCTGATTCCGCCAATCATGCTGGAGCTTTCATCTGTCAGCAGAAGTATTGAAGGTGTCGGATGTATGTTATTTATCCCTGACGTGCCGTTCAATCATGGAGCTAACATGTTTATAAAGATGCTCACGTTTATGGGGCCTTCAACCTGGCGTTTGGAATCGGAACGACAGGTTAGTGGTACACCCAGGAATGTGAATCTGAGATTTACTCGTTCGTTGCTCCAGTCGGACCCATCATAACTGGACAGGTGACATTTGTTTCGTAGGATCTGCGTTCTCGGTACTGATGTGTCTTGGTTGTAGATGTATGATTATGTTAAGAGGGGCTGGTTCGCTATCTCATTCAGGGCGATGGGTTTCATGTCGGTGGGATTTGTCCTCACCCTATTCATGCTTGGAGAACAGCCTCTGGGTTTTCGACTCTTTAACAAAACCCCAGAGGAGCAAACCCCAGAGGAACAAGCACCCAAGGGGTAAACGCCAATGAATGGACCAGTCGCCACCCCTCGGACTTAATCCCCAGTAAGAAGTCCATCGACTGGCACCAGCCGACAACGATTCAAGTCGGAAAAATCGACCCCGAGGGAATGGGCAGAAATCATTTGAATGGGTCCCGATATGTCTTTCGCGTGGTTGTATAGTTTCGATATGCCTTCAATATATTCCTGAGGTAACGCGCTTTCAGTGTGATCGTGAAAAAAATCTAAGCCCCAATCCTATCGGTACGTCGCTGTCTGGTGAGATCTCTGTAAAACGAGAACTTCCCTTTCGTCAACCCGAAGGCGATGGCTGAGTGCTGGGCAGCTGGTCCGGGTCCGGGAATGACCATGGGAAAAACAGAAATCCTACGTAATACGTTGCCCTCCACTCTCAACCCGCCATGTGATGAGTTCGCGTGGCCAACGGCGCCACCCCTTTCAGAGGTCGCTCGTTACCAAGGACCTATCTAGCAAACCCTGAGGAACCTGGCCTTTGGGTTTTACCGACCCCGAACTTGTACCCATTCTACCTGCACAGTGATATGTAAGGATCTAATTTTCCGGCTTCCGAACACACGGGTTGCCAGCTACGGTCCAGTCAAGGCACTCTCACTTGTTCATTTTACCCGCCCCGTAGTTCCGCGATATAAAACTAACAAACAGCCTATGGCGGGGATATATTCAAACGATTCCGATTTGAAACCGGGAAGTGCACCGGTGATCGACCCCTCTTCTCCCAATGCTGACGACAACATCAATCCCGAGACTCGTACCCGAGTCAATGGCGAGACCGGGGTCATCCCTCCTGTCGATCCCACCATATCTTTAGGATCACCCCAGGTTCTGCTTCTGAGGGTGCTAAATGGGAGATTACGAAGTTCAGTGAAGGAGTGACCACCAACGTCACCGTCCGAGTTCTCCTTCTCCGCAGTGATGGAAAGGATCCGAGGAGTGTGGTTATCCACCTTAGCACAATAAACCCGGAACTCAAAAGTGTGGTTATCAAGTGCGCTCCGCCTTTCGTGGCTGGGACGGGTCAGGGTCTACCCTTTGGAACGTACAGACAGGTGAGCGCTTGAGCACCGATCTACGTTCCCATCACGAATTTCCCCGTCCCCGCTATCGTTATCTGCACGCCGCTAGTAGATTCACCACCCATCCTCTCGTCCTATCTCAGAATGCTGACCTCAGAGGGACGGGCGTTAGGTCATCTAATACCGGGCCTTATCTCTCCTTGAGTCCACACCCAGCGTCACATCTGCAGAGGCCACGTACGGGGTTACGATCCCGAGGGTCCTCAAGTTCTTCAAGGACGAAAGTGTGCTGGTACTTCAAGACCTGTGGAAGTGGACGAAACCTCTCGAACCTTGGATGTACCCTCCTACTACCCCCACCGCAGAGTCTCCTTTTCTGGAGACGTGCGTTTCCGTTGGAATGAGGCTGGGGGGCGTCATTGCGAGCGTTCAAAATCCCAGGAATTGACGGATGACGGAAAACCGTGGTTCGAGAATCCTGATACCTATGATTACATCCGAGATGAAGTCTCGGCCAAGATCCTTCCTACTCTACGATCCTGGGTAAGCCCAGCGACGGGTACATCGGAAAGGGTCGCAAATATAATCTCCCGGGATTTTGAACACACTCTCCTCGGCGCTCCTCACCTCTCATCCGCACCCTCTCCAAGTGTCCCGAAATTGATGTTCTCAACGAGAGACATATGGACTGGGTCGATCATTATCGGCGCGTCTCCCGCGAGGATTGAGCAGGACATGACCCAGCTTAGTGCTTGGTTCTGCCTCCTCTCGATGTCGTCAGCCTGGAGCTCAACTGAGCCCCGTTCCCGCCAAAGGACGAGAAGGAGGTAAAGATGTGGCAAAAGGAGATGGTCGAAGTTGGGTGTTGGTATGTTTTAACGGCCGAAGAGTTTGAGGAGGTGGTGAGAAATGAGGGCATGTTGAAGAGGATGTATTGTATGGCATCCCCATCTCTGTGAAGTTTGTACTAGTTGGTCACTCACGAACTTGCGGGCAATGTTGACTGTATCTGAACTTGCATGATGGAGCCCGATTTTTTAGTTACAAAATAAGGTAGGGAAAAAATGGCATTTGCCCTTGTCTACAGAAGAAGGTCATGCTACGCAACTGACGTATCAACTCATTGGTCATATGCTCCCTGAAGCCTTCACTTGAAGGCAGGAGTGGGAACGCAGAAAAGGCGTGCTCATCGGCAAGTTGCTCATCTCGTCGGCCGGGGCTTCGGGGTAGACCACGCCAGTTGTCCGGACATGTTCCTGGTCTGCGGGCGGGAGGATCCTGACGTTTTAGCTGCTCGTCGTCCGGGAGAGCGCCACATGAAATTGTCCATGAGAGAAGGTCGGGGGCTCGGAGGTTAATCAAATGCCAGACGCAGTGGGAATTGGTAACGCCCCAGTTCGAAGGAAAAGTTCGCGTCGGCGAGGGCGTGATGCGGGGAATAAACTCGGTTTCAAAGCTCGCCAGACCAGTTATTTAACGACAGCGATATAACGGCTCCCATATCTGGCTAATTTGTCAGGATAGGGTCCGAGCATGCTTATCAGTGGGCAAGACCCGCTTGACGATCTCCTATTCCTCTCTCGAGAGCCATCGTTCAGCATTCAAGTCTTTCGCGCTTTACCTACAGCTACACACCTTAGCCATGCGCTCACAACTTGTACCGAGGTCCTGAGAAGCCTGCTATGGGCGTACAAAGCACTCGAGCACGGAGAAACTGCTCTTTGTTGGCCGAACCCTCTATTGTTTCCAACGCGATGAAACCGTCCGGAAAAGTGCCAGAAGGATGGAATGGCGCTTCCCTCGGAGAATTGCGCACTGCGAAACGGAACGGCCACCAACAACAGGCCATCCATGATTGAACAGTCTTGTTGTCCACTGCACTTTCATCAGTGAAGATAGATAAACCGGGATCACCGAGCTGAACAGATTTCAACCCTTGAGACGTCCGAAGTTTTTTCATTGCGCTCCACGGTGCTGCGTGGCAACGGCTTTTTCGAAATTTGCGTGCGCGGGGGCGGAGGTTAAATGTAAATCTTAACGAATTCAGTAGACGCCCGATTTTGGCCCCTGCACGAAAAATTCCCGGGACTGAAAGTCCTGGGTCTTAGAATTATTTCGTGTACCTCTTCCCTGCAAAAAACGCAAAAGAGCGGGCAGTCACGTGAAGCGCTCTCACGATCACATGGTGAGGATTTCTGGCCAAT
>Ga0307513_10006051_pt1 | contig 15875 bp, 12 predicted proteins | sample 15_EM_MG_FD_202174 | JGI IMG/M metagenome (GOLD analysis project Ga0307513, IMG submission 202174) | Populus trichocarpa ectomycorrhiza microbial communities from riparian zone in the Pacific Northwest, United States - 15_EM | ecosystem: Host-associated > Plants > Roots > Unclassified | place... | reverse complement strand
CTTCCTCCTCTTCCGATTTATAATGAGTGACAAATGAGACTAACGCGCAACAATAAACAGAATAGGAATGATGTTTGGAACGGTCGTGTTCCAAGGTGAGCGGTGTGATCGCCGGTGACTTTCAACACTTTGCCGCATACTCCCCCCACTGTCGAGTCCCCCTTTAACGGTCGCTATCGTTTCATTTTAGACGGACGTCGATAGGTAAACGGGCCCCAAGCCGGTTTGTTCAATTGACCAGCTGTGATAGGCATAATACAAATATCTAATAATCCCGGCTTCGTGTTCCACCCTGAGGCATGCGCCCCACACCGATGCTCCTTTCACACTTCCCGCGGCTAATCAGGCTCCGGAAATAAGTTTTGCGCCTCCTACCACTTAGGCAGCCATAGGAGGTCCATGCGGGCATGTGAGAGCCGGCAGGGCTAGCACGACAACGAGTTATGTACCTGGTTTGTCCAAAGATCGGAAAGCTCTTCCCCGCAACAAGGGAGCATTCCATAAGGACACTTTGGAGATTCGATTTTCCGATCACTATCGATATATCAAGTCTCTAGACCTCATAAATCACGGCATTGGTAACCGTCCAATCTCCCCAGACCGAACCCAGAAGGAAGGTAAATCTGTGAAAACCGAAATACCTACAGAAAGCTGTATTCACCAATAGAGTCTATTAGGAGGTTCCAATCGCTAACGAAATTCTCCCACCCTGAATAGCTTGAACTTTGTCCTCATCGAGCTTAAGCATGAAATATCATCAGGGTTCCCAACGGGCCAGGTAGGCCAGGCTGCAGCAAAGCCTGGCCTGGCCTATGGGAATTCTCTAGGGCCTGGCCTGGCCCGTGCCTATAGGCTTAGTACCGGTTGTCTGATAGGCCGGCCTGGCCTATATAGCCTACTCTTAGCGAGCCACGATGCAGCGTCCACGGCAAAAATTCACAATTAATGTTCTCCGATTACTAAACAGCATTGAAAATATAAGAATAGTTTCGCTTTATTAGAAAAAATACTACAGATACAGTAGTTAATTAATTAATTAAATTAATTGTAGGAAAAAATCGAGGACACGGATGTTGAGGGGGGTGGGGGAATCATGATATCCTTAATGCGATCTCTTCCCAACTCTAATCACCGGGCCTATTGTCTCGCCTATGAGTGGCCTGGCCCGTTAGGAACACTGCCTCTTTGCCAAAAACTGCTCGTTTCTCCCCAGATTTCTTATCAGCCACCATACTTGAAGGCAAAAGCATTCAGGGCGCACCCATTGTTGGAAACAGGAGAAAATTATCATTGTACGTATCAGAATAGATCTCTTACAAGAAAAATGAGAGAAAACAACCCCCTGCTCAACGACAACAACCAGAAACAATTATCTTCACAAGTGAGTTTCCCAGACCTGCTCAACGATTCCTTCAACCTCATGTATATTCTATAGATCTGGGAAGTGAGCGCATGGAATATTTCAGAATTCCGGAGAATAAAAATAAAAAGAGAAGGACTTTTCTAGAGTGAAAATGATGCTGCTCGAGGGAACGGGTATGGTATGTAAAAAGATGGGGGCTGAAAGTTTTTTGATGATATACTTGCTCGAGTATGCACTAGTCCCGGCTTGAAAGCGATTTTGTTTGAAAAAAAAAAGCCGTATTGAAATTGGGCTTTCGGATATGCAACTTTCTACGTATTGGAGTATGATACGACAAAACCGGTCATTATCCCTTAGTGCCGGTTTCCTGCACTCCAAGTGAGACCCATCCTATTTGACTTTTTCCCTCATGTCGCCGCTCAATCAATCGACCGGATATGCAATTCTGTTATCATCCATTTCCTCTTGGGCTCCATATTGTTTCCTCTAACTTCTTTTCCACTGCCGGTATATGTTGCTGTTTCACTGCATAAATAGTGCGCCTTCCTGGCCCTCTGAGATAGTATGAAGGTCAAAGTATCTTTCGCGCGCACATGTCTCCAGTATATAGCCTGGCCATTGGACCGTTTTTCAATAAGCAGCAGGAAAAAAACAATGAGTGATAAGGTGTGACTATAATGAAAAGCAACAACTTGAAGATTGTCCTGGGCTCCAGGCTCGCCAGCGCAAACCCCCACTTTCCTTACCCTGCTCAGCCCAACCCAAGCCCAGTTCAGGCTAACCCAAATACTGTAGACCCAATTGCTAGGATTAAATCTCCCCGGCGCAACACTATCCCTTAAGGAATACTACAGCAATATCACCGCATCATAGACACTACCGTACTCTAATAAAATCAACTGCGAGAGCCCTGTACTGCAGTTCAACTCGGCCTGGCTGATCCTGGTAAACTGAAGAGCTCAAATCCCATCCTCTCACAAGTCCTCAGATCATTCATAATTTCCCCAATGGTATCGGAACGGAGAGGGAAATTGGAATCAACAAGTGGCTCTCCTTGCCCCCTCATATTGGCGAGCACAGCCTGTCTAAAGTGCTACTGTAAGAGTTGATCGGCGGGTTGGTGGACATCCTCAATGAAGGTCCCGCCGATATGGGTGCCAGCAATACGCATACCATCGCATATGAAGCAGACGATCTTGTAACCGTCCTAAAAGGATTGTAGGTGGTTGGAACAGTGCAGGAAATACTTGTGATACCTACATCCTGGTTGATAGAGAGAATTTAGCCCCTCAGTGGGGGTGCGTACATCGCCCATTAGCAAAATTCCATTTTTGACTGAGTTGATTGATCTCCCTGATTCCGGGATAGTGATCCAACTATCATAGCCATGATCAATCTAGTGTTGTTCGCACGCCAATGGAAAAATATGAGTAGCCTTAAAACCATCCCACTCCCCATATTCTACATCCAATTTTCCAAAGCCGAACCAGTATATTAAAGATAGATAAGAGAGGAAGGAAACAAAGTACATCACAAATCCGGAATAAATAACACCCAAAGAAATGCAAGGAAAAGAACCATAACTATCTTCTCACTCCGCGCTCAAGCTGTTCCACTGCGGGAGGCTTTTGGGAAGGTAGCCGCTGCCCTTGCCGTGGGGGATGGTTACCGCCAAAGTATCCCAGAGTGAGGCAGGAGGACTAGCCTGCCGTGCTAGGGGTAATCTCTCCCTCGAAAATTGAGGCAGGCTCGTCCGTGTGACTACTAGGCGGTACCGTTATGCTGAAAACGACGGGATAATCTGATTCGTTCTTCTTGAGTATATTCGATATACACCTTGTAGGCATCTGAACGCCACCTGCCTAGTGTCTGGATCTCGGTGTCCGCAAGTCCAACCTGCGCCGCCCACGTTGCTGCTCCTCTTCGGAAGCTATGCCGGTTCCACTTCCCCTGGCCCAAGCCCACCGTGGTAGCTATATGTTGTAGTCGGTGGACTACGTGTTCGCGTGTGAAGGCTTGCTGTGTGTGTTTTCCAATACAAAAAAGCGGGGTGTGGTGGGGCCGGTGTGTGTCACTCGCCTGGAGTTGTCTCATGGCCCGTACTGGGCACCCCTCATCCTGTGTCGCTGCAATTGTGAGGGTAATGCCCTTGCGGAAGGGATCCATCTTGGATGCAGGGATAGTCAGTTGTAGGTATATCGCTTCGCGGGAGACTTTGATGCTCCAGAGGAATGCAGCGAAAGCTAAGGTAAAGGCGGCCCGAAGTACAATGTGGTCTTATTGTGAGCCACGGAGGTGGCGGAGGATATCCAGGAGGTAGGGCTGGGTTAGTGGGGTTCTTAGTCGGCGCTCTGGTTCGTTATAGTCCCTTTTAATTCCCTGGATTGTTCTCTCCAATCTAGGGTCTCCGAAGGCGGTGCAGTCGATACCGAGGTCGAGTTGGTATGATTTTATTCCTGTGAGATAGAGCTTCATGGTTTTCGCCTTCACAGTTTCAGCTAAGCTGCAGAGCCATTCAATCAGCCATGTGGCCCGGGCTGGGAAGCATCCGCCACCCTGGTGCTGGAAGTTGGATAGGGCACAAAAGAGGGAGAAGCGGGCCCTTGGTGTGTGGTAGTTACGCCGTGTTGTAGGTGCAAGTCCGCGCCAGAGATAGTAGGCTGCCGTGGCTGAGAGTCCCGATTGCTGAATGTTAGCAACCCACGTTGCTGGAGGTTGCAGGTTGGGTATATCAACTGTGGTGCCATGTCAGTAATTCTCTGGGTATCTAAACGTGAGAGGGCATCTGCTAAAGCGTTCTCTTTAGTTGAAATCCATTGTGTCTCTAGCTCGAGGTCATGCTCAGCAGCAAGTAGACACCATCTCAGCAAGACCTGCATTGATGCACCACGTATGGTACCCTTAGCTAATCCATGGGCTACTGCCCGGTTGTCAATGTGAATAACCACTCGTTTACTGCGCCAAACCTTTCCCCAGTACAGAATAGCTTGCTCTACGGCCCTCATTTCTAAGGTGTTGATATGTTCTCTGGCATGGGTTTGCGAGGTCGGTAATACTATTGAGAATGCAGACTCGGGTTGGGGCGTGGGTTGAGTATTGGTGGTGTAGAAGGCACCTAAGCCTTTGAAGCTAGCTGCATCTGTCCAAACGAAAATAGTCTCTCTTGCATGAGTAGCGATGGACCGCTCCGGTGCCCCTGAGAGTACCTCTGCCCACCAGGCCAAGTCCTTCCTGCCTTCACCTGATATCCGCCGCCGCTGGTGTCCGTTGCCAGGGGAAAAATACAGCTCCATATTATATAGTCTCCGGAGGAAGGTCCGCCCGAGAGGTACCACAATTGAGACGAAGTTGAGGTATCCGGTAAGGTGCTGTAGGTCGAGTAGAGAAAGGGACCGTTTTGCGTGTGCTGTTTGGACTATGGTGCGTGCCTTGAGGAGTTCATTGGAGGGAAGCCGAATGACCATTAGTCTAGTGTCTACTTCGATACCTGCAAAGCTGGCTCTGCTGCCCTCCTCGCTCTTTGAATCTTTGATACACACCCCAACCTCGCCACACAAAGTGGTAAACAGTCCAGTGTACACTTCTGGCTGTGACTGTGGTGGTAGAACTAAGGAAAAGTCATCGAGATAGTGAATGACAGATACTGGTAGGCTTAGTCGCTGGAGCTGATCTTCCAATACCTAATGGAAGACTTTGGCAAATAAGTTAAAGAGATATGGCACCGTCCGCAGTCCGAAGGGGAGGAAAAGCTCAGTATAGTACAGGTTCTGCCAATGGAAGCCTAACAGTGGGGAGTCCAAGGGGGAAACTGGTATATGGCCAAAGGCTGATTCAAAATCTCATTTTACCAGAATGCAATCTTTTCCCCATCTCTGAACGGCTGCCACTGCATCAGTTATACTTGAATATGCTATGGTTCCGTGACTATCGGGGATTCCGCTATTGATTGAGGTGGAGCCGGTGGCGGCGTATGAGAGGTGGTGTATGCGTCTCTTGCTGTCATCTGCCTTATCCGTCAAGCCCAGGGGCGAGGCAAAATAATGCGGTGGCAGGGAACGAGTCTCTGAGAATAGCTGTAGTCGGTTTTTGCTCAGCTCGTTTTCGATATCGGAGGTTACTTGGGCGGGGTCTATCATTGCGGATGCTAGGTTTGGACGAATCGCAGTTGGCTGGCGGGTCCCTTCATAGCCGATTCCCGCCCCGAATTCGCATATGCCTATAACAGGAGAGATTATAGCCCGGTCGGGGAATGTGCTGGTAAGTCGCTGCCATCCTCTAGGGCCCAGTTGGCCAGGAGGCATTGGGACACCGTGCGGGGTAAAGAGTGTGTAATGGATAGAGGTATTAGGGCGGGCGGGTTGTTGGCTAGCAAGGGAGCTGGGGGGATTTTAGGTTGTAGCAGGGGCAGTGTGGGGCTTCGTGATAACAGGGGAAGTTTCTTTGTTCGGGGTAGGTTTAGCATTATGATGGCAGGCTTGAAGCAGGGGGAAGGGGTGTGAATGGAGTTTCCGGATAAGGGCACAATGGTTGCATGGCAGGGGGAAGGAGGAGGGGGAGAGACACGAACAAGGGGTAAGGAGTGCTAACGTCTATGCTGGCCATTGCGGGGAAGAGATGAAGGAGCAGCATTGCATTGGGGGCATTGGTATACGTGGTGGCTGCTGCGACAGTTGATGCAAGCATGTTGATAGTGGCATTGTGCTAAGCTACACTCTCTGTAGTTCCAGTTCCGACAGGGTTGGGTTGTGGGGGATATGAGTACCATGCTGGGAGCAGATGTGTTGGCATGGGTTTGGTTAGGGAGGGGGTAGCTCGTCCGGTGGTCCGGTCGCTGGGGAAGGCTTTCTCTGATAGGAAGCTCGAATGTTCTTCGTGTGGGGATTGGCATGGGCTTCTGGACTTGGCTCCAGGCAGGACGGGGTACCGGGTAGGCGAAGCATTTTGAAGCGATCAATTGGCTATCGAACACTCGCCATTCTGCTGGCTGGTAGATACTGTTTCCACTAGCGACTCTCTTCCTGTGGAACTGAAAGTGGTATGCTTTCACTCCGTCCCAGGTGTATTTCTGCAATAGGTCGTATAGATTCATGGTGTAGATGCATAAGGCAGTGGCCAGCTCGCCTTGGAGACCATAGGGGGCTAACTTGATTAGGATTCCAGTGTAGGCCACCCACGCTTTGAAAAAGTTGCTCATGCGGTAATCACTCTCCTTTCCGTATCTTTCGGTTTGCTTCAACTCGATTCCTCCAATATTAATCATTCTATTGGTTTCAGCTCTATCCTTTTCGCTAGCCAGCAAGCGATATATATTCGTGGGTTTGAATCGATTTTCTATGATTTGGACCAGAGTACTCCTTTCCACCCCAGGGAACAGGACTTCAACTGACTCGGCAATCCCAGATGCCCTCTCACCTACATCTAGTGTTATATATTGAGCGGGGTTCGACATACCGTTGGCTCTTGGTTCAGTGGGTATTGGCTCTTGGCTGTTCTGTCCTTGCAGTTGGGCAAGCTGGGCTTCTAATCGCCCTATTTTTGCAAGGGTGAGGTTTGCGGAAGATCGCTGTGTGCCTGGGTGGTGGTCGTGCGGTGAAGATGGACTAGGTTGTACTAGGTTGGGGACACGGTGGTTCTGGGAGTTCAGTTGGTCAAGGACTTGGTCGATAATATCCTGTTGGTGAGAGCGAAGTAGTGCTCTCATGGTGTGGAGGTTGATAGATTGCTCCGGTGTTGAGAGTGGGTGGGGCTCATTGTCTCGTGTCTGTGGTGTGGATCCAGCGGCTACTCGTTCTGCAAGTGTGGTGCTGCTGAGGGACCTGAGGGTTTGACTGCGAGTCCCTGCATTGTCACCGGGGGAGAGAGAATACTCAGGAGTACTTGGCTCGTCTTCGTCGCTGTCGCTACCGGCATCATTCGTGGTCTTGCTCCTGACGCTGCCAGAGGGGGTTGGATGGTCCTTGCCATAGCGGATAGGCTGTTGCCGACTACGCGTATTCTTCCTAATGCCTCCCGGAGCCCTTCGTGTATTGGCACGCGTAGCGTGTCCTCCACGTGCTGCTGATCTCCTAGGGGCCATTATATCAGTGGTTGGGGCTGGTTGTAGGGTATGAGGGGCCAAAGCGCGGTGTTAAGGTTAAGTTTTGCAGTATATGGGTAAGGAGATAAAAAAGAACGCGAGATGTAGGAAGTGGGTCGTAGGAAGCGGGTTGTAGGAAGCGTGGTGATCAGATGGTCGAGGAGCTGGAAGCTGGAGTATGTATTGGGGGTCTGAGGATTCGGGGTCTCAGAGCTATGACCCCGCCCTGGCCCAGCAACCGGGAATACCTTTATCCGCCAGGAACCGGGACCCGGTTGGGAAAACCTATTCTATACCAGCGGATCTCAGACCACCCCTATAGAATGCCAGCAACGTTTTTTTATACCAGCAAAATGCGATGTTTCACCCACGGATCCCCCATTCTGCCAAACAAGGTAATAAGAGTTGTCTCAACATAGCTTGGCAACATGCATTCCCTCGCATTTTCCTAAAAGGGTGATTTTTAAGCGACACAAGCCATCTTCATAGCAGCCCTTTGGTGCCAGAGAAAATTCTAAAATTCAGCTGTATTTCAGTTGTATTTTTACAAAATATTTAGGTTTTTTATGATTTTTTGTGATTGTGTTTTGTTGCTTAGAAGTTGAAGTACGCCCTCTTGGCTGTGGGCGAAACATGGTGTTTTTTGCTGGCATAAAAAAACCTCGCTGGTATTCTATAGGGAAGGCCCGAGATCGGCTGGTATAGAATAGGTTTTCTCGGACACGGTTGCTACCCCTGCGTGAGCTCCGATGCGCTTTGCCCAATTGGCAATGGGTTGTTCCAACCCTCCATTAGTTGCAGGCTCTCCCGTTATAACACATCAGTAATCGCGCTCTCGTACTGCATCACGAAATCATTTGGTGGGGGTCTGGGCAGTTACGCACCTCGTATCGACTAGCCAAACCTCATTGTTGGCGGTGAGGGAACCTGCAGTATCGATAAGATACTTCCCCGCTTGAAGCGGGCCGCTATCCCTCTGAACAGTCGTGCCACTTTCACTACGCAGTACTCAATGACCGTCGAATATAAAGACGATCTCCACCATCGAGTAAAAGTTGGCGTTTGTCATACGATTGGTGACAACCAAACCACAGAGAACTGTGTTGGTGTCTCTCGCGCTGTAGATGTGGACGTTGCGTCCTGGGGCACGACTAACCATTCTGATTAAGACTGTTTGTCTTGGAGAAGGGTTGGGAGAGTTGCTATAGGCTCTAGTTCCCAAACAAGAAATCCCCTATCAGTGCGTCGAAGCCTGCTAGAAGGTATAGCCAATAAATCAGCTATGGTCTAAAGCGAAATCCAACATCATAGTCCCAGGATGAGTAAGTGTCTGAAGGGACCTCAAATGCTGCGAAATACCCGGGAATTACTACAAGCACCAAGCTTAAGGGGCTGTTTGGCACGCCAGCATTTGTATGGTTTCCCTAACTGCATTTTGTAAGGTGTGCCAAGCTAAAGTTTGTAAAGTATGGCTGGCCAAACGAGAGAAGGAACTTTTATAAGATATCATAGGCACAATACATGTGTGGCTATTTGGGCTCAACCCTAGACAGGAGTGGAGGAAATAAGACTATTAGAGTATGATATCATACCAAAGGCAGGTTCCCAGAGTGGACGAGGGGTTTCAGGATGACCCCTAATCCAAGCTCACCCTTTGGGAACTGTCTTGCGCATATCGTGGGAAAAAAAAGAAATGGAATACTTTTGCTCCCCTTCCTTCATTTTTTCATTTCTCTTTCCATTTGCGGTCTCTTGATGGTTGGAGTGCTGGCGGTATGGACCAGGCTATATATTGTGTGGACAACATTAACTTATCGACGCTCATAATTTTGGCCGTGATGTTGTCGATCTCCTCAATACAACCTCAACCCAACCAAGAAACATAAGTAAAAATAATTAAATACATGGCGGTATTCAGTACTTGCATACCACCCATCAGGCCCAATAAAAAAGAGAAAGTATTATCAAGTGCCTGTTGAGAGGTAGTGATTTTTGTGGGGGCCCGGAAGCGATGGGTTGCCATACTCATCCGGGTGATCGGTTAATTCCGCCCACGCACAATCCCATTCAAGGAGCACCAGAAACGAGGTGGTAAGTTAACCGTGCCAAGCTTCCCACCTCTCCGAACGACGCTAAGCGCCCTCGAAAGAGGTGGCATTCCGAAGGAGTGCCAAACGGCTCAACTATTAGAATCGGCTCAACGATAGATTTACGCATAATTCAAGTAATATTCTCACCACCCGAAAATAAAAGTTGAAAAAAAGAGGGAAAAAAATAGAAGAATTATTTGCAAAGACTTAAAGCAATGTATGGGAAAGTCAGAAGGGTATTCAAAGGATCAGAGGATGTTTAGTAGTGGTTCGTAATTCTTAAATTCTCATACGGATGAATCTGTAGTTGAGCCGATTTCTGTCGTAGAGCCGTTTGGCACTCCCCCGGAGTGCCACCTGCTTCGAAGGTCGCTTAACGGCGTTCGAAGTGGTTATCGTAAGAACCTTAGCACCGTTAGCCACTGTACGGGCGCTCGAACGCGCTCAAATTTCACCATATTCCCCTTTAATCCCTATTTTTTTCCTATGATAAGGGGAAATGCATGAATGCCAAACCCAGACCCTTGTACTTGTACTGTGGGTTTGGTTATTTTAGTTAGGTTTTTGTAGAGTTAGTAAATGTGACAGTTCTACGAAATTTTAGTCGGGGCTTGTGTCCTAGCAAGTTATATAAGCGGCCTTTCCGGGCTTCCTTGCGGCACTGACTGTGCCGCATCTGGAAGGTTAGGGCGGCGACCAACACTTTCAAGAAAACAACAGCCACATTTATTAGTTGCTCCCTCCCTTCCCTCTCTCATCCTTTCCTACCTCTGCCAGTGGCAATCTACCCAACCGACGGCCCGCAATCACAAACCCCCCGAGCGCGCGGTTTTCTGTTTCCGCAAAGGCTTCCATTGCCTACCTTTCCTTCGAGCGACTGAAAATTGCCAATCTTTTGTTTTCTCTTTCTCGCCCCGTTCTAGCATTTGAGTACTAAAACTATAGCTCAAACGGGAGGACAACACCAAAACCACTATGTCGAGCAATTGCAAACGAACGCCTCTCTCGTGGGCCGCTGGTGAGGGGCGTGATGAAGTAGTAATGCTACTCTTGGGAGAGAAAGATGTCAACCCCAACATAACAGACAGAGACGGCAGAACACCACTCTCATGGGCTGCTAGGAACGGGCACGATGGAGTAGTAAAGCTACTGTTAGGGCGGGAGGACGTCAGCCCTGATATGCGAGACGATGATGGCCGGACGCCGCTCTTGTGGGCTACCATGAGGAGACGTGATAGAGTAGTGGAGCTATTACTGGAACGTGACGATGTCAACCCTAATATGGCAGATGAAAGTGGCCTAACACCGCTCATGTGCGCTGCCGCGAATGGGAATGATCAAGTCGTAAAGCTACTGTTGGAACGGCAAGACGTCATCCCTAATATGACCGATAACATTGGCAGAGCACCGCTCTGGCGGGCTTCCGAGTCGGGGCATGAGGAAGTGGTGAAGCATCTGTTAAGACGCCAGGATGTCAACCCCAACATAACCGATAAGCATGGCCAAACACCACTCTTGTCGGCTGTCGAGAGAGGTCACCATGGCGTAGTTCAACTACTGCTAGAACGTGAAGATGCCAACCCCAATATGGCCGATAAAATTGGCAAAACACCGCTCTGGCGGGCTTCCGAGTTGGGGCATGAAGAAGTAGTGAAGCATCTGTTAAGACGCCAGGATGTCAACCCCAACATAACGGATAAGCATGGCCAAACACCACTCTTGTCGGCTGCCGAGAGAGGTCACCATGGCGTAGTTCAACTACTGCTAGAACGTGAAGATGCCAACCCCGATATGGCCGATAAATTTGGCAAAACACCGCTCTGGCGGGCTTCCGAGTCGGGGCATGAGGAAGTGGTGAAGCATCTGTTAAGACGCCAGGATGTCAACCCCAACATAACCGATAAGCATGGCCAAACACCACTCTTGTCGGCTGTCGAGAGAGGTCACCATGGCGTAGTTCAACTACTGCTAGAACGTGAAGATGCCAACCCCAATATGGCCGATAACAGTGGCAAAACACCGCTCTCGCGGGCTTCCGAGTCGGGACGTGAGGAAGTGGTGAAGCTACTGTTAAGATGCCAAAATGTCAACCCCAACATACCCGATTACGCTGGCCAAACACCACTCTTGTTGGTTGACGCGAGTCGCGATCCTGGGATCGTTCAGCTACTTCTGGAACACGAAGATGTGAACCCCAACATCACCGATAACTCTGGTCGAACACTGCTCTGGTTGTCTGCCCATTTTGCGGATGATCGAACCGTAGAGCTACTGTTGGAACGGGAAGACATCACCCCCGATATCCAAAGCTATCATATCCAAACACCACTCACCACCGCTGCCAGGTTAGGGTATGGTGGAGTAGTCAAGCTACTGCTAAGACACAAAAATGTCAACCCTAATATAACCGATAAGGTCGGCCGAACACCGCTCTCGTGGGCCGCCTCGAGTGGCAATGATGAAGTAGTGCAACTACTACTAGGACGGAAAGATGTCGACCTTAATATCTCAGACAATGATGGCCGAACGCCACTTTGGTGGGCTTCTTGCACCCGGAACGAAGGAGCAGTGCGTCTACTGAAAGCCCGCCAATCTGCGAATCTCGATCCGGTCTGACCCAAAAACATCAAATCTTTGCTATCGCTCTTCAAAGGAAACCGGTATGCACTACTTCTTAAGGATTCCCATAAATTTTCCCATACCCTCCAGCCGCTTTCCTCCCTCCTAAACCGTCTTTAAATCCCACCCCAGAGCATCCAACAAGCCATCAACATCCCTCTCTTTTGTTTCTGTCCCCCCCCCTTTCCCTTTCTTCCGGATTCCGCTTTAACTCCCCCTTTGCAAATCGTCATCCCCTGGGGTCAAAGCTGGTAATCTAGCATACACATTCCAGTATGGGAATTTATGGGTATTAATTGTGAGGTGAGTGAGGGTTCTTAACCACATCCGTGGATGGGGGCATGTATCACATATTCTTGCAGTCATCGTCGAAATTTTTCAGTTTTTGCTTTTAACTGTAATTTAGTACTTCCCTACTGTATAACAACTCTGCATTTAGATGGATTGGTCATTGTTCCCTAGTAGGATGTACCATAAGTTACTACAGTGCAATTTGGCATAATATGGGAATACTCAGAGCCTTCACCACCAAAAGACGCAATAATAATCCCAACAAGCAACGCAATGAGCCGACCCCAGACCAGTGTTCCCGACCCGCTCATAGCGAGCCGCCACTCCGTGTCAACCGCAAAGTTCACGGTAAACATTTCCCAATCACCCAATATGATTAAAAATAAAGGAACAATATCGCTTTATTAGCGAAAAAAATACTAAGAGATACTAGAGATAATTAATTAATTAATTGAATTAATTGTGGAAGAAGAGCTGTTGTTGTGGATCAACTGTGCACAATAGTGCAATCAGGGGCTTAAACAGGAAGGGGCTTTGACGGTTAGTACTTAGAACATCTCAACTATGATACTAAGGGTATTCAAAGTTAGGAACGGAAAATGACGGTTGAAGGGGGGAACAGAAAAAAGGTTCTTGGCCTACATGTACTGCGAGAGCTAGATGGCCAATAGGGGGCCTGAATGTAAACTTTTGGGAGTTGAAACTTTGAGTAACCTGGGACTGTTGCAGCAAACACAAAAGAAGGAGCTAGGGGGAAAAAGGGAAGATGTATAAACAATATGGTAGGAGTGGTATTCTTCCACAGCGTTGACAACATGCTTTTCGGTATGAAAGGATTTTAATAAGCTTTCGGTTGCGTCCTATTGGTATGATAACAGTTACGACAACATAGTTATGTTGCCTACCAAGCTCTCCACCACGAGCACCTACAGATATTTCTGTTGAAAATTCTTTTGTCAAACTAACTTTATTAAGCAAATAGTGCTTGCGCTTATGCACCATTCAACCTCCAAGTTTTGAACAAAATTTTCCGTTCATCAACTTTGAATACCCTTACTATGATATAAGGCTCGGATCGTAGACTAAGGGGGCTTCTGGTTGTCACCTCAAACCTTCGTTTTGACCCCGGTTATGGAGGTTTGCTAATTTTGCTTGCTTTTGAGTGGCATGTCTGGTTGCCACAAAAACTCAATAATTAAAACTCAATAATCATGCCAAGATGGAGGTTCCTGAAGTACCGATCCAACCAGTTTTTCACAAACTCTCATTAGAACAGTGACAATGACCCGCCAGAATAAACTTTTTGAATAAATAAATAAAAAATAATAATAATATTGCAATACAGGTGCCACTGTATTTCCCATAATAATTATTTACTTTCTCCCCGAGTGACTTTTGTTAAATTGATTTTTGTGGTGACCAGACACGCTCCTTCGAGGTTGAAAATGTTGGATTATGACAACTGGCGATTATTCCGGTGGCTAGCCGAAACTCTTCGTTTTGTGATTATCAAGGTTTGAAAAACTCGGGACGACCAGACGCCCCATAAGACTCCCACACTCTCCATGAGCCCTAGTATTTCTTTCATCCTTTCCCGCTAGTCTTGGTAACTAGCTTATTTTTTTAATGTCTCTTTCGCCGCCTTTCCAGCAGTGGATATTCCTGACTAATCAGATCTAGCCCATTAATTGAAGTTCCTAATATGATAGTACCGTAGCTAATCGGAAAATTCATCGCCAGGGTGTTTACCAGCTCATCCTGCTTCCACCGAACGCGGTGTGCCTTTGGTGTGACTGGGCGAGTTATGCTTGTTTCCAGAAGATTCGATACATATGATGTGATACATTGTGGAGGCATTTCATGAGCTAAGGGCCTGTTCGCGAGGTGGCTAAACCCAGGATTTGAGGGTAGAAACCGGTGGTTTTGACAGATCTTGTGGCCTTGGAAATTGTTCGGCGTGGCAACAAACCCAAGTATCATAGCCAGGGTTTGAAATTTGCAATGATCGCGGCCAAGGCAGTAGAGCACCAACTCGAGACTCACTAGGGGGATTTAGCCGGTTCGGAGTATTGTTCGCTAGGCCGAGAAAACTCTGCAAAGAGTTTGGTGAGAATATCATACCCGAAGACTTTTCGGTCGCCCCTAGGGGGGTATGATGGCGGGTTGGAACAACCCATTGCCAATTGGGCAAAGGATGGGGGAGGTCCGTGAGCTACCTACAATAAGTTACCCACCAGCTCTCCACTCCATCAAACGCGAACTCCCATCCAAAAACACGAGATCTTCCGAAAAAACAAAACACCAGATCCTCAAGCCTCCCTACAGCTCGCGTCTTTTGCCGCCCACCCGCCGCCCATCTCCAAACCAGAAGCGCCTCCATTGTCAGCCGGGATATACCGGTGCCAACGACCTTGAGCGACAAGGGCAGCAATCCGCTCACCCCAATGCCTCCCACGGTGGAAAAAGGACCACACTGACATGGACGAAGGAGAAGGGTCAGGTTTTGCGTGGCAGGTTCTAGCTTGGGGTTGATTTGGTTTTCCTTTCCTTCTCTCCTTTTCACAGTAGATAGGATATAATGTATACATTCGCAGCTTTGGAAAATTGGTACCCGCCTAGAAGCTGTCTTGTCTTTAAATATGATACTTCTCAAAAAACTATGGATGGTCCTGTGATGGATATCTGAAGTGGAATATATAGCCAAATACCTAGGGGATTTATTGAAGTATAATTGGCAAAAAAGGATGTACTGGTAGTTTTGACACTGGTAGATGAAATGTTTTGTTAGGAGACTAATTGAGAATAGTGTGATGTTAAAATCTCACACATGATAACTGGGCGATTGTAGCCCAAATGAGGTAAATGGAAAATCGCTCTTGGCTGGCGCACTACTCGTACAAGTATTCCTCGTGCCTAACTAGCTAAATCCCCTTTGTCCACCTGAAGTCCTACTCGGTGACCATTCCACTTCCCTTACCCTACGAGCAGAGCCTCCGTTGCTGAACCAGATAAATCCACCTATCATACGAGGTTGGGTTTAGCGGGTGAGAAGCCGACGCCTCCAACGTTCATTTCAAGTGCGCCGGTGCTCTTCCAGTGTTGTCACTTGGTCAGCTTCCACTTCCCAAGTGAATCGAAAGCAGTGTTGCAAAGAAGGCCTTTGATGATCGAACCCGGGGGGTTAGAATGGGGGGGGATTGAATCGGGGCTTCTGAAAATGGGGATTGAAGGGGGGGGTTCTTTAATGTCTTAGTAAGCAAAAATAGCAGGGACTCTGATGCGAATTTCTACCTTTAACCCAGATATGCGAGTGTTTATTGCTCAGAAGCCGGGGAAGTGGAGTGCCAGTTCTAGTTTATTTGCTTTTTTTGCTACATTTTGCCCTCTTTTCCTATCATTTCATTTATTTCTTTGCTTCCAACTGCCTTCAGATATC
>Ga0307513_10006050_pt1 | contig 15876 bp, 21 predicted proteins | sample 15_EM_MG_FD_202174 | JGI IMG/M metagenome (GOLD analysis project Ga0307513, IMG submission 202174) | Populus trichocarpa ectomycorrhiza microbial communities from riparian zone in the Pacific Northwest, United States - 15_EM | ecosystem: Host-associated > Plants > Roots > Unclassified | place... | reverse complement strand
ATCACTTATATAAGGGCCTTGCCCTAGTACACATGTTTAAAGTATATATTTTATTTTATTTGTAATATATCAAATATTTAAATTAAATTAAATACATTCCCCCCAATGGGGGGGATAAAATAAGCAGAAGGGGGTGGCGTGTGGAATACACGCCGTCCCCGTCGTCGTTAATGACAGTGGAGAAAAAAACCCCCAACAAAGGGGGGGTAAACGAAGTTAAACGAGGGGGCAGCGTGTGGGTTATACGCCGCCCCGTCATTTTTAAAAGAATCCCCCCCATCGACGGGGGGGGTGAATAAGTGGGAATGGGGCAATATGTGGGTTACACACGCCGCCCCCCGTCGCTGACGCCGCAGAAGTGAGGGGTAGGAATGAGGAGGCGCGCATGCATGCCATCCTCCACCCCTGGTCGTTGTCGTCGTCGAACACTACGGAGGACAATGACGCGTGCATCGTTGTCCCCCTGCCCTCCACCCTCCCCCATTATCAACGAACTCCAGGGAACGACGACGAGCGTCATCGTCGTCCCCCTGCCTCTCCTCCCCTGCTTGTATCCCCTGCCCCTGCCTCCATTCCGTCCCACTCTTCCTCTGTCACCCTTTTGCTGGTTCTATCAGCGGTGACGTGGCACTGGGGGTCGGGGTTGGGGTCGTCATCGTCGTCGTCGTTGGCTGGTGATGACATGGCGGTCGGGATGTTGGCGGTGACACGGGAAGGTGGGCGGTGGTTGTCGTCGGGTGACGTGGCGGTGATTCGGGTGGTGCTGGGGGTCGAGAGGGGCGGTGACGTGGCAGTGGTGGCAGTCGAGATGGGGCGGTGGTCGTGGCAGCGACGGCGGCAGGTTGTAGCTGGTGACGTGGTGGTCTTGGGTCATGTGGGTGTCGACGAGCTCGCCCTGGGTTGGCCCAAATGTGGGCGTTAACCGGGGTGCTTGACGACAGCGGCGGCGGTGGCGGCATGTAGTGGTGGTAGTGGTGGTAGTGGTGGATGGTGGTGGTGGTGAGAAGAGAGATGGGATGGTCACGATGTGTGATGCTAGTGACGTTTCAACCGTGGTTGCTCGATTTGGCAACACGCGGGCGCTTATTACTAATTAACTATAATTGTATTAAAATAATTACTATTAGTTATAAAAGTTACTGATAAAATTAAAATTCATTACAACTGGACCCGGATTCCATTCTGGTCGATTCCGGGTGTGATTCCATTCCGGGTATTCCTGTGACCGTTCCGGCGGAATTTGAATTCCAGTCTGAATTCCGCCGGAACGGAAATTACAATTTAGCAGGCACCTCTGCTAAATTTCCATTCCCCTGGAATTCCTGGAATCACCTGGATTCCAGGGGATTCCACCTGGAATATGTGGGGGACTGTAAAGAACTCCTTAATCAGCTGGGTGAACAGGTCATCCTCCCTTCTTCTTATATTGGTGGACCCCGCGACATGCATCAACGGTATCTGGATGTGATGGCTATCACGCGTTACTTCAAGAAAATTGATATTTTTTTGACGATGACCACGAATCCCAATTGGCCCGAAATCACACGTGAGCTACTGCCAGGATAGGCTGTAAATGACCGACCAGACTTGGTATCTCGAGTATTCCAGCTGAAGAAAAAGACGCTATTGAATGCGATACTCAAAGATGGCATTTTTGGACCCTGCATTGCCCAAGTATATGTGATCAAATTCCAGAAGCGGGGACTACCCCACATGCACCTTCTTATTTTTCTGAAGGGCGAGCATAAACTTCTCACATCTGAGGTCATCGACACTATAATCAGTGCCAAGTGGCCTGATCCTGATACCCAGCCCTGATTGTTTGAAGCCCTGAAAAGCTTCATGGTGCATGGTCCCTGTGGTGCTTTGAATCCAAACGCGCCATGCATGAGAAATGGGAAATGCAAGTATGGATATCCCAAACCATTTCAAGAACATACTATCATGGATCGAGAGGGCTATCCTTAATATTCACACCCAAACGATGGGCGAGCATACCAAGTGGGAGCATATATGCTCGACAACCAGTGGATCATGCCCCACAGCACATTCTGTCTTCTTCGTTTCTCCTGTCACACTAATGTCGAATGCGCTGTCTGTTTTGCATCGGCCAAATATATCAACAAATACATGGATAAGGGAGGTGACTGTGGCACTATCACCTTTCAAGACAGCCATGATGAGGTGAAACAATATATCGACGGCCGCTACATTACCCCTCCTGAATCTGTATGGCGGGTCCTTCAATTCAAACTTCATGGTAAGCGATCAGTCTCAATTCTTCAATCCTGTTCTTATTTTCTCCATCTAAAGGTCAGTGACCAAACATTGTCCCTCTCCAAATCCATCTTCCCAATGAACAGCGCATTGTCTTTGATCCATCTTTGAATCTGATACCCCCCTGTTAGCTTTCTTCAAGGCAAACCAATGCCCAGGACCTGTTGGAAACCTGGCTCGGTCTCTGACATACCAAGAATTTCCTGAGCAGTTCATGCTGAAATCTATTGAAGGCGACCCACATTCGAAAACCTGGAATCATCATCAAACTGGCTTCACAATAGGATGCATGATTCATGTAGGACCCACTGCAGGAGAAAAATTCTACCTTTGAACATTGTTGATGGTCATCAAAGGTCCCACATCGTTCGAAGACCTGAGAACTGTGGATGGCATGTTGTGTGGATCCTTTCATGAGGCGTGCTTGAAACGGGGTCTGCTGGAGGATGACGGCAAATGGAGATTGTGTTTGCAAAATGCCGCTGAAATTCAAACGGGCTCACAATTGCGCCATCTCTTCGCCACATTGCTTCTCTTTTGTGCCCCTGCCACCCCGAAGGACCTCTGGCTAGAGTTTTGAGCAAAGATTTTTGATGATCTCCGCCACCGCCTCCATGACCTGGGTCGCACATCAGTTACAGATGATGAGGTTTATGACTTTGGCCTGCACCTTATCAATGACATCCTGGGTGACTCGGGACACACTCTATCAGACTTTTCGAACATGGCACAGACGGTCTACAATTGGTTCAACACGGTCAACAATCAGCCTTAGACGCTACATTCATGTATCAATACTGGGACTTGCCTGAATGACTTCATCAATCCACACCAGGTATTCCCCACCACCCAAAATTTAAAGGTCTAGCCATAGTGCCAGCACGAACTTATTTCCCTTTTCAATTTTAAGGTTTGATTTTTAAAAACATATGACTTAACTCAACGAGCCTCGACTTACACAATGATCGATGACGTCCCTAAATGCAAAAGTTGCCTGACCTTGGGTGAAGTTGGCAGATAATGACGTCATTTTGGTTCTGGGGCTTTATGTCTGGATTTTGTAAAAATCGAACATAATCTTTGAGGTTGGAGCGGAGTTTGAATACAAGATCAACGTTGATCACAATTGATCTTGTGTTCATCAACCACCACCACCTCAAGATGCCAATGCCCTGCCTGCTTCTTTTTCCCCCTCCCCTCTCCTGAGGGATGTGGGCTGGTACCAAACATCCCACCCACCTGCCCTCCCCTCTCCTGAGGGATGTGGGCCATTACATCGAACCACGCCCCTCCCCTCCTTTGAGGGATGTGGGCAGGTTTCGTTCATATTCGGAAGGAACAGAGAATAGGGGAGGAGGAACCAGGGGGGACCCATGGAATGGGAGGCCCATATGGTGCGTCCTAACTACCTTACACCTGATGCCAATGTAATAAACGAAGCGCAGATGAAAAACACCAACAGCACCACAACGACAATGTGTAATCACAGTGCAGCAATGACGAGCTACAGCAGCAATGACAACCCACAGCAGCAATGACGACAACGACAAGCGGGGGATTAATGCAGGAGAATCCAGCCCAACGAGGGCAATTCAAATCCGATGATGACCACAGGTACCGCCCTGCCACCACCACCACCTCCCTCGCATCCAAAAACAAGCTGGAGGTGGTTTTGTTCGGTTATTCCAATGTGTTTGCCACCGCTGCCACCTTCCTCGCGTCCAAACGCGAGCCGGAGGTGGTTCTTTTCAGCTGTTTCAACACCTCTGCCACCACCACTTCCCTCGCGTCCAACCAAACGCGAGCCAGAGGTGGTTTTTTGGGGCATTCCAATGCGTCTGCCACCACCACCACCTCCCTCGCATCCCAATGCGAGCTGGAGGTGGCTTATTTCGGTTGTTTCAACACATCTGCCACCACCACCTCCTCCCTCACATCCAAATGCGAGCTGGCGGCGGACCTTTGGGGTGTTTCGACGTTGGAAGGTATCCTTCCCGTGGTATCTACAACAACAGGGCAGTGTGAAACCTACACACCGCCCCGTTCAAAAATTTCCCTGCCCTTTGGGGTTCCTGGGACGGCATATAACTTGGCTGCCTTGTTTACCACCCCCCAATAACAATGAAGGGGCCTCCTCGTGGCATCGACAACAGGGTGGCATGTGGGCGACATGCTGCCCTGTTTGCCTTTCTCTACCAATTTTCTCTCTGCACAAACCCATGTTAGAGGCCTCTATATGTGCATCGTGCAACAGTTCAAACAAATTTTATCAGATACATATATCATGTTCATTATTCATATGCCAATATACTTTCCTTCAATAATTTACACTGGTTGCTGTCCTGTTTCTTTAAAAAATGGGGACTCGGATTGCCGTGTGAAGCAGTGGCCTGCATTACCAAGTCATCCTGTAATGCTGTAATAAAAAGACTTTAAATTAAGTCTATAAAATGATGTCGTGAAATGCAAGAAAGGATTCACTGGATCACCTGAAAAAGAAACCCAGGAACCCAACAGAAAGCAAGGGTAGGGTGAATGTATATTACACCAACATACGTCCAAGACAGCATGTCCATGTTTACTCATGCCTAGCCTAAACACCTTCAGATAAGATAAGATAACTTTAGACATTCTGCTCCAATATGAACTCATATTCCGCAAAAAAAGTCTGAAACACAAACTTCCTTCTTTCTCCTCATCTCAAAAAATGACTATGAATTCCACAGGGTCCGTGTCTATTGCTGGAGTCATCATCCTCAAATCTCCTCGAGCCGTTAACCCTGAAAAAGGACCATGACACGTCCTCTTCAACACCAACTTTTGTGTTGTCAAAGGCTCTGAAACAGTCACTATGGGTCTTCTTCGTTACTTTGCTTCAAATGAAATGGCAAATGAAATTCAAAAGATGGCTGACAAACCATTTCAAAGAGCTTTTGTTGTCGCCAATGTACATTATTTCCCTGTCCCAATAATGGAAATGAAATATTAAATAATGTTACAGATCGCATCTATTGCTCAAAACAGTATTCCCCCGAATTTGATTACCGCAGGCAATGAACTCTCCGACTATTCATTTGCTGGAGATATTCATCAAGTATGTATTGGTAATTTGTTGCAGAAAAACATGTTCTAAATTCATTTTAACAAAGTTGATCACTATTGATGGTGACGTGAATATGGAAACTAATCCATACATTACTGTCACTGGAACAGTTGATCAATTTAATGCAGAAGATCGCAGCTTCGTCATGACACCAAAACAATATGTTGTCCTCACACATTCTTATTCAGTATTACCTGTCCACACACATTTTGGGGACTGGCACTCTAACAAACGATGGGGTGCTGACGGACCAAAAGTAACAGTCGGAACAACCATAACGTTCGGCGGCTTCTTCCAAAGAGTTGTACAGGAACGTACTTGGGACAGAACCCTTGAATTCATTGAGGTTGAAGTCGCAAGCATTGCCTACCATGGTACTTGCAGCAATCTTACTACTAATAGCCCCACTGGTATTTCCCCCCCCTCCCCCCCCGTCAACATAAACTTAATTTATTTCTTCTGCAGGTGCTTCAGGATCTCGAAAACGGTGGAACTGGAAAGATCTCAGTAAATTGTCCCAGTCTTCTCAACTGGCATCTTCTTCCTCCACTACACAAGGAAAAAGAAAATGAGATGAAGAAAACGATGGTAACGAAATTAAACGTGAGTGAACCATGAATAACAAAGAAAATGAATGAATTTCTTATGCTTTTAAATCCTGTACTTTCGTAAAACTGAATCAATGTGATGCTTCCCCCCAAAAAATTAAAAATCATGCTGATTCCGCAAGTACCCAAGCGGAGCGAGGGGATGTGCTAGTTAACTCCTTATTCCAATTGTAAGATCATAGATAATAGTATTAGATTGTAAAGTTTCATGTATGAACCAAAACAACCCTTATCAGCGTGCATGTGCTTTCATTGGCAGCACCATATCCCAGAGCGAGAAAATCGCAATTGGGGGTGCCCTGAGGGCCAACGCCTTGAAATTCTGGGCTACACTAACTGCATGCCATACCAACGACGGCCCTATCACACAGATAAATCTTATCTGCAAAGCCATGAACATCCGTGCCGCCAATGACACCCTCATGACCATGATCGACAACATCAGTATCTTGATGGAATGTGGTTTTGCTATGGGGTCAATCAGTAATGATACCCTCACCAACTTTGCCATCCTTCACAGCCTTATAGGCTATATTTCTATATCAATACTGGTATTATACCCACTATACATGATCAATGTATATGGGACAAACCCCACCAGCCAAAAAACAATGTAAACCAGGGTGTGAGCCGGGGAGCTGGGGCTCGTTAGGATGACAAATAGTGTCTTTTGGGTGAGTGGGTAGGGTATTTGATATGCCGAGGGTGCCAGATGGGAGGGCGGGGTGTGTAGGGTGTTGAGCAGGGGGTAGGGGGCACCAGTAAACAAATGACAACAATGTCAGAAGTGGCAGTCGGGTGGGTGTGCTCACTGTTGGGCACGATGGGGGGCAGAAATTGTATATTTTGGGGGTAGCAGGGTATAATAAACCCATCTGGGATGTTTTGGTGCTCCAGAGGGAGTGGGAGGAGGCTGGAGAGCATCACCACGGTGCCAAATTTGAAAATTATATCCCAATTAGGTAAGTGGTGCCAGTGGGACTTGCTCAGGCTCGGTTTGCTCCTGGGCTCATTGGGCTCAGTTTTTCATGGAAAAAACAAGGTATTATAGGAAATACAATACATTTGTATCTATTCTACTTTGTTTCAGTAGTCAGGGGAGGGAGGAATGGATGGATGGTGTAGAATGGGTTTGGATGATGACTTCCCAATTAGGCAGGTGCTCCCAGTTGGGGCTCGGTTTTGCTTCTGGGCTCGTTGGGCTTGGGTTTTGAATTTTCACAGCAAAAAAATATGTATTATAGTAAATACAGTATATTAATAGCTATTCTAGCACTTCCAAACAGTCAGAGGAGCTGGGAAGAGGTGGATAGAGTCAGATGGATGTTGTTGCCATAACTTTGATCTATCTGTACTTCACAAGTCCCTCACATTTCCCAAGGAATCGCACATGTGTAGATTATAATAAATACATGTATTATTTATTCAAGGAGGGACTAGCCCTCCTTGGGTTTCTCCCTATGTACATGCATTGTAGTTACAGAAAAAAAAAGAGAGAAAAGAGCAGAGCCATGGCGGCTCTGCTCAACTGTTCATGTGGGCGGTCATTGCGACTCATTCCGCCGTCGTCATCGCTGCTGTTGCTGTCGTCGCTGCTTCTGCTGCTGTCGTCGTCGCTGCTGTTGCTGTCGTCGCTGCTGCTGCTGCTGTCGTCGTCGCTGCTGTTGCTGTCGTCGCTGCTGCTGCTGCTGTCGTCGCTACTGCTGCGTCGTTGTCGCCCCTGCTGCTGATGCGTCGTTGTCGCCCCTGCTCCTGCTGCTGCCGTCGCTGCTTCTGCTGCTGTCGTCGCTGCTTCCGCTGCTGTCGTCGCTGCTGTCGTCGCTGCTTCTGCTGCTCGGTGCTTCTGCTGCTGTCGTCGCTGCTTCTGCTTCTGCTGTTGCTGCTGCTGTCGTCGCTGCTGTCGCTGCCGTCACTGCTGCTACCGTTGTCGTTGCTGCCGTTATCGTTGTTGCTGCCGCTGTCGTTGTTGCTGCCGTTGTCCTCGCCGTCGCCATCCGGTGAGATGGCTCACCTCGTCGAACGGCTCCCAACCCCCACGTTGGGTTCGTATCGTCGTTGTTGTGGTGGTCGCCAGGCACGTCGTCGTTTGATACGCTGGCGTTGGGCACAAAGGTGGTCAGTGGGATGGGATGGAATGAGGGATTGGGGAAAACGAGCCACGACAAACATCGTGGTTCGTTTTCGAGACGCACCGCATGGGCCTCCCACTTCCTGGGTCCCCCCTTATGTTTCTCCCTCCACCAATCCTCCGTCGAACGACAATAAACCGCCCACATCCCTTTGGAAAGGGGAGGGGCGGCTGCGGTGCGACCTCGCTTCTGAGGTGAGTTAAGGTCTTGTAATTGGGCCCACATCCCTCATGAGAGGGGAGGGGCACCTTGGCGGGTTGTTTCGTATGGTTATGGGCGAGGGTGGGGTGGCGAGAGTGAAGTTGATGGTGAAGGAATGAGAGAGGAGCGAACCAAAATCAGTCGTGATGGGATTGATGTGATCTTTAAACTCCGATCTCCCGCAAAGATAGCGCTCGATATAGGCGCTCCTTAATTCGATAGTAAAATAGAAATTTCCTTTATTCTTAAGGTATTCTAATAATATCAGATCCAAGGTTTTAGGCTAAAATACGCAGAAATGAGCATGATATTTAAGAAACATGCTAAAATGGGAGTAAATACCATACCTGTCGTCAATTCTCTACTGCAACTTCTGTATTTTATAAAAATAGTGTTGTAAAATGATTCTAGTACACTAATAAATAAGTTTTAGATAGTTTGGCCGAAGTAACTACTGGTTGTGGAAGCTAGAACATCCAAAATTCAGTTATGGACCATAATGAATGAACTTATGGTCCATAACTGAAATTCGGTCATTCCAGCTTCCACACACTGTAGTTACCTTTGCCAAACTATCTAAAACTTATTTATTAGTCAATTAAAATCATATTACAGCACTATTTCTATAAAATACAGAAGTTAAAATAGAGAATTCACGAAGGGTATGGTAGTTTCGCATATTTCTTAAATAACATGCTTATTTCTGTGTATTTTGGCCTAGAATTTTGAATCTTATATCTTCAAAATGGTATTTAGATAGTCCAAATTTTTATTTCATTATCGGACTCCTAGGCATCTATATCAAATGTTATCTTGGTGGGAGAGCGGAGTTTAAAACCGCCATCAACCGCATCCCGGTTGATTTTGGTTTGTCTTCTCTCATTCCTCCACCACCACCACTACCCTTGCTACCCCAACTTTCTCCCAACCACACGCAATGGCCCGGCGACGAGCCCCTCCCCTCATGTGAGGGATGTGGGCTCACCCACTAACGCCCCCAGATGCATAGAACGGACCACAGCGGCAGCCGCCCCTCCCCTCTTCAGAGGGATGTGGGCGGCTTATTCTCACTCGACAGAGAAATTGAGGAGGTAGGACAGTAAGGGGGGGCCCCAGTATGGGAGGCCCATGTGGTGCGTCATGAAAACAGGCCACGACGTTTGTCGTGACCCGTTTTATCCCATCCCTTGTTAACCCATCTGACCAAACCTGTAACACCCCAGCACCCAGCAGCGACAGAAGAGAGATGACGATGACGATAGCGGCAATGAGGGCGATAGCAAGAACGACAATGACAGCACATTGTGTGGAGGTGAACCTAGCGACAGCGAGTGCCCAGCAGCAGCGAGTCGAACCCAACAGGAGAGTCAATGGGTAGGAGGAAGGTCGACGCCGAGGAGGAGCAGGAGGATGAGGAGCAGGGTCGAGGAGGAGGAGGAGGAGGAGGGTTGAGGAGGAGGAGGAGGAGGAGGAAAGTCGATGGGGAGGAGGAGGAAGGTCAACAAGGAGGAGGAGGAGTGTCGATGAAGAGGAGGTTTGACAAGGATGAGGATCAGGAGGGTCGGCGACGACAAGAGTCAATGAGGAGGAGGATGAACGAGGGGGACATAACGATGGCAAGATGAACACGGCGGTGATGACAAAGGGAGAGAAACGACCAGGAGGGTGAAAGGATGCAGAGAATAGGGATGAGGGCGACGTAACAATGAGAGAACGAACATGATGATGATGACGAAGAGGGGGGAACGATGAGGAAAACCACATGGAGAAGGGCAAAACAACACAGAGGAGGAGGGACAAGACACGCAGGAGGGGTGAGACGCAGAGGAGGCGGAGGGGCAAGAGGTCGAGACGGAGTGGTCCCTACCACTTTTATCATATATAATAGTCAAGTGCCTGCACAACTTTTTTATCACTGCCAGGCTTTTTTATGAAATGAGAAACATAAGACAAGCTTTATGAGATGTATCTCATATCTTCCTGAGCTATTTCAAAGGCATTTCATTTCATTCCTAGGCTATTTCATTGGTCCCTATATATTTATTTCATTGCCTGTGCCAGATGGGCTTGCCCCTGCTCAGCATTGCTCCTGGGCTCGTTGGGCTGGGTTTTACATAGCAAAAAAAATATGTATATTAGTAAATACAATGCATACATATCTATTCTTCCCTTTTTTGTGGCTCAAGGCAGGCGAGAATGGCTGGATGGCAGCAGATGATGTTTTATCTTATCTTAGAACACCTCATTTCGCAGCCATACATTACAGATTTTAGTAAAGCAAATATATTTTACCAAGGAAGGACTAGCCTTCCTTGGGTTTGTGTCTAGGTATGTACATGTAATATAATTTAAAAAACAAGGAAAACAAAAGAGCAGCGCCAGCCGGCTCTGCTCGATTGTTCTCATGGGCACTCGGTACTCCTTTTCGTCGCGGCATTCCCAGCAGACATGGTGGTGGTCCTCGTCCTGGCTTGTTTCCTGTGGTGTATTGTGGTAGTTGGGCGTTGTCATCGTCATTCGCTCCACCAGTGTTATCTTCATTCGCTACGGCAACGCTGTGTTGTCTTCGTAGTCATGGGCTTTCCTATGCCTGGTTTGCGTCCTCGAGACATCGTGTAATGTCGTGGTGGTGGCGATGTGGGTGGTAGGTGCTGTGTGGGTTGAAAGGGTGTTAGTGGTAGGTTGAGGAAAGAAAGGTGAGAGAAAACGGGCCGCAACATTTGTTGTGGCCCGTTTTCGTGACTTACCGCCTGGGCCTCGTACTTCATGGATCCCCCTTCATGAGTCTCATCTTCCTCCCTCCCCCATTCCTCCGTCGGTCGTTGCGTTCAATTCGTCGTTGGTGGGTTCTCCATCATTGGCCTGGCCTCCCACCGCTGTGATTTCCCTCTGTTCGCCGTCGCTGGGTTCAGCTTGCTGTCGTTGGTGAACTCGTCGTCGTCATAGTTGGGCTGCAATGTCGTTGTTGGGCGCCCGTCGTTGTGTGGTTGCGGTGTTTTGTCTGGGTGGGGTTCGCGTGTTCGAGTCGTCAGGTCGTTGTTGCCCTGGTGGTGGGTCGTTGACTGGGTGGCGGAGAGTGGGCACCGAGCTCCTCACCTGGGCACTGCTGGGATTCCTGGGATCGAATATCTACAGCCTGTTCACAGGGAGCTTGGGTGTTGGTTGGTCAGGTCATCATGGTCGTCTCCGTCATAGCCACCACCATTGTGGTAGCTTCTTCTGTTTTCGTAGTTGCTACCTGTCACTGTAAGGCCATAAAATGGGTTATTTAGGTTGGTTAGTTGGCTTCGGGTAAGAGAGATAGGAGACAACGGGCCATGACATATGTCGTGGCCCGTTTCTGTGACACACCACCTGCCTCTCACTTTCTGGGTCCCCCCTCATGATTCTCACTCCCCCATTCCTCCTTCGAGAGACAAGAAGCCGGCCACATCCCTATGGAAAGGAGGGATGGCTGTGACTACCTCCTTGCTTCTGAGGGACCTGGGGTAGTGTTGGATGAGCCCACATCCCTCAAATGAGGGGAGGGGCTTGCGGCCGGGTCATTTGGTGTGGTTGGGGGCGAAATGCAGTGGCGAGGGCGGATGTGGTGGTAGAGAAAGGAGAGAGAATGAGTGAACATCCGTGATGTGGTTGATGTGCAATTAAAACTCCGCTCTCCCCTCATAGATAGCATTTGATATGAACGCTCGTAAATCCGATAACAAAATAAAAATTCGCATTACTTTATAAATAGTCTAAAGATGTCTGATCCAAATTTTGAAAGAAAAATATGGACAATTGACTATGTTATTTAAGAAACATGCGAAAATGGTAGTAACTACCATCCTTTTCATCACTTCTCTATTGTAACTTCTTTATTTTATAGAAATAGCATTGTAATATGATTTTAATTTACAAATAAATAAGATTTAGATACTTCAGACAATGTAACTACTGGTTGTGGAAGCCGGAACGACCAATATTGAGTTATGAACCTCAAGTTAATGCAAATGCTTGGCTTAACTGAATGTTGGCCATTCCAGCTTCCTCAACCAATAGTTGCATTGTCCAAAGTATCTAAATCTTATTTATTTGTGAATTAAAATCATATTCCATTGAAATTTCTACATAATACAAAGATTAAAATACAGAACTGACGAAAGAGATGGTAATTACTAGCATTTTGACATATTTCTCAAATAACATGCTCACTTTTGCATATTTTTGCTTCAAACTTTGGATCAAGGATCTTTAGGATGCTTCTAAAATATTACAATTTTTTATTTTATTATCGGATGTACAAACGTTCATATCAAACGCTATCTATGAGGGGAGAGCGGAGTTTTAATTGCACATCAACCACATCACGGTTGATGTTCACTCATTCTCTCTCCTTTCTCTTCCACCACATCTGCCCTCGCCACCGCATTTCGCCCCCAACCACACCAAACGACCCGGTCGCGAGCCCCTCCCCTCATTTGAGGGATGTGGGCTCATCCAACACTACCCCAGGTCCCTCAGAAGCGAGGAGGTAGTCGCAGCCGCCCCTCCCCTTTCCAAAGGGATGTGGCCGGCTTCTTGTCTCTCGAAGGAGGAATGGGGGAGTGAGAATCATGAGGGGGGACCCAGGAAGTGAGAGGCCCAACAGGTGCGTCACGACAACGAAGTACGATGAAAGTTGTACTTCGTTTTCACCATTCCCTCTCTCCCCCATCCCCCCACTAACAATATTGAACCCTGTGCAGCAGCCACCACCCACTTCGCTACCACCGCAATGACACTACCACTCAGAGACGCAAACCCCACCCAGACAACACACTGCGAACACAAAAAGACGGGTGCCCAACAACAACGCCATTGCGACTCAATGAAGACGACGAGGAATTCACCAACTCAGCAAGATGAACCCAGCGACGGAGAACGGTGGGAAACCACAGTAAGTGGAAGGCCAGGCCAACGACCGAAACCCACCGACAATGACGAATCGAACTCAACGAGGGGCAATCACCCCACAGTGACAAAAGAGAGACAACGGCGACAGCGGCAACCAGGGTGATAACGGGAACGACAATGACAGGACATCGCGGGGAGGCGAATCCAGCGATAGCAATTGCCCAGCGGCGGTGAGTCGAACCCAGGAGGAGAGTCGACGAGGAGGATGAACGAGGGCAACGTAACGATGGCAAGACGAACACGGCAATGACGATGAAGGGAGAGAAACGACCCAGAGTGTGAAAGGATGTGGAGAAACGGGGTGAAACGACGAGGAGGGAGAAAGCGATGCAGAGAAGGGGGGAAATGACAATGAGGGCGAGATAGGTGATAAGGTGGAGGGCTGAGACAAGGAGGTGGAGGTGGAGGAGGAGGAGCACAGAGACGAGGAGGAAGAGGAGGAGGAGAAAGAGGGGGGGAAACCACACAAAGAATGGGAGAAACAACAAATAGGAGGAAGGATGACGCGACGACGAGGAAGGGGGAAAAAACACGACTCCCCGTTCTTTCCCTTTTTTTTAAAATTATCTTTCATGTACCTACGCACAACTCCAAGGGAGGGCTAGCCCCTCCCTTGGAATTATATATCTACTATAATATATAAATTTTTCTTTGGGAACCCGAGCTGAGCGAACCCAGCACCAAAACCGAGCCCCTGCGCTTGCTTAATTAGGAAGGCGTCATCCAAACCCACCCTACGCCATCCACCCATTCCCGCCTCCCTTAAGCCACAGAAAAGAGTTATATACATGTATATGTATTGCATCCACTAATATACATATTTTTTTGCTATGTAAAACTGAGCCCAACGAGCCCAGGAGCAATGCTGAGCGGGGGCAAGCCCATCTGGCACTGCTTGCCTAATTGGGAAAGCTCCACAAATTTGGCACCGTATATATGCTCTCCCGCCTCCTCCCGCTCTCCCTCAAGCGCCAAAACATCCCAGATGAGTTTATTATACCTGGCTACCCCTGAAATATACAATTATTTCCCCTCATCGTGCCCAACAGCGAGCGCACCTACCACCTGCCACATCAGGCATTGTTGTCATCTATTTACTAATGCCCCCCACATCCAAAGAAATAAGCTAGGGAGGCAATGAAATAAATATCTGGGGAGGAATGAAATAGAAAATAAATATGGCTGGGCTGCCAATGAAACAAGTGGCTGGGTAGGAATGAAATAAAAATAAAATATAGCTAGGGAGGCAATGAAACAAATATCTGGGGAGAAAAGAAATAAAAAAGAAATATATCTGGGCAGCCAATGAAACAGGTAGCTGGGTAGGAATGAAATAGAAATGAAATAATGCTAGGGAGGCAATGAAATAAATATGTGGGTAGGAATGAAACAGAAATGAAATAAATCTGAGCAGCCAATGAAATAAATATGTGGGTAGGAATGAAACAGAAATGAAATAAATCTGGGCAGCCAATGAAATAAATATGTGGGTAGAAATGATATAAAGATAGGGAGGCAATGAAATAGAAAAGAAATAAAGCTAGGGAAGGAATGAAATAAATATGTGGGTAGGAATGGAATAAAGCTAGAGAGGCAATGAAATAAATACCTGGGTAGGAATGAAACAGAAATAAAATAAATCTGGGCAGCCAATGAAATAAATATGTGGGTAGGAATGAAACAGAAATGAAATAAATCTGGGCAGCCAATGAAATAGATATGTGGGTAGAAATGATTTAAAGCTAGAGAGGCAATGAAATAAATACCTGGGTAGAAAAGAAATAAAGCTAGGGAAGCAATGAAATAAATACCTGGGTAAGAATAAAATAGAAAAGAAATATGGCTAGAGAAGCAATGAAATAAATACCTGGGTAAGAATGAAATAGAAAAGAAATAAAGCTAGGGACGCAATGAAATACATACCTGGGTAGAAATGAAACAGAAAAGAAATATGGCTGGGGAGGCAATGAAATAAATATATAGGGACCAATGAAATAGCCTAGGAATGAAATGAAATGCCTTTGAAATAGCTCAGAAAAGATATGAGATACATCTCATAAAGCTTGCCTTATGTTTCTCATTTCATAAAAAAGCCTGGCAGTGATAAAAAAGTTGTGCAGGCACTATTATATATGATAAAGAGTGGTAGGGACTAGTGCCCAAACATCAGCTCAGCTCTCAATCATTCCTCTCAACCTTCATCGCTGCCCATCGTGTTGTGCCAGAGCCCTGAAATTGCAAGAAAAAGGTGAGTAAAAGTCCCCAATTACATGTCTTCCACAACTTGCTAATACAGCAAATCTTATCCTTCAGCACTGCTCAAGATGCCAGCACATACATCGCCGACCACCACCACATCGCCTCTCCCCTCCAATGAGGGATGTAGGTGTTGTTTTTCATTGTCGAAGGAACTAGGCAGGTGTGGCAGTGGCATAAAAGCACAAGGGATGGGATACCCACCTGTATATGCTACCTTCATCTATCATATAGTGGTATCTGCCCAACAAAGTGATTGATCCACAGTGGAAACTGCCCACCACCCAAATTTTAGTCACATGCTCTATTCCTGCTGGGGGTGGGTGGGATTAGCTAGTAGGGGCGGGATAGGGTATTTAAAATTATT
>Ga0307513_10006049_pt1 | contig 15877 bp, 17 predicted proteins | sample 15_EM_MG_FD_202174 | JGI IMG/M metagenome (GOLD analysis project Ga0307513, IMG submission 202174) | Populus trichocarpa ectomycorrhiza microbial communities from riparian zone in the Pacific Northwest, United States - 15_EM | ecosystem: Host-associated > Plants > Roots > Unclassified | place... | reverse complement strand
AGGCCGGCCTCGCGGACGAGCAGCACGCGCACCATGCGCAGCCGTTCGAGGACGGAGACCTGCTCGAGCAGTGACTGCTTGTCGGCCATCGGCATCAGGCAGTCGGCGGCCAGGACGTGGGGGAGGACGGCCGGCGCGACGTCGGCCGTCGGCTCGACCCAGTCGCCCTTCTTCCAGGCGGTGGCGCAGTAGCGGCGGTGCGCCGCCCGCGCGGACGCGACGAGCATGCGCGTGAGCTCGGCCGCCTGCGGCGCCGGATCCGGCGCCGCGTCGGGCAGGAACTCCACCATCGCCATCAGGTACGGCTTGGCCGCGCTGTCGATCTCCAGCAGCCGGAACCGCTGGGAGCCGCGGGTGACGACGTCGTAGCGGCCGTCCGGCAGCCGGCGCACCTCGCGCAGCTCCGCGGTGCAGCCGATGTGGTGCAGCGCGGCCATGCCCTCGTCGTCGGGGGTGAAGCCCTCGCGCACGGCGACGACACCGAACTCCTTGTCCGGCACCGCGCCGGTGACGAGGTCGACGGTCAGCTGGCGGTAGCGCGGTTCGAAGATGTGCAATGGCAACGGAGCCCCCGGCAGCAGCACCGCCCCGAGCGGGAAGAGCGGAACGATCGTGGCGGCCACCGCACTACGGTACGGCCGGGCGCGAACTCTCGCCTGGGGGCCGCAGGACAGCGAACGCGTCCGTGACGCGAAGCGCGCGCTCGGCGAACCGGAAGAGTGCCGCGGGTCGTCCGCCGGCCGGCCCGGGCGGGGCCATGGCGCCGGTCGGTTCGAGCACGGCCCGGCGGGTGAGCACCCGTTGCAGGTTGGTCGCCGACACCGGGTGGCCGAGCGCGGCCACGTACAGGTCGCGCAGCGCGGAGATCGTGAACTCGCGCGGGGCCAGCGCGAACCCGAGGTTGGTGTAGGAGAGCTTCGCGCGCAGCCGTTCGCGGGCGTCCTCGACGATCGTGGCGTGGTCGAACGCGGTGGGCGGCAGGTCGGCCAGGGGGTGCCACGCGGTGTCGGAGGGCACGGCCGGATCGGCGTCGGACGGGACGAGCCCGAGGAACGCGGTGGCGATGCGGCGCGGGCCGGGCACCCGGTCGGGGCGGGAGAACACGGCGATCTGCTCGACGTGGGTGATCTCGCGGACGTCGACCTTCTCGGCCAGCTGGCGGACCACCGACTCCTCGACGTCCTCGGTCGGCCGGATACGCCCACCCGGCACGGCCCAGCGGCCGGCGTCCGGGGGCATGGCGCGTTGCCACAGGAGGGTGGAGAGCGCGCCGTCGCGGACGGCCAGCACGGCGGCCAGCACCTCGTGCTCGGCCGCATGATCACTCACGGGGCGATCCTATTGGTCAGGGTGATGTGAACGCCGGGTTGCCGATAGGTGAGGCCCCGGTCACGTGGAGGGTGTGTCCCGGGGGAGGCGCTGATAGCATCGCCATCAGTTTACGACTCATAGTCGAAAACAGGAGGACGGGATGACGGTCACGGAGATGGCACCGGGTTCGGTCTCGGCGTGGGCGGCTGAAGTGCGCGAACTCGCCCGCAAGCGCGACGCGGTGCTGCTGGCGCACAACTACCAGTTGCCCGAGATCCAGGACGTCGCCCACCACACGGGCGACTCGCTGGCCCTCTCGCGCATCGCCGCGGCCTCCGAGGCGTCGACGATCGTGTTCTGCGGCGTGCACTTCATGGCCGAGACCGCGAAGATCCTCGCCCCCGACAAGACCGTCCTGATCCCGGACGCGGCTGCCGGCTGCTCGCTGGCCGACTCCATCACGGTCGACCAGCTGCGGGAATGGAAGGCCGAGCACCCCGGCGCCGTCGTCGTCTCCTACGTGAACACCACGGCGGCGGTGAAGGCGGAGACCGACATCTGCTGCACGTCGTCGAACGCCGTCGAGGTCGTGGCGTCGATCCCGACCGACCGCGAGGTGCTGTTCCTGCCCGACCAGTTCCTGGGCGCGCACGTGCGGCGCATCCTGCAGCGGGAGCGCATGCACGTCTGGGCGGGGGAGTGCCACGTGCACGCCGGCATCAACGGCGCCACGCTCACCCGGCAGTCGCAGGAGCACCCCGACGCCGAGCTGTTCGTCCACCCCGAGTGCGGGTGCGCCACCTCTGCGCTCTACCTGGCCGGCACCGGCGCAGTGCCCGCGGACCGAGTGAAGATCCTCTCCACCGGCGCCATGCTCGACGCGGCTCGGGTGAGCAAGGCGAAGGAAGTGCTCGTGGCCACCGAGGTGGGCATGCTGCACCAGCTCCGCCGGGCCGCGCCGGAGATCGACTTCCGGGCGGTGAACGACCGCGCGTCGTGCAAGTACATGAAGATGATCACTCCGGAGAAGCTGCTGCGGGCGCTGCGCGAGGGCCGCGACGAGGTGCACGTCGATCCGGATCTGGCCGCCCGCGGCCGCGCCGCCGTCCAACGGATGATCGAGATCGGGCAGCCCGGAGGTGCGGAATGACCTGGCAGGCGGACGCCGACCTGGTGATCGTGGGATCGGGCGTCGCAGGGCTCACCGCTGCGCTGGACGCCGCCGAACTGGGCCTGCGCGTGGTCGTCGTGACCAAGGACGCGGCCGACTCGGGCTCCACCCGCTGGGCGCAGGGCGGCGTCGCCGTCGTGCTGGGCGACGTGCCGGGCGACTCGATCGACGCGCACGTCACCGACACCCTGACCGCCGGCGCCGGGCTCTGCGATCCCGGCGCCGTCGCGTCGATCCTCGCCGACGGGCCCGCCGCCGTCGCGGCGCTGCGGGCGCGCGGCGCGCGGTTCGACGCCGACGCCACCGGCCGCCCGGACCGCACCCGCGAGGGCGGGCACACCGCGTTCCGCGTGATCCACGCCGGTGGCGACGCCACCGGCGCCGAGATCGAGCGCGCCCTGGTGGCGGCCGCGGGTGGCCTGCCGCTGCTGACCGGGCACGTCGCCGTCGACGCGCTGCGCGACGAGCGCGGCGCCGTCGTCGGGCTCGCGCTGCTGGACGACCGAGGCAGGCCCGGCACGCTGCGGGCGCCGGCCGTGCTGCTCGCCAGCGGCGGGTACGGGCAGCTCTACTCGTCCACCACCAACCCGGAGACCTCCACCGGCGACGGCATCGCGCTGGCCCTGCGCGCCGGCGCCACGGCCGCCGACCTTGAGTTCGTCCAGTTCCACCCGACCGTCCTCTTCGACGGGCCGGCCACCGGCCGGCGCCCGCTCGTCACCGAGGCCGTCCGCGGCGAGGGCGCGGTGCTGCTGGACCGGGCGGGGCGGCAGTTCATGAGCGGCGTGCACCCGCTCGCTGATCTCGCCCCGCGCGACGTCGTCGCCGCGGCGATCACCCGCCGGATGGCCGAGACCGGCGCCGAGTGCGTGTACCTCGACGCCCGCGCGCTAGACGGGTTCGCCACGCGCTTCCCGACCGTGTTCGCAGCCTGCCGCGCCGCGGGCATCGACCCGGTCCGCGAGCCCATTCCCGTCACCCCGGCGGCGCACTACGCGTGCGGCGGAGTGGTCACGGACCTGGCCGGGCGCACCGCCGTCCCCGGGCTCTACGCGGCCGGCGAGGTGGCCCGCACCGGCCTGCACGGCGCCAACCGGCTCGCGTCCAACAGCCTGCTCGAAGGCCTGGTCATGGGCGGTCGCGTGGCGCACACGGTCGCCGCGGACCGGCAGGCGCTGCCCGCGCCGGCCCCGGTCGTCGAACCGGCGCCCGCCGCGCGGATCGCGCCGCGCGACGTCGTCCAGCGCGCGATGACCCACGCCGCCGGGATCGGCCGCGACGCCGCCGGCCTCGCCGCCGCGTCCGACGCGGTGGAGGTGGCCACCGTCCTCGGCGTGCCGGTGGACCGGGCCGGGGTGGAGGACGCGGCGCTCACCCTGCTCGCGCAGGCCGTGCTCGCCGCGGCCGGCACCCGAACCGAGAGCCGTGGCAGCCACCTGCGCCTCGACTTCCCCGACCGCGACGACGTCTGGCAGGCCCAGAGCATCGAGATCGCGCTGGACGCGTCCGGTCAACCGACGGTGGCGCAGGCGGCGCGAGCGGTGGACGCGGCATGACGGGCACCCTGCAACCGAGCGCAGGGCTTGATCTGGACGATCTCGCCCGCGTCGTCGCCGTCGCGCTGGAGGAGGATCTGCGCTACGGGCCCGACGCCACGACGGCGGCGACCGTGCCGGCCGATCTCGTCGCGACCGGCTCCTTCGCCGCGCGGACGGGTGGGGTGCTGGCCGGGGTACCGGTCGCGCGGGCGGTGCTCGACACGGTGGTGGGCGATTACGAGGTGCTGACCCAGCGGTCCGACGGGGACCGGCTGGCCGCCGGCGAGGCCGGTTTGGTGGTCCGGGCGCCTGTCCGCGGGCTGCTCACCGCCGAGCGGACCGCGCTGAACCTGCTCTGCCACCTCTCCGGGGTGGCGACGGCGACGGCGGCGTGGGTTGACGCGGTCGCGGGCACGGGCGCACGCATCCGCGACACCCGCAAGACGCTCCCCGGGCTGCGGCTGCTGGAGAAGTACGCGGTGCGCTGCGGCGGCGGGGTGAACCACCGCATGGGGCTGGGTGACGCGGTGCTGATCAAGGACAACCACGTCGCGGCGGCCGGTTCGGTGTCGGCGGCGCTGGCGGCCACCCGGGCGCACGCGCCGGACCTGCCGTGCGAGGTGGAGGTGGACTCCCTCGACCAGCTCGACGAGGTGCTCGCGCTCGACGCGGAGCTGGTGCTGCTGGACAACTTCACCGTCGCCGACACCGCCGAGGCGGTGCGCCGGCGGGGGAGCCTGCCGACCCGGCTGGAGTCCTCCGGCGGGCTCACCCTCGCCGTCGCCCGCGCCTACGCCGAGACGGGCGTGGACTTCCTCTCCGTCGGCGGGCTCACCCACTCCGTCACGGCGCTGGACCTGGGGCTCGACCTCACGACCTGATCCTCGGGACACCTCCCGGGCCTGACCGCCAGCATGGCGGCATGGCCGATGTGCGGGGTATCGATGTGCTGCTCGGTCTGCACGTTCTGGCCGTCGGTACCGGGGTGCAGACCGTGTTCCATTCGCCGGGGATGGCCCTGGCGGTCGGTGCCGGGGTCGCCGTCCTCAGCGCGCTCGTCCTCGCCACCGGCGCGACGGTGCTGCCCGCCGCGCCGCCGCGGGCGGTAGCAACGGGCACGGCGGGCGTGCTGGTGCTGGCCGTGATCGTCGATGTCGCACTCCTGTGGCCGTCACCGGTGGACGAGGGCCTGGCGGCCTCGGTCGCGCTGGGCCTGCTGCCCACCGTCGTGTTCCGGCTGGTCATGGCTGGCACGGATCGCATGACCGACATCGACGACGTGCCGCTGACCGCAGGCCTGCTCGGCGCGGTGATCAGCGCGATCTGGGTTCCACTCCTTGCAGCGGGGGAGCCCGGCTGGTCGATGTGGCCCGTACTCGGGGCCGCGGCCGGGATCGGCTGCGTGATCGGGCTGATCGCCGGCTCGATGCTGGCGCGGGACTGAACCCCGTGCAGATCAGCCCTTCGCCGCCGCTTCCATGACGTCGGCCGCGACGGTCACCCCGCCCGCGGCACGGCACTCCTGCGCCATGGCCTCGGCAGCGCCGCGGTAGGCCGGGTCTTCGGCGACAACGCGGACGGCCTCGGCGAGCGTGGCCGCGGTGACATCGGCCGGATCGAGTCGCACCCCCATCCCGAGCTGTCCGACCCGGTCCGCGGTGACCTCCTGCTCGATCATCTGCGGCACCACCACCATGGGGACCCCGAGCGCGGCGGCCTCCATCGTCGAGTTCATGCCGCCATGGGTGACGAACACCCGCGCGTGCCGCAGCACCCGCAGCTGTGGCACGTGCATCGCCGTGACCACGTCGGACGGCACGTCGAGACCGGACAGGTCGGCCCGGCCGTGCGCGACCACACCCGGCAGGCCCACCTCGGTCAGCGCGGCGAAGGCGGATCGGAAGAAGTCGGCGCGGTCGTTGAAGACGGTGCCCAGCGACACATAGACCCCCGGCGTCGCCTCCATCCGGCCGAGGTCCAGCTCGCCGTGCTCGACGCGGTCGAGCATCGGGCCGGCGAACGTGACGCCGGCGCCGATCGCATCCCCGCCGGGATGGAACGCCCGCGGCATGAACGCCACCACCTCGTCGGCGAACCGGCCGAACGGCACCCCCTGCAGCACCGCCGGATCGGCGCCGTAGCTCGTGGCGAGCTCGCGCATCCGGTCCGCGTCGAGCGCGGGCGGACCGCTGCCCGTGCGGCGCATGCGCAACGCCACCGGCGAGTCCGGTCGCATCAGGTACGACGGCGACCAGCCGACGGTGCGGCTGCCGGTCGCGTCGGCCAGCAGCCGCCCCCACAGCGACATGCCCTCCAGCACCAGCACGTCGGGGTCGAGCTCGGCATGCAGCGCCAGCAGTTGCGGCCGGGCCTGCTCGGAGATCCCGGTCAGCATCCGCACGAGGTGCGCGGCGGGCGATCCCCCGTTCTGCGCCGCGGCCGCGGCGGGCGCGCTCGCCACCTCCACGTCGAGGGTGATGAATCGGGCTCCGGTCTCCTCGACGGCGGCGCGGAACGGCACGGTCGCGGCGATCATGACCTCGTGGCCACGCGCGACCAAGGTGGTCGCGACGGACAGCATCGGGTTGAGGTGCCCGTGCGCGGGCACCGGCAGCACCAGGAAGCGGGTCATCGGCCGGCCTCCGAGACGGCCTTCTCCAGCAGGTCGGCGGCGGCCACGGCCCCGCCGGCGGCGCGCGCGTCGGCGCCCAGCACGGCGACCCGTTCGCGGTAGCGGGGATCGTCGAGCACGGTCGCGACGGCGGCGGCGAGCGCGTCCGGCGTCACGTCGGCGGGCGACAGGTGCACGCCCAGCCCCAGCTCGGCCACGCGTTCCGCGGTCACCTCCTGCTCGAACATCTGCGGCACGACGACCATCGGCACGCCGGCCGCGATCGCCTCCATCGTCGAGTTCATGCCGCCGTGCGTGACGAACGCGGCGCAGCGGTCGAGCACGGCCAGCTGCGGAACGTGCGCGGCGAGGGTGACCGTCGCCGGCACGTCGGGCAGGTCGGCGGCCGACCCACCGTGGCTGACCACCACCGGGCGGTCGCCGGAGCCGAGTGCGGTCACACAGGCGGCGAAGAACTCGGGCTGCGCGTGGAACACGGTGCCGAGGGACACGAACACGGCGCCCCCGGCGGGCAGCCGGAACGTCCCGACATGTTCCGGGCGACCCAGCGACGGGCCGACGAACGTCACCGACCGGTTCTGCCGCGCTGTCTCGGGCTGGAACTGCGGGGGCAGGAACGCGATCGTCGGGCCGGACCACTGCATGAGGGTGGTCGGGTCGACGTCGGGCAGGCCGTAGTTGCGGCCGATGCCGCCGAGCCGGCGGAGCAGCGTCGCCGCCCGATCGGCCGCCACCGGCGGACCCTGCTGGGTGCCGTCGAAGACGTAGGTCGGCGAGAGCTGGACGCGCGGGATGCCCGTCGCGGATGCGTGCAGCGCGCCCCAGACCGCGACCTGCTCGGTGACGACGAGATCGGCGGGGAACTCGGTGTGCAGCGTCCGCAGCGGCGTCGCGGCGTCCTCGGCGAAGGAGATCACCCGTTCGAGCAGCTGCCCGAACATGTCGGCGTCAGCCGTGGACCCGCTGGTCGGCGGCTCGCCGGGAATCGGCACCAGCCGGGCGCCGGTGGCCTCGATCTGCGGGCGGAACGACTCCCGCTGCAGGTAGACGACCTCATGACCGCGGTCCACGAGGGTGGCCGCGACGGCGAGCGTGGGGTTGATGTGCCCGTGGGCGCCGAGCGGAAGGAACAGGAAACGGCTCACGAATCCCCCGAATCGTGCATGGTCGAAAGCTTCGATTCCGAACGTACGCGAGCGCGGCGATCCCGTCGGGGGAGTATCAGGAGGTCCTCAGGAACGGCCCCGTCTACCCTCGACGCATGCTCCGCCGTCTCGACCTGCGCTCCGGACTGCCGCCCATCGCCGAACTGCGCGGCCTGCTGCCGCGTGCGTCGGCCGACGTCGACTCGGTGGTCGAGCAGGTGCGCCCGATCATCGACGCCGTCCGCACGGGCGGCGCGGCCGCGGCGCTGGACTTCTGCGAGCGGTTCGACAAGGTGCGTCCGGCCGCGGTGCGGGTGCCGAAGCCGACACTGGCCGGTGCGCTGTCCGCCCTCGATCCCGCGGTGCGCGCGGCGCTGGAGGTATCGATCGAGCGGGCCCGCAAGGTGCACGCCGACCAGCGCCGGCGCGACGTCGTCACCGACGTGGTGCCCGGTGGCACCGTCACCGAGCGGTTCCTGCCGGTGCGCCGCGTCGGGCTGTACGCGCCCGGCGGGCTGGCGGTCTACCCGTCCAGCGTGGTGATGAACGTGGTGCCGGCGCAGGAAGCGGGCGTCGAGTCGCTGGTGCTGCTCTCCCCGCCGCAGGCCGAGCACGGTGGCCTCCCGCACCCCACGGTGCTGGCCGCGGCCGCGCTGTTGGGCGTGGAGGAGGTGTGGGCCGTCGGCGGTGCGCAGGGCGTCGCCCTCGCCGCCTACGGGGATGGCGAGCTCGAACCCGTCGACATGGTCACCGGCCCGGGCAACATCTACGTCACCGCGGCCAAGCGGCTGCTGCGCGGCCTCATCGGCATCGACGCGGAGGCCGGCACCACCGAGATCGCCGTGCTCGCCGACGAGACCGCCGACCCGGTGCACGTCGCCGCAGACCTGATCAGCCAGGCCGAGCACGATCCCAACGCTGCATCGGTGCTGGTCACCGACTCCGACGAGCTCGTCGAGGCAGTCGAGGCCGAGCTGACCCGCCAGGTGGCCGCCACCAAGCACACCGAGCGGATCGGCATCGCGCTCTCCGGGTCGCAGTCGGGCGTCGTCATGGTCACCGGCGTCGACGACGGTGTCGCGGTCGTCGACGCCTACGCCGCGGAGCACCTGGAGATCCAGACCCGCGACGCCCGCGAAGTCGCGTTCCGGGTGCGCAACGCCGGCGCGATCTTCGTGGGCCCGTGGTCGCCGGTGTCGCTCGGCGACTACTGCGCCGGGTCCAACCACGTGTTGCCCACGGGCGGCTGCGCGCGGCACTCCGGCGGCCTGTCGGTGCAGACCTTCCTGCGTGGCGTGCACGTCATCGAGTACACCGAGGACGCGTTGCGCGATGTCGCCGACTCGGTGGTCACCCTCGCCACCGCGGAGGACCTGCCCGCGCACGGCCAGGCCGTCACGGCGAGGTTCGCCGAGGGATCGACGCCATGACCGTAGGCGAGAGCGTCACGCTCGACCAGCTCCCGCTGCGCGACGACCTGCGTGGGAAGTCCCCGTACGGCGCGCCGCAGCTCGACGTCGCGGTGCGGCTCAACACCAACGAGAACCCGTATCCGCCACCGCCCGAGCTGGTCAGCGACATCGCCAAGGCCGCGGACGCCATCGCGGGAGAGCTGCACCGCTACCCCGACCGGGACGCCGTCGCCCTGCGCGAGGATCTTGCCGCCTACCTGGCGTCGAGCACGGGGGTGCCGCTCACCCGGGCCAACCTGTGGGCCGCCAACGGCTCCAACGAGGTGCTGCAGCAGATCCTGCAGGCGTTCGGCGGACCGGGCCGCACCGCGCTCGGGTTCGAGCCGTCGTACTCGATGCACCCGATCATCGCCGGCGGCACCCGCACGGAGTGGGTGCCGGCGCCCCGCCGCGCCGACTTCTCCGTCGACGTGGATGCCGCGGCGGCCGTGCTGCGCGACCGCCGACCCGACGTGGTGTTCCTGACCAGCCCCAACAACCCCACCGGGCAGTCGTTCGAGCCGTCCGACCTCTCCCGGCTGGTCGCCGCCGCGCCCGGCATGGTGGTGGTCGACGAGGCCTACGCAGAGTTCTCCGACCGGCCGTCCGCGATCACCCTGTTGAGTGAGCATGCACACAAGCTGATCGTCACCCGGACCATGAGCAAAGCGTTCGCGTTCGCCGGTGGACGGCTCGGCTACCTGGCCGCCGCGCCCGCCGTCGTCGACGCGTTGTTGCTGGTCCGGCTGCCGTATCACCTGTCGGCGCTCACCCAGGCTGCGGCCAGGGCGGCGTTGCGACACGCGGGGGCGACACTCGGGTCGGTCGCCACACTTCGTTCCGAACGTGACCGGGTCGTGGCAACATTGACCGATCAGGGCTACGACGTCGTACCCAGCGACGCGAACTTCGTACTGTTCGGATGTTTTGCCGACGCGGCACACGCGTGGCGGGCGTTCCTCGACCGCGGAGTGTTGATCAGGGATGTGGGCATCCCCGAGCGGCTGCGGGTCACCGTGGGCACGCCGGAGGAGAACGACGCGTTCCTGGAGGTGGCGGCGTCCCTGGTGGCGGCAGAGGTGGCGGAGAGGGAGTAGGACGCGTGACACGCATCGGTCGGGTCGAACGGATCACGAAGGAGACGAAGGTCGTCGTCGAGATCGACCTCGACGGCTCCGGGATCACCGACATCTCGACCGGGGTGCCGTTCTACGACCACATGCTCGACGCGCTGGGCAAGCACGGCGCGTTCGACCTCACCGTGCGCGCATCGGGCGACATCGACATCGACGTGCACCACACCGTCGAGGACGTCGCGATCGTGCTCGGGCAGGCGCTGCGCGAGGCGCTCGGCGACAAGAAGGGCATCCGCCGCTTCGGCGACGCCCTGATCCCCATGGACGAGTCGCTGGCCCAGGCCGTCGTCGACGTGTCGGGACGGCCGTACACGGTGCACGTCGGCGAGCCGGAGATGATGGCCGCGTTCGTCGTCGGCGGGCACTACCCCACGGTGCTCAACCGGCACGTGTTCGAGTCGCTGGCCTTCCACGGCCACCTCGCACTGCACGTGCGCGTGCTCGACGGCCGTGATCCACACCACATCACCGAGGCCCAGTTCAAGGCCGTCGCGCGGGCGCTGCGTGCCGCCGTCGAGCCCGACGGTCGGCTCTCCGGCATCCCGTCCACGAAGGGCGCCCTGTAGGCACCCGCCTGCACCGTGGCCGTTCTCGGCGTGCGTCTCGAGCAGCGGAAACGCCGGTGAAGCGGCGCTGACGCGGGCCACTCCCACGATCCACTGCACGGCTGCCGGGACGGCGGCCCGATGGCAGGGGTCGGGGATGCGCGGTGGCGTGGTGGCGGCGGTGCTGGTCGGGGTGCTCGGACTGACCGGGGTGGCATGTGGTGGGCCGCCCGCAGGCGCCCCGACGACGGTCGAGGAGGCCGCAGGCGACGGGGCGACCGAACCCATCACGTTCACGAAGGATCCGTGCACGCTGCTCACCGAGCAGGAGATCACCGCGGCGCTTGGGCAGCCGGCGCCGGGGAAGCCTGCGGACTTCCTCGGTCAGCCTGCCTGCGAATGGCGCACGAGTCCGAAGAGCGAGTCCTACGACCTGCAACTCCGCTACAGCGACCCCGGGTTCATCGACTTCCACAAGTCGCTCATCGCGGACCCGGAATCCGGGGGGTCCTAGTGGCAGCCGATCGACATCGGCGACGGAGCACTCATCGCGGAGAAGAGCCTCAGGGTGCTCGTCGCCGGCGGGGGATTCGAGATCGACTCGCACGGGAAGGTCACCGAGCCGGCAGTCCTGATGCTCGCCCGCGCGGCGGCATCCCGGCTGCCCTGACCGTCCCCGTATCCTGGTCGCATGCCGCGCATCGTCGTCCTCGACTACGGATCGGGGAACCTGCGTTCGGCCGAACGGGCCCTGCGGCGCGTCGGTGCGGACGTGACCGTCACTGCTGACGCGACGGCGGCGATCGAGGCCGACGGGCTGGTCGTGCCCGGGGTCGGCGCGTTCGCGGCCTGCATGGCGGGGCTGACCGGTGTCGGCGGCCCGCGGATCATCGAGCGGCGGCTCGCCGGTGGCCGCCCGGTGCTCGGGATCTGCGTGGGCATGCAGGTGCTGTTCGACGAGGGCGTGGAGTGGGGCGAGCGCACCGCGGGTTGTGGTGAGTGGCCCGGCAAGGTCGAGCAGCTGAAGGCCGACGTGCTGCCGCACATGGGCTGGAACACCGTCCGGGTGCCCACCGGCTCCACCCTGTTCGCCGGTCTCGATCCCGACACCCGCTTCTACTTCGTGCACTCCTTCGGCGTGCGGCACTGGGAGCTGCCCGAGGACGGCAGCTCGCCGCTGCGGCCGCCGCTGATCACCTGGGCGCACCACGGCGAGGACTTCGTCGCCGCCGTCGAGAACGGCCCGCTCGCGGCCACCCAGTTCCACCCGGAGAAGTCCGGCGACGCCGGGGCGCAGGTGCTGCGCAACTGGCTGCACGACGTCGTCGGCGCATGACCACGCGGCGTCGGCGCACCAGCACGCGCCGCACCACGCAGCGCCGGACCACCCGCCGCCGCACGTCCACGGCCAGCACGCTGGGCACCGCGGTGGGCGCGGCGCTGGCGGGTGTGCTCGCCGCGCTGCTGGGCGGGCTGGCCTGGTGGGGCTGGGTGTTGCTGATCGTGGCCGGGCTGGTCATCGGTCTGGTCTGGGCGGCCCGCCGCGGGCGGGCCGCAGCGGACACCGCCGGTGAGCCCGCCGCTCCCTGAGTCCCGTCCGGGTGATCCGGTCGTGATCGGTACCCTCCGTGGCGTGACCTTCACGCTCCTGCCCGCCGTCGATGTGGCCGACGGAGCCGCCGTCCGTCTCGTCCAGGGGGAGGCCGGCACCGAGACCGCGTACGGCCACCCGTGGGACGCCGCGCTGGCCTGGCAGGAGGGCGGCGCCGAGTGGATCCATCTCGTCGATCTCGACGCCGCGTTCGGCCGGGGCAGCAACGCCGAGCTGCTCGCGTCCGTGGTGGGGCGGCTCGACGTCGCCGTGGAGATGTCCGGCGGCATCCGTGACGATGCGTCGCTGGAGCGGGCGCTGTCCACCGGGTGCGCGCGCGTGAACATCGGAACGGCGGCCGTCGAGGATCCCGAGTGGTGCGCGTCGGTGATCGCGAAGTACGGCGAGCGCGTCGCGATCGGGCTCGACGCCAAGATCGGGGACAGCGGCCCGCGGCTGGCCGCGCGCGGCTGGACGCGTGACGGTGGCGACTTCTGGGAGGTGCTCGAACGGCTCGACCGTGACGGTTGCTCCCGCTACGTGGTCACCGACGTCGGCCGCGACGGCATGCTGACCGGCCCGAACGTCGAGTTCCTGCGGGAGGTCGCGGCGGCCACCCCGGCACCCGTCATCGCCTCCGGCGGCATCTCCACCCTCGACGATCTCGTGCAGCTCGCCCGGCTCGCCGCGGAGGGCGCCAACATCGAGGGCACCATCGTCGGCAAGGCCCTCTACGCGGGCCGGTTCACACTGCCGCAGGCACTGGCCGCGGTCGCCGACGTCGACCGGGCGGCCGGCCGCACCGCGGGCTGATCCGGTTCACCCAGGCGTGCACCGGGCCCGGTCGTAGGCTCGTGCGGTGCTGGTCACCGTTCGGAGTGCAGGGATCGTTGTCGCCGGGTTCGCGCTGCTCGCAGCGTGCGCCGGCCCGGTCGCCGGTTCGCCGACCCCAGCCGCAGCGCCTGCCGCACCCGGCCCCGCCGGCACGATCGCGCAGGTCGCCGAGTGTCTGCGGGCAGGCGTCCCGGGCGCGACGATCAACCCCGACGCCGATCCCGCTCCCGGAGCCACCGGCCAGATCTTCGTCGACATCCGCCGCCCCGACCTGCCGAAGGGCACCAACCGGCTCGGTGTCGCCCGCTTCCCCGATCCCGACACTGCGCGCGGGTTCGTGGCGAGCGTCGACTCGGCATTCGCGGCCAACGGTGGCTCGGCCGCCGCAGTCGGACAGTGGGCCCTCACCACACCGCTGCCCGGGGACGACGCCGCCGTGGCCGCGGCCCGCAGGTGTGTCTCGCCCGGCACGTAGGATCAACAGGTGCCGGTCGCAGTACGCGTCATTCCCTGCCTCGACGTCGACGCGGGCCGCGTGGTCAAGGGGATCAACTTCGAGGGCCTGCGCGACGCCGGTGATCCCGTCGAGATGGCCGCACGCTACGACGCAGAGGGCGCCGACGAGCTGACGTTCCTCGACGTCACCGCGTCCTCCGATGATCGCGGCACCATGCTCGACGTGGTGCGCCGCACGGCCGGGCAGGTGTTCATCCCGCTGACCGTCGGCGGCGGCATCCGCTCGGTCGATGACATCGACACCCTGCTGCGCGCCGGCGCCGACAAGGTCGGTATCAACACCGCCGGCGTGCTGCGCCCCGAGCTGCTCGGTGAGGCCGCCCGCAGGTACGGATCGCAGTGCATCGTGCTCTCGGTCGATGCCCGCACCGTCCCGGCCGGTGGGAAGCCCACCCCGTCGGGCTGGGAGGTCACCACGCACGGCGGGCGCAAGGGGACGGGCGTCGACGCCGTCGAGTGGGCCCGCCGCGGCCAGGACCTCGGGGTGGGCGAGATCCTCCTGAACTCGATGGACGCCGACGGCACCAAGGACGGGTTCGACCTCCGCATGATCGAAGCCGTGCGCGCCGTCGTCACCGTGCCGGTGATCGCCAGCGGTGGCGCCGGGAAGGTCGAGGACTTTCCGAAAGCCGTCTCCGCCGGTGCCGACGCCGTGCTCGCCGCGAGCGTCTTCCACTTCGGCGAGATCCGGATCGGCGAGGTCAAGCAGGCGATGAAGAACGCGGGACTGGAGATCCGATGAGCGAGCTCGACCCGGCGATCGCTGCGCGGCTCAAGCGTGACGGTGACGGCCTGGTGTGCGCGGTGGCGCAGCAGCTCGGCTCGAACGAGGTGCTGATGGTGGCGTGGATGGACGACGAGGCGCTGCACCGCACCCTCACCACGGGCCGAGCCACGTATTGGTCACGGTCGCGCAAGGAGTACTGGGTCAAGGGCGAGACCTCGGGCCATGTCCAGCGCGTGCACGAGGTGCGGCTGGACTGCGACGGCGACACGATCCTCCTCACCGTCGATCAGACGGGCGGCGCCTGCCACACCGGAGACCGCACCTGCTTCGACGCGGACCTCCTGCTCGGGGTGCACTGACCCGAGGTTCACCTGCAGCTCAGGTGTGCGCTGGGGCGACCTGCGCCGGGTGTTCCGCTCCCACCAGTGCCACCAGCCCCGCCACCGCGAGGGCGAAGCCGCCCAGCAGGCCGGCGAGCGCGGCGGGGCCGGTGATCGGGTCCGGACCGGCCATCGCGGTGCCGGACATGGTGAGCACCGCGGACCACAGTCCCCAGGCGAACATCGCGCCGGTCCCGATCCAGGCTCCCGCGGCGGCGGCCCAGCGGTGCATGGAAGCGGCCCGGGCGAGCCACGCCACCCCGACGGCTCCGGCGGCTGCGAACCCCGCGTTCGCGGCGGCGGCGAGCACGGCGGTGCCCGAGCCGGCCGCCATTCCCGCCACCAGGTGCAGGACACCGGAGACCGCCGCCATGGCGGCGCCACCGCCGATCAGCACCCGCAGCAGCGGCCGGAGCGGCAGCGCGACGGGTTCGCTGCGCGCCAGCAGACCACCCCATCGCTGCGTCGCGTAGGCGGCGAACGCGAGCACGAGACCGACACCCTGCCAGGCGAAGCCGCCGTAGACCATCGGCTGCACCCAGGGTTCGAGCGGGCCGCCGGCCGTGGACAGCGAGCCGAACACCGTCACCGGCATGATCACCACGGCCATCGGAGCGAGGAACCCCGTCCCCACCCAGAGCGGCAGCAGCAGCGGCCATGCCTTCAAGCGTTGCCCGAACGGCCTGGTCAGCGCCAGCGCGAGGGCGATGACGAGCACGTCCATCAGCACGGTCACCGCGTTCAGCACCTGCATCGACGGATCGGCGAGGAGCACGGCGTCGCGGAACCCGGCCGTGCCGCCGGTCAGCCAGTTCGCCTTGAGCGCCAGGTACGGCAAGGTGCCGGCCGCGGTGAGCAGGCCGACGGTGCGACGGGTGCGGTCGGAGATGTCCATGCCGC